>JAEEGF011760476.1_pt1 | contig 15613 bp, 9 predicted proteins | sample 9134171 | NCBI WGS metagenome assembly JAEEGF01 (sample SAMN16246542, study PRJNA631951) | gut metagenome | biome: gut microbiome; feature: rumen; material: AP-attached | host: Bos | place: Iran: Karaj | collected 2018-10 | reverse complement strand
CTTCTTGGCCTCGTCGTAAGCGGGATCGGCCTTGTCGATACCAACGGGCTTACCTTCCTCCTCAGGATAGAAACGCAGGTTCTCGAGCAGCAGCGCCTCGCCCATCTTCAGGGCAGCAGCGGCATCAGCAGCCTTGGCGCAGTCGGGAGCGAATGCTACGGGAACACCCAGGGCCTTCTCTACAGCCTCACGGATCTGACCAAGAGACTTTTTCATGTCTACCTTGCCCTTGGGCTTACCCATGTGCGACATGATGATGGTTGCACCACCGTCGGACAGGATCTTCTTCAGCGTGGGGAGGGCACCGCGAATACGGGTGTCGTCAGTGATCTTACCATTTTCATCGAGGGGTACGTTGAAGTCTACACGTACGATTGCCTTCTTACCGGCAAAATTGAATTCGTTGATAGTCATAGAATTTACAATTTTACAATTTACAATTTTACAATTTATTTTGCGATTTGATTATTTGTTCATTTGAATGCGACTGCAAAGATACAATATTTAATTGATAATTGACAATTGACAATTGACAATTTATATTTTTTTATCCAAAGAGCTCGCGGAGGGCTTCTTCGACCTTACGGACAGGGTGGAGGGCGATGTGGTATTTCTTGGCGTCGAGACCTTTGAGGTTGTATTTTGGGATGATCATGTCCGTGAAGCCTAATTTCTCGGCCTCGGCAATGCGTTGCTCGATGCGGTTGACGGGACGAACCTCGCCAGAGAGTCCCACCTCACCTGCCATGCACCAGCCTGACTCAATGGGGGTGTCGACGTGCGAGGAGAGGACGGCAGCAATAACCGAGAGGTCCATGGCCAGATCGGTGACCCGCAGACCGCCAGCGATGTTGATGAACACATCTTTCTGCATGAGCTTGAAACCCACGCGTTTTTCTAAAACAGCGAGCAGCATGTTAAGCCGGCGCTGATCAAAGCCTGTGGCAGAACGCTGCGGTGTGCCGTAGGCAGCAGAAGATACCAAGGCCTGGGTCTCGACCAAGAAGGGACGGACACCTTCGATGGCACTGCTGATGGCAATGCCTGAGAGTCCCTCATGGTCTTGGGTCAAGAGGAGTTCAGAGGGGTTGGAAACTTGCCGGAGACCATTTTGCTGCATCTCATAAATGCCTAATTCCGAGGTGCTTCCAAATCGGTTCTTCATGCTTCGTAGGATGCGGTACATATAGTGCTGGTCGCCCTCGAACTGAATGACGGTGTCGACGATGTGTTCGAGAATTTTGGGTCCGGCGAGCGTACCTTCCTTGGTGATATGGCCGATGAGGATGACGGGTACACCGCTGGATTTGGCAAAGCGGAGTAGGGCAGAAGCACACTCACGCACCTGGGCGATGGAACCTGCCGAGGACTCGACATCCTCGGTCATGATGGTCTGGATGGAGTCAATGACCACAAGTTCGGGCTGCTCCTCCTTGATGTGGTCGAAGATTGACTCGAGAGAATTTTCTGTGAGAATCAGAAAATTATCTTGTAGAGTATCCTCACTCCTCACTCCACACTCCTCACTCCTCGAAAGAATACGGTTGGCACGCATCTTGAGTTGGTGGGCAGACTCCTCACCACTGACGTAGAGGATTTTCTTCTCCGGAAGGTGGAGCATGGTCTGGAGGGAGAGGGTAGACTTGCCGATGCCAGGCTCTCCACCAAGCAGGACGATGCTGCCGGGAACGAGACCGCCACCAAGGACACGGTTCAGTTCTTCGTCGTGCATGTCGATACGGGGGTCATCGTGATTGGAGATGTCACGGAGACGGAGGGCTTTGCCGGTGGAGGCTGCAGAGGATTGGACGGAATGGCCCGCGTTCAGACCCCTCCTGACCTCTCCTAACTTAGGGGAGGAAGAAGCTACCTTGATCTCCTTGAAGGTGTTCCACTGTCCACAAGCAGGACACTTGCCTATCCACTTCGGCGACTCCTGGCCGCAGTTGGAGCATACGTATGCGATCTTGTCTTTTGCCATATCGCCTGCAAAGTTAAGAAAATAAATTGGAAACGAATTGGAATAATATGAATAATTTATCCCACGAATGAGAATAATAAAAAAAAAGTTGTAACTTTGCAGGCGATTAGTGAATAATATATGAGATATACGAAGATATTACCCCTCGTTTTGCTTGGTTTGCTGTTAGTGGCGGGCTGCGGTCAGAGCTATGAGGAGACCAAACGCATCAGCCGGGCGCAGCGCCTGAAGGCGATGAGGGAAGACTCGGCAGCCCTCAAAGTGGCGGTATTGCCGACACTCGACTGTCTGCCTATCTATTTAGCCAAGGACCATCAGCTGTTTGATACGGCTGTGGATATCCGTCTGAAAGCCTTTACCGCACAGATGGACATCGATACGGCGCTGACCAATCACCGGGTGGAGGTGGCTGTGTCTGATCTGGTCCGTATCGAACGATTGAAGAAACAGGGCGACAGCCTGAGATATCTGACCTCTACGAATGCCTATTGGCAGTTAGTGACCAACCGTGGTGCCCGTATGCTCGACCTGAAGCACTTGGATGACAAGATGCTGGCCATGACCCGCTATTCCGTAACGGACATGTTGGGAGATATGGCTGTAGACAGTGCGAAACTCAAGTCTGAACGCGTGTTCCGCATTCAGATCAACGACGTGAACGTGCGTCTGAAGATGTTGGAGAACAATGAGATGGATGCCCTGATCCTGACAGAGCCTCAGGCTGCTGTGGCCAGGATGCTGAAACACAATGTGCTCATGGATACCCGGAAGATGGATATGGAGATGGGCGTTATTGTAGTGCAGCGGCAGGGAATGGACGAAGAAAACCGTGCCAAGCAGTTGAGGGCCTTCTCGAGAGGCTATAACCGGGCCTGTGACTCTATCAATAAATATGGTTTGGCTAATTATGCGCCGTTGATAGTCAAATATTGTCGCGTGAAACCAGAGGCTGTTGAGCAGATCAGCAATGTGAAGTTTCATCGCATTGCCCTGCCACGTGAGGAAGATATAGAAAAAGCAAAGGCTTGGCTTTCTAAGAAGTAGTTATGACAGAGAATCGTGCATTAGATGCTGTTTATGAGTGGTTGCTGAAGCGTAACCTCAGTGAGGCATTAGCGGCGATGGAGAGCTATGTCTCTTCCTATTCGGGTGCTCATGGTGCTGACCGTCTGTATGCCATCAAAGCTGACTTCCAGTTGATGTCAGACTACTGGAAGCGTGGCTTTAAGGATCCTCAGTTGCCCAATCTCTATGATAGTCTGTTGCGTCGGTTGTACGTGCTCTATGCCGATGCGGACATGAGTTATCAGATCAAGCATTCTGCCTATCTGTCAAGTATCCATGCCCGTTTGACGCAAGCTTCGAGAGACTGGACTGTTCAGACCCTGAAGGAGGCGTTAGAGGAGTTTGTGTCAGCAGGGGCCATGCTGGCATTAGAACCGCAACATACACGGGCAGAGAAAAAGAAAGAACTGCACCGTCGGCATCATCAGCTGATCACCGACTGGTTTGACCGTCTCTGGCTCTCTGCCATCTGGGGTGACGGACAGGTCTCGGCTATGGAGGAGATCCTTCTCTCGCCAACGATTGATGTCAACGACCAATTGGTACTGACCAGCGCTGTCATGTTAGCAACGCTTAATCACTTCGACCCCGCCAAGTTCAAGCTGCTGTTGTCGGTCTATCGTCGTGCTACAGATATGGCCGTCCGTCAGAGGGCCTTAGTAGGGTGGGTGCTGTCATTGCATGACGACCTACTATACACGTTGTATGGCGAGGAAAGGAAAAGTCTGGATGAACTCTTGGAGGATAAGGCAGTGTGTCAGGAGCTGGTTCAGTTGCAGCATCAGATCATCCTGTGTATCAATGCCGAGAAAGACAACCAGACCATCCAGCGGGAAATCATGCCGGATCTGATGCGTAACAATGGTTTCCGCATCACACGTAACGGCATCGAGGAAGTCGAGGACCATTCTTTAGATGATATCCTGCATCCGGATGAGGAAGAAAGACGAATGGAACAGGTGGAGGAGAGTTTCCAGCGGATGCAGGAGATGCAGAAGCAAGGCTCTGACATCTATTTCGGAGGCTTCTCGCAGATGAAGCGATTTCCCTTTTTCCAGGAAATCAGCAACTGGTTCGTGCCTTTCTATATCGACCATCCGGGTATTTCGGAAGTATCCGAGAAGTTCCAGAAGAACGCTTTCCTACAGAGTCTGATGAAAGCAGGTCCCTTCTGCCATAGTGATAAATACTCGTTTATCCTGGCCTTTAATCAGGTGATCAATCATATCCCGAAGAATCTTTGGGAGATGATGGAGCGTGGCGAGGCCAGTATCCAAGAGGTGATGAAAGAAGAGAGCCGTAGTGCCGCCTATATCCGACGGACCTATCTGCAGGATTTGTACCGTTTCTTCCGCATTTATCCCTATCGCTGTGAATTCTGTAACCCCTTCGAACAGCATCAGTACCTCTTCTTGGCTAAGAAGGTCTTTTCTCGTACCCATGTGGAGGCTTACTTCAATGATGTAGCCGCTTTCCTCATCAAGCAGAAACGTTTTGAAGAGGCAGGTATGGTGCTTGAAAACTGTGGCGAGGCCCGTTGGGACTTCCGGCATTATATGATGTGCGGCTATCTGGGACAGCATGTCTACTATGATTTCCTTGGTGGCAAAGATGCTTTGTTCTGTTACCAAAAAGCCTTGGAACTGGAGCCTGGGAATGAGAAGGCCCTTCAGGGATATGCCCGCGCCCTCTTCGACGAGGAGCACTATCAGGAGGCATTGGCCGTTTATGATCAGCTCCTGACCCTTCAGCCAGATAAGAAAAGTTATCTCCTGAACCGCGCTGTCTGTCTGACGAATCTCAAACGTTATGCCGATGCCCTCAAGGATCTGTATCGCCTGAATTTCGAATCGTCAGAGGATATGAATGTCAACAGGGTATTGGCCTGGACGCTCACCTGTGATGAGAAATATGAGCAGGCTGAGAAGATCTACTCCCAACTGTTGACAGACAATACACTGCCGGAAGATCTGCTGAACTATGGTTATTGTCTGTGGTTAGGTGGTCATGTGGATGAGGCGGCTGACTGTTTCCATCGTTATCTGAAGGAAACAGAACAGAAGAAGACCTTTATCATCGAGAATGAATTGGCGCTGTTACGCGAGAAAGGCATCACTGAGCCTGAGATGCAGATGATGCTCTATATTCTCTGAACCTCTTTTTACCTTTTTCATAGAGCCAGATGCCGAGAATGGGCAGGCCTACACCGGCAATGGTATAGAGCACCCAGAACCAGTCCTCCTGTGAATGTTCATGGATGACCATGTGACAGCCAATCTGTCGGGGATCGAGGCCATAGTACCAGATCTTCAGCAGACTGACGGTCTTGTAGGAGATGATATGGAAGATGAAGACATAGAGCGTATGGTCGCCTGTATAGACCAGGAACTGCTTGAGCTTATTGTTATGTTCATCGATCCAGCTGCTGAGATTGTAGGTCATGAGGAATCCGAGAATGGCAGGAATGGGGAGCGAGAGAAACTGTTGGAAGGAGGAACGCCAGTTCATGTTGGCAGTGAGGTACTTGGAGAAAAGGAACACGATGACGGCAAAGAGCAATGATGACCAAAGCCGGGCATAGTGGTGTGATAGCTGTTGGCGGTAGGCTGTCACGAACTGTCGGAAGATGACACCTGTGCCAAAGAAAAAGCAGCCCATCATCTCGCGGTAGCCCCCTTGTACGATATTCACCACCTTCAGTCCTTCCCAGGTCTTCCAGGCGCAGAGCAGGAGCATAATGAGGCAGACAAAGTAAGGTGTTGCGTTTGCTGCCCGTGCGGGCAGCAAACGCAACACCACCTTATATATGATAAGGTATAGGATGCTGGCTACGAGCAGTCCCCGGAAAAACCAGAAGGCACCGCAGAGGAAGGCATCGTATCCGCCCATGGCGGTGAAGATATTCCAGATGTTCTGTTGCATCTGATGCCAGGACCAGGGATGCAGCACGCCACCCTGTTCATTGCCATAGACCTCGTTGAGGATGCCGATGTCGAACATCCAATTGTGAATAATCAGAAAGAAGAGCGCCCATTTGACAAAAGGCCAGTAAAGACCTTTGATCCTTTTCTTAATGAAGGTGGCTTCATCATGGAGATAGCGTGTGGAGAAGAAAAAGCCTGCTGTGATGAAGAACAGGGGCATGTGGAACTCGAAGATGAACTTACAGAGCCATCCAGGTGCCTCTGCATGGGCGATGACCATTAATATGATGGCGATGCCCTTCGCAACAGAAATCGTCGTATCCCTATTCACTATTCACTAATCACTATTCACTATTCACTATTACAGCCACGGCTGTAGGAGACTGCCGAACCATCCGCGGAACTTCTGCCATCCTGTGCGGAACCGATTCCATTCCTCTTCAGTCAGGACGACACTCTTCTGCTTGTCACGGTCGAACATGTCATCCAATTCCTTGGTCGTTTCGCGATTGATGATCAGGGCATTCTCTTCAAAGTCGAATCGGAGACTGCGGGCATCTAAGTTTGTGCTGCCAACGGTGCAGAAACGACCGTCGACCATCATGATTTTCGAGTGATGGAAGCCTGGCTGATAGAGCCAGACCGTAGCGCCGCGCTTCATCAGTTTATGGGCATTGCGATAGACCACATCGGGTGTCAGGGGAATGTCACTCTTGGCCGAGACCATGATATCCATCTTGACGCCCCGTTTGATGGCCCGTTTCAGTGCCTTGCTGATGGAGGGAATCAGGGTGAGGTAGGGGTTGATGATACGGATGGAGTCCTGGGCATCGTCGATGGCCTGGATATAGAGCCGGCGCATGATTTTATTCGTGACATGCGGTTCGCGATTGACAATGCCCACCATCTTGTCGCCAGAGGGTTTGCCACGGAAATACTTCGGGTCAGAGATATCCTCCTTTGTGGCTTTCTTCCAGATACGGGCAAAAATGGTCTGGAGGTCGTTGACCACAGGTCCTTCTATCCGACAGTGCATATCGCGCCATTCGCCTACCTGTTCTGTGCCTACGATGTAATAGTCGGCCACGTTCATGCCACCTGTATAGGCTATCTCACCATCGATGACCACGATCTTACGATGGTCGCGCGGCCAGATGTGATTGACCCAGGGGAAACGAATGGGGTCGTATTCCACAATGTTGACGCTGTCGGCCCAGAGTTTCTGGAGATGATGCTTCTTTAGAGGCTGGTTGTTGGAGTCGTTGCCAAAGCCATCAAACATGGCTCTGATTTCCACACCTTCCTTCCGTTTCTCTCTCAGGATATCAAAGAGCAACGATGCGATGGAGTCATTGCGGAAATTGAAATATTCAAGATGAACACTGCTCTTAGCCTGTCGGATGGCCTCGAACATATCGGCGAACTTGTCCTTACCCGACATCAGCAGTTTGACGTGGTTGCCCTGGGTGAACCGAACACCCTCAGCCTCCATCTGTCTGACGATGAGGGAGTCGCTGGTTTGGGCGGAGACGGAAATAGTGAATAGTGAATAGTGAATAGTGAATAGTAGTGGCAGGATGGTCTGCCACCACTTACTATTGTTCACGTTTCTCATTCTAAAGTTTCTCAATTACTTTCTGTGTTTCAGTCGGTATTCCAATGGGGTCATACCGAACTTCTCCCTAAAGATAGTGATGAAGTTTTCGGCCGTCATGAAACCTATGTTCGTTGCCAGCTCACTCATGTTGATGTTGGTGCGCTTCAGCAGGATGCAGGCATGCTTCAGACGCATGTCACGAATCAGTTCTGCAGGCGTCTTGCCCGTCAGACTACGGATGCGATGGAAGAAGGGCACGCGTCCCATACCCATGGCAGAGGCCATCTCCTCAAGACTGATCTGTCCACGGCTCATGTTCTGCATCACATACTGTTCGATGTTCTTCATCAGCTGTTGGTCCATCATGTCGAGCATAGAGTAGTCTGACAAGGTCGGCTCTTCCTCGGCAAGCATCTGAGCCTCGGTGACAGCTGGTGCGTTCTGGATGTTCTTGACAATCTTTGTGTCGACGAGGTTGATGGGATCGTCCTCATTCGTCACACCGCTGCCCTCAGCCAGAGCTGTAGCCATGTCTGTATCGTCGTATGACTCCGTGGCAGTGGTCATACTGGAGTTCTGGTTCTCAAGCATACGGGTCTCGGCACCTTCAATGAGATCGTTGTCAAGTTCGATAGGACCAAGACCGAGCACCTTGTTGAAGCGCATGACAGCCTCCTGCAGATTGAATGGCTTGGCCAGATAGTCATCGGCAGAGAGGGTGATGTTCTGATTGCGCATGTCGATCGGGGTGAGAGCCTTGTTGGTCATCAGTACGAACTTCACCTTCTGTGAGACGGGATTCATCTTCAGCTGGTTACACAGCTCACTACCCGTCATGCCTTGCATGTTCTGCTTACAGATCACCAGGTCAGGCAGTAAGGCGTCGATATCGGTAACGGCCTTGATGATATCATTATAGGCATGGAAGTCGTAAACGTACTTGAGCCGGGCCATGGCGAACTTGATGAAGTCTTCGTTGTCATCGATCATAAAGACAGAGAACTTCATGGTAGGCATATCCATCGCAGCCCTCGATCTGGTGTGCTCCGATGTGAGGGTCTCGCTGGGAACGTCGGGCAAGACAATCTCACCCTTGGCATTGAGTTCCATACGGTCGTGAACAGAGATCTTGGCCTTTTCCTCAGGATGCTCCAGTTCTGTCTGCATGTCACTCACACGGGTGATGATCTGCAACATCTGGGAGTGGAGCGCATTGAGCTGCTCACGTTCCTCGAGGTCTTTCTCCTTCTCTGATAGGTTGCCGATGATAGAGGTCATACGGGCCATCGGCTGGCGAAGGTCATCACTGGCGGCCTTGATGGCTTCACGCTGTAACTTCAGTTCGTTGATGACCGCCCTCTTACGGTCTCTGATGGCTTTGATCTGTTTCAGACCGATGCGCCAGAAATAGAGGATCAAGAGCCCGATGATGGCGTAGGCGAGAAGCATCCACCAGGACAGCAGCCAGTGGCTGGCCACACTGATAGACAGGGTTCGCTCCTGGTTACTGACGGCACCGTCGGTACTGATGGCCTTGACATGGAGGGTGTATTTGCCGCTGGAGAGATCGCGGAAGGTCACACCGTGGGTGAGGGCATCTCCGTTCTTCCAGTCATCGTCAAGTCCTTCCATCCAGTACATGAACATCAGTCGCTCGCTTTGGTTGTAGTTACCTGCCGCAAACTTGATGGTTATCGTATTCTGGTCGTAGTTCAATTCCAGTTTCGAGGTTTCGTTAAGGGCCTGCTTCAGCAGTACCTTACCGTCGTATTCATGACCGGTGATGACCTCTTCTTCGCCTAAATACAATTGGGTGAGCATCACTCTGGGCAGAGCGTCGATATCAGAATTACCATTCTTGCGCATCCAGTTCACACCAAAGAGACCTCCAAATACCACATTGCCGTCGTTGCGTGTGATGATGGCACCCGGGTTGAACTCATTGCTTTGGAGTCCGTCGGCAGTGGTGTAGTTGTAAAGACCGTATGTAAAGCTGCCGTTTTCATGGTTGCGATTCACCACGATTCGTGTCACACCACTGCTGGTGGTGATCCACATATTATGTTTCATGTCTTCTGCAATGCCGCAGATGTTGTTATTACTCAGACCTTGCTTTTCTGTGATATAGTCGAGGTGGTCGTTGTTAAGGTCATTGTTGGAGTTCAGTACGTTGAGTCCTTCACGCGTTCCCACCCAGATCAGTCCACGGGAGTCTTTGTAGATCTGCGTAATGTAGTTGTTGGTGAACTGTTGGGTATGTGCCACATTACCAGTGAGCACCCGCTTTTCTGTATTCGACAGATTCAGCACCACCAGTCCTTCTGCGGTGCCGATATAGAGATTGTTTTTCTTGTTGTCCTTATTATAATGCAGCGCTGTCACATTATTGGTGTTCATCTTACCGTTCTCACGGGTATAGGACGAGAAGGAGTTCATTCTGGGGTTGTAAACCTGCAGTCCGCCATTGGTCGCAATCCACAGGTTTCCGATCTTATCTGTGCAGAGGGCATTGATATGATCATCAATCAGCGTCTTCATGCTATCCTTTGCTAAGGAGTAAATGGTAGCCGTGCCATCCTTGATACGTGTGAGACCGTTACGTTTGGAACCCACCCAGAGGCTTCCGTCGGGCGTAAAGGCCATGGCAGTGACCTTTCGGCTGGCAAGCGGACCATCATAGCCCACCACGCCATTGTCGCTGGTGCCGTACCATACTTTACCGCTGTCAGATTGTGCGATAGCGGTGATGTCGCCGTTGAGCAGGGAAGCAAAGCGATAGATATACTGACCTGAATAGGCAATACCTGATTTCTCCGTACCGATCCAGAGCAGGTCGGTATCATCCACATAGACACTCTGTATGCTGACGGTCTCGTGGCGCATCTGCCGGTCGTTCATATTCACGGGCTGCACCGGCTCCACCTCGTGGGTGTTGATGTCGTAGCGCAGCAGTCCCATCTGGTCGGAACCGATCCAGATATTGCCACTGCGGTCGCCTGCCATGCCATTGATATTGCGGTCTACCCCTACACTCGTCAGGCCTAACTGCTCACTGATGGAAGTATCCCATGTGTTTGCACTCTTGTTATACTTGAACAGGGTGCCCTGGCCGTACAGCCAGATATTGTCCATCTGGTCGGCAAAGGCCCGGAGGGTCTTCGACCGGCGGAGCTTCTGATTGGCAATCTCGTTGGTGACCCAGACGGTATGCTGCTGGTGCATCACGTCGCAACAGGCGATTCTTCCGTCATCATAGACGATGAGGGCACCATCCTTACACTCGCTGATGGAGCAGATGGCACCTTGTGGTATACCTTTTACATCGTCGGTATAGCCAAACTCATAGAGCAACTGCTGCTGCATGTTGTAGCACACCACGCCCTTGTTAGGGATGGATCCCCAGAGGTTCTTGTGTCTGTCGACATAGACGATGCTGGGGATGGTCTCAATACCCATACGGGCAAAGACCTGCTTCATGTCACGCTCAAAGCTCTCCGTCTGCGGGTGATACACACAATAGCCGGCCGCTGTCTCCACCAACAGGTTGCCGTCGAGCGTCTCCTGCACAGAGTTGATGTAGCTGTTAGGCAGTGAGGAACCGTCTTGTGAGTCACTCTGGAAGTTCTTGAAGACATAGCCGTCGAAACGGTAGAGGCCTGCAGGCGTTCCAAACCACACATAGCCGCGCGAGTCCTTCATGATACAGTTAATCTGGCTGCTTGTCAGACCGTCGCGCGCGTCCAATGTCTTAAACAGATAGTCTGCCACCACAGCCATCGGCAGTGTGAGCAGCAGTACGATGATCAGTTTCTTTATCGTTTTCATATATCACTATTCACTATTCACTTTTCACTATTCACTTTTCACTATTCACTATATCATACACGAGTAGTGGTCCACCACGCCGAGCAGATGCTGCGCGTCGTCGGTCACCAATACAGAATGTATCTTATATCTATTCATAATCTGCTGAATCTCCGAAATTTTTGTTTCGGGTCTGACGGTCTTTGGCGTACGGGTCATGATATCGCTTACCGTACGGTTGAAGAACTCCGCTTGCCATTTCTCCATGGCCCGACGGATGTCACCGTCAGTGATCAGACCTACAATCTTTCCGTCCACTTCTGCCACGCCAAGTCCTAACTTGCCTTTGCTCACGAGGATGATCGCTTCGCCAAGGTGCATCTCAGGCGGTAATACTGGTAGGTCGTCGCTGCGCATCACATCTTGTGCTGTTGTCAACAGTCGTTTGCCTAATTCTCCGCCGGGATGGAATTGCGCAAAGTCGCGGGGCTGGAAATTCCGCTTCTCAATCAGTGCCACGGCCAAGGCATCGCCCATCGCTAATTGAGCCACCGTGGAACTGGTAGGGGCCAGGTTCAACGGACAAGCCTCTTTCTCCACACTCACATTCAGGTGACAGGTGGAGTATTTGGCGAGCAGTGACCCCGGGTTGCCGCTCATGCCGATAATCGGAATCTGCATGTGCAACACCATCGGGATGAACCGCAGGAGCTCATCGGTCTGGCCGGAGTTGCTGATGGCCAAGACCACATCTTCGTGGGCCATCACCCCAAGGTCGCCATGGAAGACATCAAGGGGGTTGATGAAGAACGAGGGCGTGCCTGTACTCGACAGGGTCGCTGCGATCTTGGCGCCGATATGTCCGCTCTTTCCGACACCCGTGACGATGATCTTTCCTTTGCAATGATACATGAGGTCGACGGCCATGTCGAACGACTCGTCCAACTGAGGGATCAGTCCCAAGATGGCCTGTGCCTCATCTTTCATGCATTGTATGGCGTATGCTCTTGATTCTTCCATCACTTCATGAGTTCTACGATGAGGGGTTCTAATTTGTCTAACTCCAGCATATTGGCGGCATCGCTCAGGCCCTCATCTGGGGTGGGGTGTACCTCAAAGAAATAGCCTGTTGCACCGAAGGCCTTGGCGGCTTTCGCCATCTGGGGCACGAAACGTCGGTCACCGCCCGTCTTGCCATCGCTGCCACCGGGACGCTGCACACTGTGGGTACAGTCCATGATCACCGTCGGCACAATGTCGAGCATGTCGGGGATATTACGGAAGTCCACCACGAGATTATTGTAGCCCATCATATTGCCGCGCTCCGTCAGCCAGACCTCCTTGGCACCGGCATCGCGGGCTTTCTCGACAGGGTAGCGCATATCGCGCCCACTGAGGAACTGGGCTTTCTTGATGTTGACCGTACGGCCTGTCTGTGCCGCAGCGATTAACAGGTCGGTCTGACGGCATAGGAAGGCGGGAATCTGAATCACGTCGCACACCTCTCCGACGGGTTTTGCCTGCCAGGCTTCGTGGATGTCTGTCAGAATCCGGAGACCAAAACTGGATTTGATGTCAGCCAACATCTGTAATCCGCGCTCCAATCCTGGACCACGAAAAGAGCGTATCGACGTGCGATTGGCCTTGTCGAACGACGCCTTGAAGATGATGTCAGTCCCGTGCTTCTCGTTGATTTTCACCAACTTGCCTGCAACAGTATTCAGCAGTTCTGCCGACTCTATCACACAGGGACCTGCCATAAATATTGCCTTCTGACTCATATTTGCTTTGCAAAAATACACATTTTATCTCAATCAGCCAAACATTTGGCAAGTTTTTTCACTATTCACTATTCACTATTCACTAATCAAATGTACGTCTCTCTGCGGGAACGGTATCTGTATGCCATTGGCGTTGAGTGTGTCATAGACACATTTCAGCACGTCGCTGATGACATACGATTTCTTGGGAGCTTCTGCCCAGACAAACAACTTGAAGTTGATGCTGGAATCAGCCATCTCCGACACAACGCTCTTGACGGGTTTATTCTGATCCATCCACTTGTGATGCAGGTTATTGACGGCATCCTCTACGAGTGTCGTCACCTGTTTGAGGTTCGAGCCGTAGGCCACGCCGAAGGGAATGACGGCCAGGACATAACCGTGATTACGCGTCAAGTTCTTGTAGTTCTTCGTAAAGAGCTGTGCGTTCTGGAAGGTGATGACCTCGCCATAGAGCGACTCGATGATGGTCGAGGTGTAGTTGATGCTGGTCACCTTTCCCATCGTACCGTCTACTTCTATCCAGTCACCGGCCTTGATGCGTCCTGCCATCAGTGATGCGCCGTAATAGATATTCTCGATGATGTCTTTCGAGGCGAAACCGATACCGGTTGACAGACCGCCTGAGATGGCCAGCAGCCATGACACGCTGATATGCAGATAGGCGAGGGTGATCAGGAGCCAGATGCCCCAGACAATCAGCTGCATCACGTTCTTACCCATCACCGCGCGACTCTCTGCACTCGTCGGGTCTTTCGTTTCAAAGTGCAGACGCATCAGACTCAACAAGGTTCTTGAGATCCAGCGGAACAGGAACCAGAGACTGATGATGACCGTCAGTTTGAAGATGCTGACCTGCAGGTTCTTCTGCTCGATGAAGTGGTAGGTGAAGATGCCCCAGCACATATCGCTGAGGTTGAACACGTCGGCGGCCCAGTAAATGCTGATCATTACAGAACAGACAATCAGCATCGGGAGTATCACCTGGTCAATGAACGTGTAAAACCACGTCTGCGTGACGCGCTTCTTCGAGAACTGATGCTTTTCCTCGTACATCTTCAGGTAGTCGGAGATGCAGGTGATGGTCAGAATGCAGGTGAGCTGCATGATCCACCAGATGAGCAGCTGTACGGCCAGAAGGGTGTAACCAGCCCAGGAGCAGCCTGCCGACGCGATGAAGACCACCATGGAGATGTAGGTATAGAACATATCCGAGCGCGGGATGTTCTTGTTATAGCGCCGGATGCAGAACCATTGCCACAGCAGACAGAAGATCAGTACTGGTGGGAAGATGAGACTTACCAGCTCGCTGGGAATAAGAATGATGCGGAAAGTGATCACCACGAAGCCGATCATCAGCAAGGGTGCATAGATCTTGAAGGCGCTCCGGATCTGGCTGCCTTTGACGCGCAGTAAGAGCGAGATCAGGATGACGGCGAGCAGCCATAGGTATTCGACCAACAGCCCGGAGGCCATGATGACGAAATTCTGGTGGCTGTTATACTGGATTACGCCCATCAGGACGGCTAAGGTGATGGTGGTGGTGGCCCACATGATCGACGAGCGCTTCTTGAGGAACTCCGTGGTGTGGAATCTGCGGGGCATGAACCGGAAGACGAGCAGGTTGATGCAGATGGCTACGAGGGCGTAGAAGCCGATGGCACCGAAGAGGCCGAAAATCCAGTACATGTTCCAGTCGGAGTGCTTGGTAGCCTCGTCGGTCGTGTATTTCCGGGTCACTACCTCTTTCATTTCCTGCCATTTCTCCTTGATGTGCCGGAGGATTTGAAAGTAAGTGTCGCCGCCGTTCACGAAGATGCTCGTCTGTATGTCGTAATAGCGCTTTTGCGCGTAGTCGTTCATGTGTTTCAGACGCTGCTCCGTCATATTGTAGTACTTGATGTAGTCTTCCATCTGCTGGGAGTCTTCTTCAAGGGTGCGCTTGATGACGGTGGCCAGGGTCAGACAAACGCTGCGGTCGGTTCTTGCCTGTGCGCCCATGATGTTGGTGGGCATGACCTGCAGACTGTTGATAAGACTATCGTAACGGGCTATCTCACCGCTGGTATTGCTGATGAACGCGCGGAACGGCAGCTGCTGGCGCTGGAAACGCTGGTACTGCTCCGTGGCCTGATGACAGGCGTAGGTCAGATCGAACAGATATTCCTGCTTCTGGGAATAGAGCATCAGGGCGTTCTGGTTTGACTGTTTCATGGTCTCTCTCAGATTCAGGAATACCTCCTGACTCTGCCGTCGTTGCTCGGAACGTTGTGCGTTCAATTCCTGATAGTGCTTCGTCAGTTCTGCGCGTAGGATGACAAGTGTCGAGTCGAGGTTCTTCTCTTTCAACACGGCTCCTGCCTCACTGAACATGCCCATAATAAGGGCCATTATGATAAGTAGTTTTTTCATTGTCTTCCTAAATTTAGCGGACAAAGGTACAAAAAAAAGTGAAAAGTGA
>JAEEGF012508179.1_pt1 | contig 15614 bp, 14 predicted proteins | sample 9134171 | NCBI WGS metagenome assembly JAEEGF01 (sample SAMN16246542, study PRJNA631951) | gut metagenome | biome: gut microbiome; feature: rumen; material: AP-attached | host: Bos | place: Iran: Karaj | collected 2018-10 | reverse complement strand
CGACAGGATTGACACCTCTGCAGCTTCGGAATGCGGAATTCCGGTAAAAAATACGCCCGGGATCAATTCCCGTTCCGTAGCGGAATATACCGTTGCAATGATGCTGGATCTGTCCAGAAAAGTCACCGAAACAGACAAGAAAACACGAAAGGGCCTGCTGACTGCTTTTGGTATGCCGGAAACCGTCGGTACAGAGATGACCAGCAAACGCATTGGGCTCATCGGCAGCGGACATGCTGCGCAGCATGTTGCGCAGATCTGCAGAGACGGCTTTCATATGGAAATCTGCTGTTATAATCCTCACCGAAGTGAAGAGGATATTCTGGCAATGGGCTTTTCTCCTATGTCGCTTCAGGAACTTTTTTCTCTCTGCGACTATGTCACCCTTCACTGCCTGCTGACTCCGGAAACTTCCCATATGATAAACAGTTCTTGTTTTGAAAACTGCAATCCGAACCTTATTCTAATCAACACGGCACGGGGCGGGCTGGTCGATGAGAAAGCTCTTTATGACGCTCTGGCTTCCGGAAGAATCCGTGCCGCAGGCCTGGATGTTTTTGAGCAGCAGCCTCCCGCCACCAATAACCCTTTACTGACGCTGGACAACTTTCTCGCAGGTATGCACGTGGCAGGGAGCACAAATGAAGCTCTGAAACGAAACGGGAAGGCAGTTGTGGATTCTGTATTTGAAGCACTAGGAATTGAAGGATAAATGAGTGGCATGAAAGATAGAAAAGTCTCTTTTACTTTATTTATTAAAAGGAAGATGACGATTGAAAAAGCTGATTGCATGTGACGTTGACGGGACACTGATTCCCGAAGGAGAAAAGTGGGTATCGTCTGATGTGCTAAAAGAAGCCCGCCGTCTGACAGATGAGGGCTGGATTTTTGCATTTGCAAGCGGCAGGCAGCTAGCCAATCTCCGCGCTCTGGCCCGGGATCTGGCTGACCGCTTCTATTACATTACACAAAACGGAGCGGCTGTCTACTCCTGCGGAACCAGGCCGGAACTGATGGACAAGACGACGCTCCAGCGGGAAACCGCCCTGAAGCTGGCACATGAAATACTCTCTGTTGACAAATATGATCTGGAGATGTCCGGCTGCAACATGAGTTATCTCTGCCCGAAAACAGATGCCTTCCGCTCCTATATGAAAGGATATGTGAATATGAATATTATGGAAGTCCCCTCTCCCGACGCTGTACCGGAAGATTTTGTGAAACTTTCTGTATTCTGTCCGGATTCCGCTGAAGCATATGCCCGTCTGGCACCCAGGTGGGGACAGCAGTACCATGTTGCGATATCCGGAGAAATCTGGGTTGATGTCACGGTTGCGGACAAAGGAACCGGCATCAGGGCACTTTGCCGCCATCTCGGAATTCCTCTTGAAAATGTGGTCGCATTCGGGGACAATTATAATGACATGGCCATTCTGGATATTGTCGGCACGCCCTATATCATGTCCTGTGCTCCGAAAGAATTGCGGAAACGCTATCCGAATGTATGCTATGATGTTGCGGAAACGCTGAGAAATCTATAAAAATAGTAAAACCGCCAAACCGGCGGTTTTTTGATTATATGGCGTTTTGATCTTTCAGCTTCTGAACGATACTGTCGGATACCTCCCCAATCAGATCCAGATCCCAGGCCAGCTGATATACCGTATATCTGTTGCGGGTTTCCTTGCATACGGCAAAGGTATCCCGCAGGATACCCTCTGTAATACCGATATCTTTCGGATCACAGGGGCAGCCGAGTTCTTTCAGAAGGTTTCTGAGCTTATCTGCAGGATAGAGGCCGGAGAGCATGGACCTGATTTCTTCCCAGTGCGCTTCGATGAAATCAATTCTGCGGAGTCTGCCTTCCGTACCATTCTTGTCAGCCTTCTTTTCCAGCTCAATGATGGCATCAGCAGCGTTACCATAGGTTCTGCGGATTTCCGCCTCCCAGGCTTCAAAGCTCCATACCTTGGCTGCAGCACGTGCCTTTTCAAAGTCCGGCGTTATGCTACTGATTATTTCTGCAACAGAGAGTGCCATCACAGTGCCGACTGCTACCTGCTCACCGTGCATGGCAAACTGCTGCCCTCTCTGCTCTCCGAGCACTTCCCAGTAGTGTGACATGTGATGTTCAGCACCGGAAATTGGTCTGGAGTTGCCATAGAGACTGATAGTCGCCCCCGTCAGGAGGAGTGCATTCATCACATTTCCGATTGCCTCGGGATCCCGCGCTTTCAGAAGATCCGTTTTGGAGAGAATATCGTCCACATATGCCGTGACAAGTTCATCGATCTTTTGACAGTAGTGAGCACCGGTGACCAGCACTTCAAGACGCCAGTCATTCAGGGCGTTCAGCTTGCCGATCAGATCTGCAAAGCCGGCAACCGTCATTCTGTAAGGTGCGGACTTCAGCACGTCTGTATCTCCTATGATGACTTCTGTGCTGTGTGCCTGCATAGTGGCTTTCAGATTGTTGACATTCATAATGCCGACTGATGCCGAAAATCCGTCCATCGGAGCTCCTGTTGCAACAGTAAAGCAGGGCAGGCCAAGCTTGAAGCTGGAATAGCGGGTCATATCCGTGATGGAGCCGGTACCGATACCGATCATGAGGTCACAGTCATCAGGCTTGTTGATGACAATTTCGCCAAGAGTGGCTTCATCGAATCCGAGATGACGGATAATCAGAACAGTCGGCTCGAAGCCGGCTTCTTTCAGAAGCGCCTCACACTTTTCACCGGCCACTTTATAGGTGATGCTGTCACAGAGCAGATATGGCTTCTGATAAGCGTATTCCTTAACATAACCCGGAAGGCTGTTGAGCGCGCCTTTGCTGATATTGATCGCTTTGATCGGGGCAAAGTGCGTTTTTCCGCAGCTGCACTCCAGCGGGACATTGAGATAACGCTCAACCGCCTGCGGTGTATCATACATTTTCATAGCTTTGTACCTCGTATTACGCCAGATTGTTCAGCAGCCGTGCACCGACTGCTCCGTGCGGATGGATAACCGCAAACTGTTCTCGCGAAAAACCCTTCCGTTGGGCCAGCGCAATGCATATACCGTCAAACAGAGAGATGACTGACAGCGTACTGGCTGTGGCAAACATGTTGAAAGGATCTGGTTCACGGTCGGTTTTAACTTCGAGATAGATGTCAGCATTTTGAGCAATCGCGGATTCCGGATTCTCTGAAACTCCAATCAGCATAGCCTTTTTCGTCTTGCAGGCAGGGATGAGAGTTATCAGTTCTTCCGTATTCCCGCCTCTGCTGATCAGGATGAAGATATCCCCTTCCTGTAAGAGACCGAGTTCCCCGTGCACGGCATCAGCCGGGCACATATAGACAGCAGGAATTTCAATGCAGCACAAAGTATGTGCTATCTTCTTTGCTGCCTGCCCGGATGTGCCACAGCCGGCAAGAACAACCTTTCCTCTGCAGTTCTGAAGCGCATCCGTTACGCGCAGAACGGCATTTTTATCAAAACGTTCGGAAAGCTTCAGCAGTTCTTCCGCTTCCGCTTTCATGACACGTTTCACTTCCAGAATTGTCTCCTGGTCTGTCATGAGGCACCTCTTTCTTTATCATCCGGCGCTTCCTTCATCAAAACCGAAGCAAACTGCGGAAGATTAAATTTTCTTGTAAAATATTCACACTTGCAAAGAAACAGATACCACACATTCAGCCCGCTGCCGTGCAGCGTTTCAAAATTTCCCTGTCCCTTCGCAATCACAACATCGGCATTGTTCAGCAGGGCAAGCGCTTCCGCACTGAGATCGCTGAGATCTGTGCCCATCAGGCTGCTTCCGTTCCCGACGCAGTCCGCTTCCTCTGTAAGACCAACTTCCAAAGCGTCTTCCATCGTTGCATCGTTCGCAGCAAGGCCTCCGCGTACCATCACCGTAACGTGGAGGTCAGGATAAAGCTGACAAACATGGCGGACGAACAGCTTGTCCATTACAATTTCCCCGCAGTTGTCGGTGATAAAAACCAGCTCCCGTGCTTTTGCAAGATCGGTTTTCAGCTCAGCGAGTCTGGAAGGATCAACTTCTTCACTTTCAACACGATTTAAAAGTGTATCCAGAATCTCATCTGAGATCTCATCCAGCGCCATGGTGTCAATATAATTCCCTGCACAGACGTACTTGATGCATTCGGCAAGCACGTCCTTCGCAACGCTGATTTTCTCCTCAAAGATTGCTTCCTTTGACAATAGATACTGATTGTATCTGGACTTCAGGGCCGGATAATCGACTATTGTTCCGAAATATCTGTCAAGAAGACGGTCTGCCTTTTCCTGCAGCCAGGGAGCTGTTCTGTTCATTCCCTCCCGCTGAATCAAAGTCAGAAAGTCCTGGAAAAAAGCTTTTTTCTTATCCTCATCCGAAAACTGCCGGATGAGTTTTTCCTGTTTGCCGATCAAGCAGCTGATGCAGGAAATACTTGCGTTCATATCGGTTTTTTATGCCTCCGTTATCGGAATTGATTGGCAACCGGATCATAAACAAATCCGGCTGACTTCATTTTGTCTTCCAGCAGCTGCTGATCCAGACCGAGAGCGCTGCACAACTCATTCAAAGAGGAATACTCGTCTCTAAGCTTCATATTAAGCCAGCTAAGAAGAATAAAAGGATCCTGCGGAATCATCATCTGCTTTTCCTTTCAGGTTAGGATACGCAACTGTTCCTGAGTGGAGCCGTCATCCGTAAAAACAAGAAATTCACGCACATTAAGAACAACTTCATCACCTAAAGAAAATTCACGATGGCTGAAGCCGTCATCTATGATACGTACAAGTGCGCTGCCTACTCTGATGCGGAAGTCCGTCACATCACCGAGATAGTACATTCTTTCCACCACACCCCGGATGCCACTCTCTCCGGCTTTTCCCATGCGGATGTTTTCCGGTCGAATGCCCAGTTCCACCGCTCCCTGTTTTTCCATTTCCGGATAAGGCAGGTCTGCATTCCAGTCAGCCACGTGAATGACACCATTCTGAGCAGTGCCCTTAAAGAAATCGACCTTTCCGAGAAAGTCCGCAACGAACTGGTTGACCGGATGATTATAGATTTCGACCGGGGAGCCGGATTGCTGGACAACCCCGTTATTGATAAGGAAGATTCTGTCACTCATGGCCATGGCTTCCGTCTGATCATGAGTTACATAGACAACAGTAATTCCTAGCGAGGTTGTTATATCCTTAATTTCAAAGCGCATGGATTCACGCAGCTTGGCATCCAGGTTGGAAAGAGGTTCATCCAAAAGCAATACTTTCGGTTCGGCAACAAGCGCTCTGGCCAGGGCAATGCGCTGCTGCTGCCCGCCGGATAACTGATTTGGCAGTCGGTCAATATATTTGGCAAGATGAACAGTATCGAGGATCCTGGTTACCTTGTTTTTGATTTCCTCTTTGCTGACATGCTTGATCTGAAGCGGGTAGGCAACATTATCAAACACATTCATATGCGGCCAGACCGCATATGACTGGAAAACCATACCAATATTTCGCTTTTCAGGCGGGAGAAAAGTCTTCCCTCCGGTAACAAGTTTGTCGTCTATCCATATCTCACCCGTCGTCGGAATTTCAAAGCCGGCTATCATACGCAGCATCGTGGTTTTTCCACACCCTGATGGGCCAAGAAGAGTTATGAATTCCCCGTCATTGAATACTTCGTTAAATTCTTTCAGCACAGGAGGACGGTTGCCAAAACTCTTTGTTACATTTTTTATGGTTATTGTAGACATCTCTGTTTTTCTCCTCTTCCCTTATACTATATCGAAAATTCGCCCTTGGTTAACCTGTTCAGCACAAAGTTCAGGATCACAACAATCATCAGAATTCCAAACGCCATGGCACAGGCCATCGGCTGGCTGGTAAACGTCCAGTATTCATACAGCTGGAAACCGATGGTTTTCGTCGTGCTGGAATAAAGAAGCGTCGTCATGGACAATTCATAAAAGCTTGGAATAAATATCAGGAACCAACCTGCGGCAATGGAGGGGAAGATCAGCCTGCCGGTTATCCGGAACATTGTCTTCAGCCAGGATGCCCCGGAAATCTGGGAACACTCCTCCAGCGATACATGAATTTGAGACATAGCAGAAACCACCGTACGCATGCCCATCATGAGATACTTGATCAGGTAGGCAATAATCATAATATAGGCAGTATTATAAATATTAATGCCAAAGTTGCCCTTCATCGTCATGATCAGGCCAAGCGCAATCACCACAGAAGGTGTTCCGCTGCCGAGTGTGATAAGGAAATCAGGGATTTTCCGCCCGCGGATTGTTGTACGCTGAAGAAGATAGCTCATGGTACAAGCAATAACAATGCCGACAGTTGCCGCCACGACAGCAAAAACAAGCGAATTTTTCAGGCAGTTTACCGTTTCAATACGACCGAAAACCGTTTTCCAGTTGGAAAGCGTAAAATTATCCTGCCGAAGCATGCTCTTCCCGACATCGATCTTAAAGGATGTTGAAAAAATGGTAGCAAAGGGAATCAGAATCACAACCACCGCGAACAGAGACACCAACACAGTCAGCGGGATACGCCATTTCCGGAGATCAACAATAGTGGGGTTGACAGATTTCCCGGAAACTGTAATATACTGCTTCTTTGCCAGCACCACGTCAGAGACAAAGAGAATGATAATAGCCACCACCATAAGAAATACCGCCATGCCGGTAGCGTCATTCAAGCCCTGCTGGCCCAGAGAAACATATTCCACGATACGCGTTGTCACCGTGTGCACACGGCCCGGGCTGCCAATAATGGAAGGAATGCCATAGCAGCTTGCAGCGCTGACAAAGACCAGCAGTGCTCCGGCAATCAAAGATGGCATCATGAGCGGCAGGGTAACCGTCATAACCGTCTTCAACGGAGATGCACCGGAGGCGCGGGTTGCCTCCTCGAGAGAGGGATCCATTTTCTCCATAGCACGGGAAATGGTAATAAAGGCATAGGGATAATAAAATGTACTGAGCACCCAGATCAAGCCGGGCAAAGAGTAGACATTGAGTGGACCCGGTGCATCACTCAGATGGAGCAACGCACGCAGCCACTGGTTTACCGTACCGACATTGGGATTGAGCAGACGAAGCCAGGCCATGGCGCCAACGTAGGGAGGCACCATATACGTCAACACAAAAAGTGAGCGGAAGAATTTTCTGCCGTAGAGATTGGTCCTTCCTACCAGCCACGCCAACGGGAAGGCCAGAAGCGTACCGACGATCATTGTGGAGAATGCAGCTATCGTCGTATTACGCAGGGCATCCAGATTAAGTGAATAGGTATAGAGACGCTTGAATGTTTCAAACGACAGCTTACTGTCTGGAAAAAAAGCCTTAATGACCATATAAACCAGGGGCATCAGCTGGAAGAGCAGAAGGAAATCGACAATTACAAGAATAATAATCCATTTTACATCGAAATGCCAGCTTCTGCCGGATGCCATCAGAAATGCAAGCAGGGCTGCATCAAGTGCAAGGAGAATTCCAGCCAGCACAACCGTACGGCTGTTGCTGATGACGAACTGATTCAGCCAGCTGACCTCTCTGTTCGCCGTCATTCGGAAAGCGTCCAGCTGCAAAGCCTTATCCCGGATTCCCTTTTTGAAGGTATTGATATCCTCCGTTCTGATGCGGCTCTTATCTCCGAGAGAAGTATATAACAGCTGCATAAGCATAGCGCTGCGTTCACTGCCTTCAAGACCTTCCGCAGCAGCTGCCGCATCCGGCACTGGTGAGACAGGGTCTGCCACAGCAAACAGAATCTCTTGGCGCAGCGTCTGCTGACTGGCCTCAGGCACCGCTGAAAGCGCTTTTTTCTGGGAGGCAGAAACCTTCGGCCCGCCTACCTGATAGGTGATATACAGCAGCTTATGCAGTAAAGCAGACCGGTTGTTCTCCCCTGTTTCCGCGAAGAGCGCTTCCAGCTCTTCACCCGCTCCACTTTTCTGCTTTTCCCAGGCATCTGTCAGAAGCGCATAGAGTATCGGTTCAAGCGTCTCCTGTTGCTCCGGCGGCAGGGACTGAACAAGAGGACTAATGTCTCCCTTCCAGTCTCCTTCCACAGCTTCCGAGAGACTATAAATTGCCTGATAGGCGGTCTCCGAGCTGAATCCGGAAGCCTCATAGCTGCGAAGACCGGAAGTCCCCATCAGGATGATACTGATACCAAGCGCAAACACAAGCAGGAGCGCAATCCGGGCAGCCAGAGCAGTTTTATCCTTTTTCTGTAAATCTGTCTGATTCAACAGTTTCACCTTCTTTGCCTAAAGTGAGAAGGAGGAAGCCGCCTCACGGCTTCCCCCTTCGCGGAAGCACTTTAATTACTTTGTCGTTACAATTTCCGTCCAGGCAGTATTGATGGCTTCACGGTTCTGGTAGGCATTCTCCCAGTCAACTCCGAGATCCTTTTCAATAAGGCCGTCGGTATCAACAGAATTAAACGGGATTTCCTTCATACCGGCAAATACGGAGTGCATATAGCCTTCGAGTATCAGTTTCTGGGCAGGCTCACTCAGCAGCCACTGCTCAACCGCTTCGCAGGCTTCCACATTCACATTGGCGGAGTGATCTTCCGCAACCGTCATCACGGTGGAGGGGATCAGAACAACGCCGTCTTCCGGATAGATGCAGGCAAGGTTGGTAATTGGTGTACCGGCGTCTTCGGCTTCCTTCAGAACCTTCAGGATGGATTCTTCCAGGATCATGATGGCTGCGCATTCACCTGTCTGCAGCTTGGTAATAGCAGTTGAACCGGACTCAATCATAACTTCATTGGCAGCGAGCCCTTTGAGGAAGTCTTCACCGTAATGGTTGTCCTGTGTCAGGGAAGCGACAGCGGCAAAGGTCGTTCCGGAAGTCATCGGATTACCCATGGAGATATAGCCCTTCAGTGCAGGATCACTGGCAAAATCTTTAAAGGTCTTCGGGATAGTTACGCCTTTTGCTGCCCAGGCATCGACCATCTCAGGGTTGTAAGCAAGCACCATGTTGCACACACGCACCGGATACCAGCAGCCGTCCGCATCATAGGGGAAGCGGAGAAGAGTATCAGCGCCTTCGATTTCGATCGGCTCGAGATAGCCGGCTTCCTTCAGTTCCAAAGAGAAGGCAGGCTCAGCCACCAGCATCATGTCACAGCCGAGGGTACCGGTTTCCATCTCCCCGTAGATCTTTGTGATCAGGGAAGAGGTACCGCCGTAGAAGAAGAAGCTTCCGTCAAAAGCAGGCGTCAGATTCGGGAACTCTGCTTTCAGTGCCTCGTCCATCATATCAATAACGAACTGATACATGGAGGAGTAAATACCTATTGTGCCTTCCACATCTTCATTGACGGCGAATGCACCTGCTCCGACGCTGAGCACCAGAACCAGGCAAAGGATTACTGCGAGCAGTTTCTTCATTTCAAGAAACCTCCTAAATAAATTTTTGATATGTCAACACCGCCGAAAAGCGATGCACATTCCTTTTCAGAATCATTTACAGTTTAGCACAGCAGCTGCTGTTCCGCAATTGTTTTTTCTGTCCCGGAACCGGAAATCCGCAAAAGAAACAAACGGATGTCTTTATCAGACATCCGTCCGTTAAGTCCTTTTGTTTCCTTGTTTCTTATCCGGCCGGCCGGAAGCGGAGAACGTTCCAGCTCAGAGCAGGAAGCCTGACCTGCACACGGCCATTGTCCGTTCCGGAAGGCTGAACTGTAACCGGAGCGACTCTGTCCGGACAATCTTCCGTGTTGACGGCTTTTACATCGTCATGATGCAGAACGATGTGCTCTTCCATCTCCATGCCGCCGAATGAGCGGAGATCCAGATCCAGGAGGCAGTCTTCCGTCATGTCTCTGTTGACACAGAAAACTGTAACATGGCCGTCATCTTCCATCGTTGCTGCGGTATCGATGGTCGGGACGCCTTCATAATCCCTGCAGTCATAGACAGGTGACTGTACAATGGCTTTCAGAGCCGTGCCGCGCCCGTACCGGGAAGCATGCAGAAATGGATAATACGTCGTCTGTGCCCAGCAGCCTCCGCCGTTTCTTGTCATAATCGGGGCAATAACGTTGACGAGCTGCGCCAGGCAGGCAATTTTCACGCGGTCAGCATTCCGCAGGAGCGTCAGAAGCATGGAACCGACCAGCAGGGCATCTTCAAAGTTATAGATATCTTCCAGGAGAGGCAGCGCCCTGTCCCACTTCTCCCGCTTCCAGATCTCCTTGTCCTGCTCGTTGGAGTGATACCACACATTCCACTCGTCAAAGGAAAGATTGATCTGTTTTTTACTGTGCTTTTTCCCTTTTACGGCATCACAGATGGATGTGACTGTTCTGATAAAGTCATCCATATCCATTGTGCGTGCCAGGAAGCCCGGCGTATCCCCGGTCGGGTTGCCGTAATAGCGGTGGAGAGAAACATAATCAATGTTCTCATAGCATTCATTGAGCATTTCCAGCTCCCAGCTGCCGAAACCGGGCATCTCCGAGCTGGACGAGCCGCACGCAACGAGCTCAATAGAGGGATCCACCCACTTCATCATCTTGGCCGCTTCATTTGCCGTGCGGCCGTATTCATAGGCAGTCTTCTGGCCCATCTGCCAGGGACCGTCCATTTCATTCCCCAGGCACCACACTTTGATGCCGAAGGGATCCTTCTTTCCGTTCGATATACGCAGGTCAGAAAATTTGCTGCCGCTTTTATGATTGGCGTACTCCACAACATCTCTCGCCTGTTCCGGGCCGCGGGTACCGAGATTGATGGCATACATCAGATCGGACCCTGCTTTTTCGGCCCATTTGGCAAACTCGTGAAGGCCAACTTCATTTGTTTCCGTGGTGAACCACGCAAGATCAAGGCGCTTCGGCCGCTGTTCCACGGGCCCGACGCTGTCTTCCCAGTGAAAGCCGGAAACAAAATTGCCGCCGGGATAACGCACAATCGGAACACCCAGCTTTTTGACTGCGCTGATCACGTCCGTCCGGAACCCGAGCTCGTCCGCCGTCGGATGACCCGGTTCATAAATACCACCGTACACAGCGCGGCCGAGGTGCTCGATAAAGGAGCCGTAAATCCGATTATCAATTCTGCTGATCTGATAATCCTTATCCAGTATCATTTTTGCCTGTTTCATCAAATTATCCTTTCACGCTGCCGGAAGTAAGACCGGCAATAAATGTTTTCTGAGCGAACAGATAGACAATGATGATCGGAACAACTGCCATAACCGCACCCGGCATCAATACGTCAAATGCGTTGCCGTAAGGCGTTATCGTTGTTCCCATGCCGATCGGGATGGTGAACTTTTCATTGGTGTTGAGTACGATCAGCGGCCACAGAAGATTATTCCAGCTGTTCATACAGGAGAGGATCGTCATAGCGCCGTAAGCAGGAATCATATTCGGAACCATAATCCTGAAAAAACAGCCGTAATCGGTGCAGCCGTCTATCCTCGCAGCTTCGAGAAGCTCTTTCGGCAGGCCGAGAACATACTGGCGGAAGAAGAAAATCATAAACGGCGGGACGAGATAAGGAAGAATAACGCCGAAATAGGTATCCGTCAGATGCACCTTGATCAGCATTCGGTAAAGCGGCAGAAGGAGGATTTCAAAAGGAACCATCATCAGAATCAGCACGAGAGTAAACACGGCATTGCGCCCTTTGAAGCGGTACATGGCCAGCCCGTACCCTACCATGGAGGAAAGGACAAGCCCTATGACCGTCTGTAAAATCATAATGATCAGGCTGGATTTGTACCAGTGCCAGTAGATACCGTCACGATAGGTATTCAGGGCCTCATAGTTTTTAAAGGAGGAAATGCCGGGGTCAAATGTCAGGCTCAGCCCGTTTCTCAACATTTCGGTACCCGGCTTCAGAGAGCTCAGAAACATAAAGTAAAAAGGAACCATCAGCAGGGCTGCCGTAATAAACATCAGCGTAGTATAAAGGACTGTCTTGATCCGTGCGCGCCTGCCGTCAATACGATTGGAATGTTTCATCTCAGTCCTCCTTCTTAAAGAAGCCCATGGCAATCAGCTGGATGATGTTGACTGCCAGCACAAGCCCGAGCAGCACAAGGCCGACTGCGGAAGCCATGCCCATGTTGTTCTTGTAGAAGCCCATAAGGTACATATATCCAACAATCGTTCTTCCCACGCCGCCGGGGTTGTTCTGCGCCCACAGAGCCACAGATTCGGTGAACATGGCAAAGCCGCCCAAAACGGTTATGGTAATCACATAAATCAGGACGGGCTTGATCCCCGGCAGGGATATATGCAGAAACTGCTGCACGGAATTGGCACCGTCGATCTTGGCTGCTTCATAAAGATCATTCGGAATAGCCTGAAGTCCTGAAATATAATAGATAATGTTGACTCCCATCCAGCGCCACAGCGTGAGAAGAATCAGCACGAAGTTGCCTGAATCGGGAAACATCAGCCAGTCTTTCGGGGGCTGGCCGAACAGAGCCAGCAGACGGTTGGCAGGAGCTGTTTCCAGCGTGCCGAAGGCAAGACGGAAAACGATACCGACAACGATGGTGGACGTCAGTGCGGGAATAAAATAGAGGGATTTGAAGAAGCTCGGAAACTTGACATGGCTGGAGTTCAGGATAACGGCAAAAATCAGCGGCACAATGGTAAGAACAACAACGTCCCAGAACGCGTAGCGGAACGTTGTGGCCAGTGCCTGCTTGAAGTTGCGGTTAAACATCTTCTGATAGTTTGCCGTACCGACCCACTCTACACTGTTCGGCCCGTCAATTTTCTGAAAACTCATCAGAATGGTGGTGACAAACGGATACAGGTAAATCACCAGGAAAAAGATCAGAAAAGGTGCAATGAAAACATAGGGGACCACCTTCGGATTCGTCAGAAAACTGCGTTTTGCAAGCGGCCGCCCGGTTTTGTCGGCTTCGTTCATAAAGTATCCTCCAGGCTACAAGAATAAAGGAAACACAGCCGGGAGGGAGCGTCCCGGCCCGGCTGTGCAGGAAATCTTGTTTTATTTCAGGTTTGGAAACTTCTCTCAGAGAGAATTACATGGCGTCGCGCAGTTCTTCCGCGCAGTCTTTGGCAATGGCTTCCGGATCCTTGCCGGTGATGACAAGGTCATATGCCATCTGGTTCCTGACGATGTCACCGGCAGTCGGGAACATGTCAGTCAGGCAGGTGTCGGGGATATCGTCCAGGATGCTCTGCAGAACATCAAAGATGTCATCGCCGTAATAATCAAAGAACTTATTCGGTGCCTTCATCTCTTCAGAGCCGTAAACATCCGTCATGATCGGGTCAAAGCCCAGGATCTGCCATGTTGCGACGCTGCCTTCAAAGCTCAGTGTTGCATAAGCGAGCCACTTCTTGGCAACATCAACATTTGCGCTTGTCTTTACAACTGCAGTGCCGGTGCCGCCCATCTGAGCGGACTTGTGGCCGCCGTCAGCCCACAGAGGCATCGGAGCAACCTTCATCTTGCCGGAGAGGTCAGGCATATAGTCGGTAAAGCGGTTGAGATACCAGAACGGCATGCTTACGGAAGCAGCACCTCCCTGGTCCATCCAGCCATAGTACTCTTCTGCATGGTGGTTGCCGCCCGGGCAGGCAACAGCCGTGCCGTCATCGAGCATGCTCTTCATGAATGCGAGGGTGTCAATGACAACCTGCTCGTCCATGCGGACTTCGTTGTCAGGCGTGAGCCAGTCACCACCGTGCTGGTTGACGAGAGGATAGATGCTCCAGCAGTCTTTGGATTCCCAGGTGCACATGGGCTTGCCGGTCTTCTCAAGAACAACCTTGCCTGCTTCATGATAGTCATCCCAGGTCTTGATATCTTTGTAGTTGATGCCGGCTTCTTCCAGAATCTCAGTGTTGTAGAAGACGATGCAGGCACCGATATGGTGGTCAATGCCGTAGTACTTGCCGTCTTTTGCATAGTTGTTGAAACGGCTCATGACGAGGTGATCTTTCATCGGCTCTACGATGTCATTGAGGTCTGCCAGCTGAATGTCGCCCTTGAGGTAGTTGGCAAACATGTTGATCTCGATATCAACGATATCGGGAGCACCTTCACCCGTCTGCAGGGCGATGGTCAGCTTGTTGTGCATATCCTCATAGGGATATACCTGCATGTCAATGTCCAGCTTCGGGTTGTCCGGGTTGGCATTCCAGCGTTCCAGCATCTCTTTGTAGAGCTGGGTGTGCAGTTCCTGGAACGTCCACAGGGTCAGATGGATGGGTTCATCTTCTGCAAAAGCTGTAATGCCGAGTGATGCGATCATTGCAACTGCAAGCAGAACTGCCAGAAGTTTTTTCATGGTTTACCTCCAAAATAAAATAATGGTATCCCTCTCGGGGATTTGTCTATATGTTATCGTTAATCTGACAAATTGTCAAGTAGAATTTTGTTGGATTTTTAAATTTATTGTTGAAAATTTACTGTTTCCGTCAAAAGAGCAGTTGCATTTTAACAATCACGCGCTATAATATAGAAAACTGATATAATGGAAGGATACCATGATTAACGGCTCCCGAATCACAATGAAAGATATCGCCGGGAAGTGCGGCTATACCGTCAATACCGTTTCCCGCGCGCTGAGAGATGATCCAGCTCTCCCCGAGTCCACCCGCAGCCTGATTCAGAACACCGCACGGGAAATGGGATATATCCGCAATTCCATGGCCTCTTCGCTCCGCTCGGGGCGCAGCAATATTATCGCCGTGATCGTCAACGACCTGCACAACCAGCATTTCTGCGACCTGCTGAACAGAATGGACCAGGAGCTGCGGAAGGAAAACTATAATCTGATGATCCTGTGCATGCAGCTTGACGATTCCCTCGCCGAAAAGATGGTGCACACCGCCATTTCCCTCTCGGTGGACGGGATTCTGTACTTCCCGAATTACGACCACAAGAAATATCTGGAATATATGGTATCCAACCGCAGGCCCTTAGTTCTTCGGGACCGGAGGGGAGAGCAGCTGGAGGCAGACAACGGCCGCTGTGACGACTGGCAGGGCGGCTATCTGGCAGGAAACCACCTCGCCGATCTCAGGCACAGAAAGTTTCTGTTTCTCTCCGGCGTGAGCAAAAACAGCTCCCAGATTGAGCGCCTGGGCGGTTTCCTTCAGGCAATCCGCGAAAGGAACATTCCCGAAAGTTCCGTGAGGATCATCCCGGGTGAAGAAATTGAAGCGGCTCTGGCAAACGGCTCGTTTGACGAGTATCTGTTTCCTCTCGACTATACAGCTATTGTGTCTTTCCGTGATGAGGTTTCCTACCAGGTTTTGCACGCGCTGCACGAAAAGGGCATCTCCGTGCCGGAGGATATCTCCCTGATCAGTTTTGATAATCTCAGCGCTGAGAATCCTGCCCTGTCAAAACTGACGAGCATCTATACCGCGAAAGACAACATCGCCGTCATCGGTGTAAAACTGCTGCTGGAACGCATCAGGGATCCGTCCCTTCCCCCGAGGAACGTGATTCTTCCTGTCCGTATCTTTGACGGCGGCACCACCGCACCTCCCCGGGAATAAGCTTTCCTCCGTAAAAACAGCAGAGACTGCTTCCCTACTTATCAGGGATACAGTCTCTGCTGTTGTTTTATTCAGATTCCGTT
>JAEEGF010060145.1_pt1 | contig 15614 bp, 13 predicted proteins | sample 9134171 | NCBI WGS metagenome assembly JAEEGF01 (sample SAMN16246542, study PRJNA631951) | gut metagenome | biome: gut microbiome; feature: rumen; material: AP-attached | host: Bos | place: Iran: Karaj | collected 2018-10 | reverse complement strand
AACATTTTACACAATTTTATTGACAACCACGATTCAAAATGAGTTCGTAACGTTGTGGCCCTAATCCACGGGTTATGAGCGAAGGCAAGTACATCAAACAGCAGGTAACAGAGCGACAACCACTCATTCTAAATCAGGATGTCAATGAACTAACTTTATTTTGAAAAAAATTAACGCATCAGTAATAATGAAAAGGCGAGTTATTATTTCTTTTATTTATGCTGTCCTCCTCTTAGTCTCTTGCCAAACTGTAGGTAAATATTCGTTTGAGGAGGTCACATATGTATCTTCGTTTGATGGGGAAGTGCGTGTCTCCCCTGAAAATAGCAAAACAGTAGAATTAAATTTAGATGGGATACAAGGAATCAAGATTTACGGTCCTTATATAATTGTATCTTCTGAGTCAGAAGAAGGGTTAATTTCTATTTTTGAGAAAAAAGCCCCATATCGTAAGTTGGGCTCTTTTTTCAAAAAGGGGAATGGACCGGGAGAATTAATCTATCCATTTTTGCCAGGCGGATTCAATTATTATACTTCAGAAAACGGGACTATTTATGCGGATATTAACAATAGAGCGGGTAAATTAATCCGGTTTAATATCAGCGAATCCATAGAAGAAGGGAAAACAGTTTCGGAGGTTATAGGGACAGCAGAAAAAACTTCTTTTGATGTGATTGATCTCGGTGATGATGGAATATTCTACAAGACAATGTCGCCGGAACGAGACAGGCAAATCCGGTTTGTCGAAAAAGACGGACAGACATATAGTACAAAAGGGATGACGATTCTGAACTCAGCCCGAATTAAGAATAAAAATGATGATGGAAGTCGTTATAACGTTCTTTCTGGAGGTGTTAAATATGCTCCTGATATCAAATGCTTTATTGAAACGCCAGGGGAGATTAACGCAATCCATATGTATTCTTTGGATTATTCCGTCATTAAAACTTTTTGTATAGGGGATAAGTTGTATGACTATAATGAAATCGCGGACAGACCAGAGGGAGAAAGACCTCAGACATCCATATGTACCAGGCTATATGATTACTATCTTGCTGTTCTGTACTTGGATATTCCTTTGCAGGAACTGAGTCTTGATTCCTGGCGTCCCACCCTAATTCTTTTTTATTGGGAATCAGGAGACATGGTCAAAGTTTATTTACCTGATAGGGTAACAAGTTTTGATATGGATGAGGAGACATTATCAATATTTGCATACAATGCAGATTCAGAGAAACTATACGTTTATGATGTGTCAGGGATGTAATTTGTATTGTTGAAATACTCCTGATGCGTTAATTTTTCAAAATAAAGTGAGTTCATTGACATCCTGATTTAGAATGAGTGGTTGTGGCTCTGTTACCAGTTGTCCGAGGTCCATCCTCACCAGTCCGTAGACCTTGACCAAGGTTGCTATCTCGGTGATTGAGTACGGGCTATTGTAGAGAGCCTTGACTCTGGCGAGCAGAAGGTAAGCGATGATGGCTATCCACAAGTGGGTCTTGACGGCATTCTCCGAACAACCAAGCAGGTGTTTTACCGTGAGGTTCCCCTTAATGAGTTTGAAGAACGACTCGATATCCCAGCGGTGGCGGTAGATGTTAGCTATCTCTAACCCATTGAATTCCAGCTGGTGTGATATTGGTGATGAACTGAAGCTCTTCACCGGACTCCATATCGCAGAACTCTATGAGACGCAGGTCTTTCGGGTAATCCTTTCTGGATTGTAACCCGTCAGGCGCATGATATGGTCACCATGAACGCCGGTGTTCGGATTAAAGTTGAAGTTACTGGACACAATCTCGTACTTCATCGGATTCTTGGCCCTTGTAACGAAGTATGTTTGATTGACATGCATCCTATAGAGAGCTTCGAGGTCCAGATAGGCTTTATCCATCGCGTAGACTGCCCATTTGTAGGGCTCATACACATCCAGGAAGTTGCTGTCATGCCACCTGCTGTTTGAGACATAGATGGTGTCCGGGATGCTACCTCGCAAGTCCAAGACCGTATGCATATTAACACCGCCTTTCGAGTACTTCCCAAGAGCCCATTCGGCCAGCTTAACGCTGCAGGGGATGGTTGTTGAGTCAATCGCGAAGATCTCCCAGCCGGGAAGATAGACATCTGGGATGTCCTCTTTGGCGTACATCGGACGGACTTTACGGATGAGCCACATGCCAAGTTCCTCGAAGATCCTGTAGTCCCTGGTCTCGTTTGCCTTGGACAACGATGAAGGATCAACCGCTACGGGGATGCCAAGATGATAGACCGATTTCTTGATAGACTTAAGAACCAATGAGATGTCTTTCAGTGATTTACATCCGGCCATCTGGCCAAACATAAGGTGAAGACAATGACTGTAGCTGTTAAGGTTCTTCGCGTGGAAGTCGCCGTTGTACTTTTTAACGGCATCTTCAAAGACCCATCGGGGGAAGTACGTCATCACTTGGGAGAAGACATATTGGCCTTTGTTCATAATTTGAGGCTTATCACAGCCACAAATTTAGCCAAACACTCACTTCAAATCGTAAAATGTCAAAGAGCTATTTAAATAATTTGTAGTTAAGGACTTGCAACGACGTCGAATCGATTTATCGCATCGGAAAGCGATTCAAATCGCGAAAAAACAAAACGTTAGTAAATCATTAATATTAATAACTTATAAAATCATGATGCGGATTTATCGCATCGCTAGTAATATCTGAAAATGAAAAAGAACAATGTAATCATCTTTTTGGCTGGAATTCTAGTTATTGTGAGCCTAGCCACTGCAACTATTGTGTACGACCGCAATAATAATGTACTTGAGTTAAATATAGAAGCTTTATCGAAAGATGAACAAGGAATCAAAGGACATTGCTATGAAGAACAGAATGCCTGTTTGTGGATTTGTCCTAACAAAGAATGCAACGCCATTTATGAGGCGGTAGGGGATCATAAAGGAAAAGGTTATAATGTTTCCGGAGTCTGTAGTGTATGCGGCCAGGTTGCACCTTAGAGAAAAGCATTGTAATCCTTTGCTTGATTTCGATTCTTTACGGGTGCGTGCCTCGCAGGGAATCGGATTATCGGATGCCTGTTTTTGAACAAGAATTGGCAATCGCGCCAGTGCAATTGTGTGAACTGTCCGAGTATAACTATATACATTCGATAAGTGTTTGTGGAGATTATCTCGTAATGGTTGCTTATAATCTCCGCACAGAGCAGTACCTTCATCTTGTTGACAAAAAGACAGGAGAGATAATACGGAGTACCGGCTCCCGCGGTCGTGGACCGGGAGAATTGATGGGTGTGCCAGAACTGAGTTGTGACTCTGGCAAGATTTTTTTATATGACCGGGTGTCGCGGAAAACCAATGTATATGATATTGAGAAACTCCTCTTGGGTTTAAGCTCATACATAGAAACGATTCAAGAGAATAATCCACCTCTTTGCAGTATGTTATATGGTCCTGGTGGGAAGAGGCTGCTTATTGACAATGAATCGTATACGAAACAGGATACGATTACTAAACCCCGGATTGTATTATTTAATGGGGCGCATATTAGTACTTATGAACAGTATCCGTTGGAAGATCGGAGAAAGACATGGTTTATGTACAGTTCGCCGGATATTACCGTTTCTCCAGATTTCAAGAAAATGGCAATAGCTCCAACAGGAGCAGGTGGTGGGGCTATCCTCGAGCGTTTTGACGTGACTGATAGAATTCGGATTCGTGGGATTGATAATATGATTCCTGTAGACTTTGAGGTCGAGAAAGGCGATATAGTAGAAACGGCGAATTCTATGTATGGATTTAACAATCTAACTTCAACTGAGCGAAGGATTTATGGAGGAATGGTCGATCCGGGGATAAGTTTGAAGGAAATAAGGGAAAAGAAAGGGTACATATTCCCATATGTAGTTGAATTTGATTGGAACGGTAAGGCCATACGGAGATTCAGGTTGCATTATAATGTGGAAAACCTAGCTGTGGAAAAGGACGGGAGTGTCCTATACATCGTGTATGGTGATAAAAACAGGAACAACTATCTGGGAAGAATCGCCCTTTAGGATCCTTTTATCAGAAAGATCATAGAATAGGGCACTGTGGACCCCTTGAAATTATCCGAATGCGTCACTTTTTGTTACCCCTTGCGGTCATTATTTGGGTTTTCTGTTCCTGTGGGAGTAATTCGTTTCCAAACGGTCAAACTGCCGCGCACTACCTCCGGTCAACCATCCGTGACAATTACTACTTTACAGGCCCCTCCCTGGACCGCTATTATGCGGAGATGGATCGGTTCTACGCCCGCGCGGATGCAGACATGTGGTCGCAGTATGCATTCCAGGACTCGCTTTTTGCGACGGGGGAGTATTTCCCGGACCTGGAGCGCCGCTATGACCTGGAAAGTTTGCCGGAGGGGTATCTTCAGCACCGCGTAGCGGATGCCGTGGACCAGTGGCACACCTCTCCCTTCGCCCGCGAACTGGATTTCGCGGATTTTTGCGAATACCTGCTTCCGTACCGGGTGGGTACGGAGGAGCCGGAGGAGTGGTGGACGGACTACCGGGTGACGTTTGGCGGTGTGCTGGATACGCTGGTGGCCCGTCCCGGGGTCACGCTCGCGGAGTTCTGCGCGGCGGTGGGTCGGCTGCTGCCGGAGCCGCATCGGAGCTACACGGGCTATCCGGCGGGGAAGCCGAGCGGGAAGGCCTCGTCGCTGAAGCGGATCCTGGGCGGGACGTGCGAGGACTACCTGGGCCTGACCACGTACCTGTGCCGGAGCTACGGGATCCCGATCGCGACGGACTACACGCCGCAGTGGGGCAACCACTCGAAGGGGCACCAGTGGAGCGCGATCATCCAGGGCGACAGCACGTACCACTTCATGATCGGGGAGCCGCTGTTCCTGGCGCGCGAGAAGCCGTTCACGTTCCGCCTGTCGAAGGCGTACCGTCGGATGAATGCCCCGCAGCGCCGGTATCCGGGCCGGGGAAGCCGCCCGGAGGACCTCCCGGCGACGCTGCGCAATCCGCGGACGATAGATGTAACGCGGTATTACACGGACGTGACCGACTTGACGTTCAGCGGTTTGCGTGAGGGCGGCCGGACGCGGTGGCTGACGCTGAATGTGTTCGATGACGTGCGCTGGGCCCCGGTGGCGGGTGCGAAAAGACGCGGGGACAAAGTCACGTTCGAGGACGTGGCGCTGAACTGCGTGTACCTGCCGATGTACTACGAGGGCGGCTCGTCGACACCGGCGCACTGGCCGGTGCTGGTGGGCAGGGACCGCAAGGTCCACGAACTGCGTCCGGACCCGGCGCGCCTGGAGACGGTGCGCCTGCAGCGCAAGTTCATGGACACGCTGGCGCGGCAGCGCGCGGACTCGCTGCTGGGCGGTCGGTTCGAGCTGGCGGACAACGCGGAGTTCCGGGATGCATATACGATCGCGGTCCCGGACACGGTGGGGATGAACTACCAGACGGCATCGGTTTCTGCCGACAGGAAGTTCCGTTATGCGCGCTATATTCCCGCCGCCGGGACGTCAGGCAACATCGCGGAGATCGAGTTGTACGACAGAAGCGGCAAGCTATTGCCGGTCGGGAAAGTCATCGGGACCTACCGTGCGGCGGACCGGTTCCACCCGATGGAGAATGTGTTCGACGGAGATGTGCTGAGTTACGCATCGTGCAGTCCGACGCAGCGTGAAGCGGCCTGGGTAGGCGTGGACCTGGGCCGGGCGGTGGAGCTCTCGGCGCTGAGTTATCTCCCGCGCAATGACGACAACTTCATCCGGGAGGGGGAGGAGTACGAACTGTGCTACTGGGACGGCGTCGGCTGGGCTTCGCTGGGTCGCCAGACGGGCCGCCGCGCGACGCAGGAGCTGGTCTACGATAATGTCCCGGCGGGGGCGTTGCTGATTCTCCACAACCACACGAAGGGGAAGGAAGAGCGGATCTTTACGTATGAGGATGGCAGGCAGGTCTGGTGGTGAAATGTACTCAAAAACAAATAGATAAATACAAAAGATTGTTTATGAAAACCAAGAAAGCGGAATTGCTCTGTTTAATTTCAGTAATTGTGTCAATGTCGTTATTTATCCTATTAACGGGACTGACACGGTGAAGGGATCCTTCATTTGAAGCAAATCTGGAGGCGCTGTCGCGGAGGGAGTATAGAGAAACCCAATGCTGGGATTTATACAACGTTCAGAAGGACGTCGACATGCGTTACTGCAAGACCTGTTGCAAAATGATCAACGTGCGTCCATCTTTCCAAGAATACTACAAATATTGTTATTTTCCATGCGATTAAGGGTATCATTGATTTTTTTGGTATGCATAGTATTGGGAGTCATGTTGGTTTCTTGCGCGGGGGATCAGCCTCCTGCAGGCAGTTTCGTCGATTACGAAAGAGTCTGGGATTTCCCTGAAGAAATCCACCTGACAGATGGTGAAGGTCTGGATGTCGGCGTAGCTGGCGTGATGGATGTGGATGTTGCGGGAGATTACTTGTGGCTTGCGGGGATTAATCCGGAAGAATTAATCGTAGCATTCAAGCTTGAAGATGGCACTCGGGCAGGAGGTTTCTTTAAACTAGGGAATGGTCCGGGAGAACTGTTGTCGCCTCCGCTGTTCAATAATTTTCGAATAGAGGAAGGGAGAATCCTTCGGGGAAGCCTCTATGATGGAAGGAAAGAATATGTCGTATATGATATGGAACGTTCTCTGTCGAGCGGTTTCCCGGTCGAGATTTCGTGTGATATTGTCCCCGCAGGCCTGAAAAGTTGTATCGCAGTTGGGGAGCGTGGCTATTTCTGTCGCAGATGGAATGAGCGGGAAAGCGGCCTGACGCGTTATATCTGGAAATCAGGTAGGAAAGAATCGCTTTCGGTATGTGCCCCCCTGGAGAAACTGCAGATCACGGTCCCGTCAGACGGGTATAATTTCAATCTGGCGGGGACCGCGATGGGTTATCACGCGGGCAGAGGATGTGTCGTGGAAGCCTGTTTATTCTTGAATATGATTCATCTATATTCCTTGGACGGATCATTCTCGAAAACGGTGTGCTATGGCAGGCGTGCGGATGATCTGTCTCGTTTGGAACGTCTTCCATTTCCGGAGGTCCAGCGACGCTTCAATGATGTGCGTGTATTTGATGACTTCTTCGCTGTGTTGTATGAGGGACATGACGTGCTGTTGTTCAATTGGTCGGGTGACCCATTGTTTCGGTTTGTACTTCCGGAAAAAGCGGACAGTTTTGACATGGATCTGAGCCGGGGCATTATATATGCCTTGGGGATCGAAGAGGAACGGATCGTGAAATATGGAATCACGAAGGATCTCCCATGAGATGGCGCGTGTCCTTCAGGCGTTATGGTTTTTGCTTGTTTCGGGAGTCTGCCTTTGGGGCATCGTTGAATCGCTCTGCAGCCTGTCGCAGGTGCTGGGCTGGCGGAGTTCCCGTCACGCGCTGTATGCGCTGACGGGCCACTTCCAGAATCCGGGCCCGTTCGGCGGGTTCATCGCCTGCGTGATGGCGGTGGCGGGGGCGTGGTTGCTCCGCCATTCGAAGGATCATCCTGCCGGACCAACCATTTATTCGGTTGTCAACTGGACTACAACGGCTCTCGCCTGGGTGGCCCTGGCGGCTGGAATCCTGGTCCTGCCGGCCTCGATGAGCCGTGCGGGCTGGCTGGGACTGGCGGTGGCGCTGGGAATTGAATGGCTGCGCGTGCTGCCGTCCGGCAAGCGCACCAAGACCCAAAGAATGGTCATAGGATTAATGTGTTTTTTTCTGTTCTTGGTCTGATTCGTCAAGCCCATTCTAGACAGAATTTCTGCTGCAGTTCTGGGAAGGGTGCAGAAGTTAATAATGTCCTGCACCTTCCCGGATGGCTTGTCTTTGGAGGGATTAGCTCCGTTACTTAACTCCGTTACTTTTCTTGGTTGCTCCGTTACCAAACTCCGTTACTCTGACACTTTCTTGGTTACTATCACGCCAGAAAGTAACTACGACCTCTTTCTTCTTGGTGTCGTTAACGACCTCCATTTTATCATCCAGTTCTCGAGCACGCAGGAAGCCACTGCCAATGCCTGAATATGGTAGTAAAAATGCTCCGTGAGTAAAAAGCATCTTGTTCCTCGGAAGGGATGTACCAGATAAGACGTCCTCCACTTCCAATCCGCCCGGGAGGGCACCTGGACTATGGATTTCTACGCGATTATCAAAAACGAACAGCCGGATAGGAGTTTCCCAGCTATATGAACGGTGCAGGAGGGCATTCGAGCAAATCTCGGAAAAAGCGCCAATAGGAATCTCCAACTGTCCGAGGGAGTTGAAATCCGAATCTACCTGAACATTATGCAGATTCCGCTTGAGAAAAGCCATCATGGCTTCATATTGAACCAGAATGCCACCATCGGCATCCAAATCATCCATTTTGTCACGGAACTCCGTTCCGCCAAGACTGTTCCCGATAAAGCTGACGCATTTGACTGTGGCAGTAGGAAGCCAACGCCATGGATGTCTGCCGAACAACAACATCGCCGCATAGGTGATGCCGCCATCAGAACGTATGAGTCCAAAATTCTTGAGCAAGCGCTCAACCGTCATCCCGCGCACAAAGATCGGTCTCGGTGTTTTCCGGGACCGATTTTCTTGTTTATCTTTGCAGTATGCTGAAGATCCTCATGATGATCCTGCTGGCGGCGGGGCCGCTGCAGGTGGGCCGGAGCGTGCGGCCCGCAATGACAGTACTGGAGAGCGAGCAGCGGGAAGGCTACGTGTGCCAGCTGGTCGAGTATAACGTCTCGGCGGGGGAGCGGGTGCGCTCTTACCTGCTGGTCCCGGACGGAGCCCGGCGCTTCCACCGCCGCCCGGGCCTGGTGTTGCTGCACGATCATGGTGCCCGTTTCGATATCGGCAAGGAGAAGTTGGTCCGGCCGCTGCCGTCTGCGCCGGACTACATCAAGGCATCCTCGAAGCAGTGGGTGGACGATGGCTTCGACGGTGTGTATTTCGCTGACCGGCTGGCAGCGGAAGGGTACGTGGTGATCGTGCCGGACGCCCTGTACTGGGGCGGACGTAGCACGGAACTCTGCCAGGAGTGGTCCCGCCGGAAATACGGAGATGTCCCGGGCGATCCGGATGAGCTCAAGACCGCGGTCTACGAAGGCCAGCGGACGGTTTACGACAGCCTGGCGCGCAAGGGCGTCGTCTGGGCGGAGCAGACGCTCCGCGAAGACGCCGCGGCAGCGCGCCTGCTCCGGCGACTTCCCTGCGTCAGGAAACGCCGGATCGGCTGCTTCGGCTGGTCCATGGGGGCCCACCGTGCCTGGCTGCTGACGGCTTTCTGCAAGCAGGTCCGCACGGGTGTTGCGCTGTGTTGGATGACCTTGATGGAGACCCAGGTCCAGCCCTACAAGGCATCGGACTATTCGATGCTGATCCCGCAGATGCGGGAGAAGTATGATTTCCCGGACATCGCCCGCTGGCTTGCCCCCAAGCCTTTTTTCTTCCTGAACGGCCTGCAGGACAAACTCTTCCCCGTGCCCGCCGTAGAGACAGCTTTTGCGCGGATGCAGGAGATCTATGATGAAAAAGGCGCAGGCGGCCGCCTGCGCACGGAGTTCTTCGACGGCCCGCATCACTGTGGTCTTGCCGAGCAGCAGACGATCATAGACTATCTCGCATCGCAGCTTTAAAGATGTCGTCGGTCTGAAGGAAGAGGTGGTAATAGGCCTTGTCGCCGAGCTTGGAGTATCGGCCCACGAGGGCCTGGACCTGCGTCATCATGTACTGCTTGTCCGTCTCCCACTCATCCCCCTTCGGGACGAGCCCGTCCTTGGCCTTCGCAAAAGCGAGGAACTGCTGCTCCAGTCCGGCGCGGTCCAGATAGGATAGCAGCCGGTCATAGTCGTCGATTTCAGACAGCTCCCGCTTGTGGGTGTCGAAGAAGGCAGAAGCGAAGCGCATGGCCGTGGCCTTGCGGTTGCAGGCTACGTAGAACTGCCCGGCGCGCGTGGTGTCCACGGGCACGAACACGTCCGGCAGGATGCCGCCTTTCTCGACCCGCATGCTGTCCGCGTGGTACATCTCGCCGGACTCATAGCGGCGCAGCACCTCATACTCGTATTCGTCGGAATAAGGCTTCTGGATGCAGCGGCCGGAAGGCGTGTAGTAGCGTGCCACGGTGATGCGCATCCCGGATTTGTCGCTGAAGAAGAAGGGCTCCTGGACGAGGCCCTTGCCGAAGGTGCGGCGGCCCACCAGCCTAGCCCGGCCGTTGTCCTGCAGGGCGCCGGCCAGGATCTCGCTGGCGGAGGCGGAGCCTTCGTCGACCAGGACCTTGAGGGCAAGGTCCTGGAAAGGTCCGCGGCCGTCGGCCCGGAACTCCTCGCGCTTGCGGTGCCTGCCCTCCAGGTAGACGACGAGCGCCCGCCGCGGCAGGAACAGGTTGGAGAGCTTGCAGGCCTGGTCAAGGTAGCCACCGGTGTTGTCCCGGAGGTCGATCAGCAGCTCGCGCATGCCGCTCTCTGAGAGCTCCGCGCAAGCCTTGAGGAATTCCACCTCGGTGGTGCGGGAGAACTTGGACAGGCGCAGGTAGCCGGTCGTGTCGTTTACCATGAAGGCGGCGTCCACGGAGTAGGTCGGGATCTTGCCGCGCGTAATTTCAAAGGGAATGACCTCACGGTCGCGCTGCACGGTCACGAGGACCTTGCTGCCCGCAACGCCCTTGATGCGCCGGACCATGCTGTCCTGCGGGAAATGGACGCCGGCTATGTTGGTCGTGTCGACCTTGAGGAGCCGGTCGCCCGGCTGCAGGCCGATCTTCTCGGAAGGGCCGCCGGGGATCACCTCGATCACGACCGCCGTGTCGTTGGGGACGTTGAACTGGATGCCGATGCCGTCGAAGTTGCCGGTCAGGTCCGCCTCCGTCTCCTCGAGGATCTGGGGCGGCATATAGGATGAGTGCGGGTCCAGGGCGGAAAGTGCGGCGGCGGCCACGGCCTCGCTGACCTTCTGGTGGTCCACGGAATCAACGTAGTTCTCGTCTATGCTCTGGAGGATCAGCTCGACCTTGCGCCAGTCGGTGCTCCCGACGCGCATCGTGTGCTGTCGCTTGCCGACCGTCTGCACGAGCAGGGCGATCAGCAGGCCGATGACGACGCCCAGCAGGGCGACCAGGATGGAGGATTTTTTCATGCTCAGTCGATTTTCTCGACCTCGATGCCGGCGCGGCGGAGGAGGTCGATGCCGTCAGTGAGGCGGTATTCGTCGCGGTAGACGACCCGCCGGATACCGGACTGGATGATGAGTTTGGAGCACTCCATGCAGGGGGAGGCGGTCACGTAGAGGGTGGCCCCTTCCGCGCTGTTGCCGGACTTGGCCACCTTGGAGATGGCGTTGGCCTCGGCGTGCAGGACATAAGGCTTGGTGACCCCGTTCTCGTCCTCGCAGATGTTTTCGAACCCGGAGGGCGTGCCGTTGTAGCCGTCGGAGATGATCATCCGGTCCTTCACGATCAGGGCTCCCACCTGGCGGCGCTTACAGTAGGAATTGGAAGCCCAGATGGAGGCCATCTGCATGTATTTGTCGTCGAACTTGTTCATCTTATCTCTGGTAAAGGTAGCGTTTGATGCTCCGCTTCGGGGTGCGCTCGAAGTCCTCCGGCATGAACTCGATCTTGCGGATCTGGGCGTAGGAGGGGAGGAGCTTGTTGATCTCGGGGAGGCTGCCCTGGATGCGTTCTTCGATGGCTTCGCGGGCCAGCCCGTCGAGCTCGGCCTGGTGGTAGTCCGGATAGATCAGGGCCGTCAGGCCTCCGTTGTCCTCGACCACGAGCGATTCGACCACGTAGGTGACATTGTTGATCACGGCCTCGAGCTCCTCGGGATAGATGTTCTGGCCGCTGGGGCCCAGGATCATGCACTTGGAGCGGCCGCGCAGGTACAGGAAGCCGTCGTAGTCGATCACGCCGATGTCGCCCGTCTTGAACCAGTTGTCGTTGGTGAAGCTGGCCTTGGTGGCCTGCTTGTTCTTGTAGTAGCCCAGGAAGACGTTGTCGCCCTTAACCTGGATCTCGCCGGGTTCCTTGTAGGGGTTCTTGGAGTCGATGCGGACCTCGCAGCCCGTGATCGGCATGCCGCAGGAGCCCTTGCGGGTCTTCCACCACTTGGCGTAGGTAATCAGCGGGGCGCATTCGGTCATGCCGTAGCCGACCGTGAAGGGGAAGTGGATCTTGCGCATGAAGGCCTCGACCTCGGGGTTGAAGGCGGCGCCGCCGAGAATGACCTCCTCGAAGCGGCCGCCGAAGGCCTCGATCATGCTGTTGCGGATCTTCTTCTGGATCACCTGGTCCACGATGGGGATGCGCATCAGCGACTTATGGCGGTCCACCACCGGCTTGATCTGGGATTTGTAGACTTTCTCGATGATGAGCGGCACGGCGATGATGATGTCCGGATGGATCTCGGAGAACGCCTTCATGATAACCTTGGGGCTCGGGGTGCGGGTCAGGAAGTGGACGTGCGCGCCGATGGTCATCTCGAAGAGGAACTCGAACATCATGCCGTACATGTGGGCGGAGGGGAGCATCGCCACGACCTCGGACTCACAGTTCATCTGCGGCTCGGCGGTCTCGCCGGCGAAGCGGATGTTGGACCAGAGGGCCCGGTAAGGGATCATCACGCCCTTGGAGAAACCGGAGGTGCCGGAGGTGTAGTTGATCAGCGCCAGCTCGTCGGGCTGGTCCTCGTAGTAGTCGAGCTTGTCCTGCGTGAACCCGTTCGGGTATAGGGTCTTGAAAGTCTTGGTGAGGTTCTCGCGCACGGCCACGAGGTCCTGGTTCTTGGCGTAGATGTAGTTGAGGGTGTTCATCTGCACGATGACTTCGAGCCCGGGCATCTCGGCCTCCGAGAGCCCCTGCCAGATGACTTCGTCCACGAAGAAGACCTTGGCGTCGGAGTGGTTGACGAGGTAGTGGATGTTCTCCGGCTTGAATTCGTGCAGGATGGGCACAGGCACGGCGCCGTAGGTGGTGGCGGCCAGGAAGCAGACGCCCCAGTGGGCTTGGTTGCGGGAGCAGAGGGCGACTTTGTCTCCCTTCTTGAGCCCGCACTTCTCGAATGCGATGTGCAGGTATTCGATGCGCTCGGCGACATCTTTGTATTTCAGGGTCACGCCCTGGTAGTTGGATAGGGCGTCGCGGTCCCAGTTCTCCTTGAAGCTTTTCTCGAGGAGTTTGTTTACCGATTGGAATTCCATGTCAGTCTGATGCCTTTTTTATCCCAGGCGAGGGTTTTGTCAGGTTGATACACGAGGAAACGGCAGCCCCGGCCCGGCCACTTGGCGCCGGCCCCGTCGGGACGCTCCGCATCGAGGAAGGCGCGCAGGGCAGCCTCGTTCCCATATAGATACCAGCCGCCGTATGCGGCTGTGTGGGTGTCGTCGGACAGGCCGAAGGCGCTGCCGTACAGGATGGACAGGAACCCGCGCCAGGGGTTCTCCGCAGGCTCGCGGTCCTCCACCGCCTTGGCGGGGCGCACGAGTGCGACCGCGCCGCCTTCGAAATGGACGCGCGCGATTTCCTGGATCCCCAGTTCCTTCTCCCACTTGACAGGGTCCTTGCCGCTGGCCTTGCGCAGCTCTTCGAGCGTGCGCTTGTAGCGGGTCAGCTTGACGGAAGCGTCTTGGTAGCGTTCGACGGCCTGGCGCATCTCCGGCTGGGAGACGGGCATCGCCAGGGCGAAGCTGGTCTCCAGGGGCAGGATGGGGCCGAGCCGGCTGTCCCCGAAGGGGAGCGTGGCGAGGATGTTGGCGAAGTAGGCGTCGTCGGAGGCGCCGCAGACCGGCAGGACGGTGAATCCGCCGGAGACGGGCTTGAGGACGGTCCAGTCCGCGACGCGCCCCAGGAAGGAAGTCAGGTCGCGGCGGGGGAAGACACCCTGGAGCCAGCCTTTCGGCGCCAGCCGCTCGGCCCCGCCGTTGCGCAGGATCACGAACTCAGCGGCGTCGGCCGTTGCGAGCGCCTGGCGGAATCCGGGAGCGTCCAGGATGTTGGTGTGCTCGGAAAGATGGCGCTTGACGGCCGTCATCTGCGCCTCGGAAGGCGTGATGAGCAGGAAACCGTCGCGCCGCGCCTCTTCGTCCGGGCGGAAATACTCCGCGCTCAGGCGAAGGGTGGCGGCCTGTGCGAGCAGGCCGTTCACCGCCTCGGTCGAGTCGGCGGGGGCCCGGCCGGTGTCGAGGGCCAGGACGGGCACGAGCGATCCGTTGAAGCAGAGCGAAAGGGCCATCCGGCTGTTCTTGAATGCGGACAGGTCCAGCCGGTGCAGGACGCTGGTGGAATCGTAAAGGGCCAACCCTTCCGCGCAATGGTCATAGCAGATGACCGCCAGGGCGTCGGAGGGGACGGCGGCGAGGAGCTCCGGGATGCGCCGCTCCTGCGGTGTCGCATCCGTCCGGCGGTTGCCGCCGCCGCACGCGAAGAGGACGGGCAGGGCGATGATCAGGGCAAAGAGGCTTTTTTTGCACATAACCTACAAATATACTAATTATTTGGATTATGATTTTTCGTGGAAATCAGTATCTTTGCACGTTTTTAGGAAAACCGGGTTCCCCGGGACCCGTCAGAGATACAGAATATGCAAGAAATCAGAAATATAGCCATCATCGCCCACGTCGACCACGGCAAGACCACGCTGGTGGACCGCATGATCTACCAGGCCAACCTGGTCCGTCAGCCCGAGAACCTCGGCCAGCTGATCCTCGACAACAACGACCTGGAGCGCGAGCGCGGGATCACCATCCTCGCCAAGAACGTTTCCGTGATCTACAAGGGCGTCAAGATCAACATTATCGACACCCCGGGGCACAGCGACTTCGGCGGCGAGGTGGAGCGTGTGCTCAACATGGCGGACGGCGTGCTGCTGCTCGTCGACGCTTTCGAAGGCTGCATGCCCCAGACGCGCTTCGTCTTGCAGAAAGCCATCCAGATGGGCAAAAAACCCATCGTCGTCATCAACAAGGTGGACAAACCCAACTGCCGCCCGGACGAGGTGCAGGAGGAGGTCTTCGACCTGATGTTCAACCTCAATGCCACCGAGGAGCAGCTCGACTTCGTGACGGTCTACGGCTCCGCCAAGCAGGGCTGGATGTCGCTGGACTGGAAGAAGCCCGGTTCCGACATCACCCCGCTGCTGGATACGATCCTCGAGGTCATCCCGGCTCCGCCGGTGGTCGAGGGTACGCCCCAGCTGCTGATCTCCTCGCTCGAGTATTCCCCCTACGTGGGCCGGATCGCCGTCGGCCGCATCACCCGCGGCACGCTCAAGGCCGGCCAGCAGATCAGCCTGTGCAAGCGCTACGACATCGTCCAGAAGCAGAAGATCAAGCAGCTCATGGTCTTCGAGGGCCTGGGCAAGAGCAATGTGGACGAAGTCCAGTGCGGCGACATCTGCGCCGTCGTGGGTATCGAGGGCTTCGAGATCGGCGACACGATCGCCGACTTCGAAAACCCGGAGGCGCTCGAGCCGATTGCCATCGACGAGCCGACGATGAGCATGCTCTTTACGATCAACAATTCCCCCTTCTTCGGCAAGGACGGCAAATACGTGACCTCGCG
>JAEEGF011745749.1_pt1 | contig 15618 bp, 22 predicted proteins | sample 9134171 | NCBI WGS metagenome assembly JAEEGF01 (sample SAMN16246542, study PRJNA631951) | gut metagenome | biome: gut microbiome; feature: rumen; material: AP-attached | host: Bos | place: Iran: Karaj | collected 2018-10 | reverse complement strand
TATTATAATATGAGTATAAAACATCACTCATAGAATTTATGAGATGTAATGTAGTGAAATGTGTAGTCAAAATGTCCTCATTGGATGACTACTACATACATTTGGCCTTCATTGGTGAGTGTCCATACAGAACCAATTAAAATGAGGCCTGCCACGCAGTTTACAACACTTTCTGGTATTTCGGTGGACTTGTGTGGTATCTCAAAATTGAGGTGAAAGATTTCTAGTGGACGTGTATGGACAGTAATGGTCGTGAATGATAGAGACCACTCTAATTTTCCAACGCTGAAATCTTTAGATAAGTAAACCTCAGTATTCATGCGGGTTTGCGGAGATTTTATCTCCACTTTTTGTAATGAACATTTAAGTACATCTAAGATGTTAATTGCTCTGGAATCCAGCGTTTATGCGGGTTCTAGAGCAAATATTTTGACAACACTTTATTCTGTTTGACAACACTTTGACCACACCTGATCAATGCAGCCCAGTAAAGGCGCGGCATTTGGTGCGTGGCAATCTTTTGAATTTCGGCGCGGATGCGCTATCAGTGAGTCCTATTCACGGACTGCTATTCCATTTTTGCTTTTTAGAGGGATTTTTTTGATGACTTCATTTATAGGATTAACTTATTGGGGGTACATTAAGGAATTTACGTATTGAGGCTTATTTTTCGGGATTTACTTTACTGTAAAGAGCTATCTTATCCGTACAAATGGCGCAGGAAAAGCTCTTTTGGCAGATGATGTACGGATAAAAGCGCTAGTAAAGAGCCATCTTATCCGTACAAACGGCGCAGGAAAAGCTCTTTTGGAAGATGAAGTACGGATAAAAATGCTAGTAAAGAGCCATCTTATCCGTACAAACGGTCAGTAGACAGCTCTTATACCACATAATATACGGATAAGGTGGCGTATAGTCTGTAATCTTATCCGTACAAGGGAAGAGCAGGGAACAAGAGATAGCTATGTTGTACGGATAGGAACAAAGAATAGCATTGAACTTATCCGTATGGCATGGATGATAGGACCAGATGATAGGATGATAGGACCAGATGATAGGGTGATAGGACCAAATGATAGGGTGATAGGACCAAATGATAGGATGATAGGACCGGATCATAGGCCTGATGGCTGGTGCATGAAAAAGGAGTGCATGAAAAAAAGATAAAGATAAATAATAACAGAGGAAAATCTATGACAAATTATAATGAGATAATTGGTGAATTACAAAAAAGAAAGGTGCTACTGGAAGCGAGTATAGCCATAGCAAATAAAAAGATTGAGAAATTGCCAGAGGGAAAGCTGCGGATTTCGTACTGTAGAGGAAATCCGCAGTATTACAAGATTATTGACTCTGCCGATACTCACGGGAAGTACATCAAAAAAAGCGATTTCAAGATAGCACAAGAGCTGGCGCAGAAGGATTATCTGAAAAAGATTATTGATGTAGCGCAGGAAGAACTAAAAATTGTAAAAAGAGCTATAGGTACGGGCACCAACTTCCCAAAAACAAAGGAAGATAATCAGGGAATTACTACTCCGGAGGCGGTATATGACAGTCTCAATAAGGAGAGAAAAATTCTAGTGTCTCCACTTTTGATAAGTGATGAGGAGTATGCCAAAAGATGGAGTGAGGAACAATTCCGCATCAGCACTTATAAACCAGAGGAAAAGATATATACAACCAGGCGTGAGGAGATGGTGCGATCCAAGTCGGAGATGATGATTGCGGACATGTACTTTGAGATGGGAATTCCATACAGATATGAGTGCGAGCTGCGGCTTAAGAGCGGTGTCGTCAAATATCCTGATTTTACGCTACTTAACAGGAAGACGAGAGAAGTTATATATCACGAGCACCTTGGCAGGATGGATGATGAGAAATATCGGAAAAAGAACCTGCGCAAGATAGAGGAATATAGAAGAAACGGAATTTTTGTGGGGAAGAATCTTATCCTGACTTTTGAAGAGGATGGATGTCCGTTCAACATAAGAGAATTCGAAAAGAGCATAAGGGAGATTATATAGATGCTTTTTTGAGTGTTACAATTATAAGGAGTTATATTGTACCAGTCAGAGTTTTAGGGAATATCATTAATAATACGAAGATGATAGAGGTTTTGGTGAAAATATGTTATCACTGACATATTTTAGAATGATTATGTCATAGAAAGCAATAATAATGAAAAATGCCAAAAAATATGTTATACTTAACATAAAAGGAGGCCTCTTATATGAATAATCCAGAAATAAAGACCATATTAGAGCAGATAAACAATCTAAAGAGCCCAAGTGTAGAACAAAAAACTGATGATGATTCAAATAAAGCAGTAAAAAACGTATTAGCGGGAGTGTCAGAAGAAATACAAAGAGTAATGGATGTTAATGATTTCACTCAAGAAGATCTATGCAGAATAACTGATATGTCTCAATCTAACATCAGCAAAATATTAAATGGTAAGGTGGTTCCCAAAATTGAGACTTTACAAAAAATAGCAGAGGCAACGCATACAAGACTTGTTATCAGCTTTGAGAATCTTGATGGAGATTACTGATTATGGCATATATAAAATCAATCGAAATAAACCAATTTAGAAGCATTAAGAAACTTTCTGTTTCGGGTTTTTCAAACATTAATCTAATTGTCGGAGATAATAATAGTGGTAAAACCACATTATTGGAAGCTATCCAATTGCTGTTTGCAAAGTCACAGCTTGGATCGATCAAACCTGTGATAAATCAGAGAACAGTACTTAGTCCGGATAAGAGCAGTTTTTATGTTTCATTTATAAAAATGTTCAATGCGGCGGAAAGCAGGGATCAATTAGAATTTGATATCTCTGCGGAAAGCAAAAGAGGTATTTTGCGCCTTCAAATAAGCGGAAATGAAAAAGTGATTTCTGGGGAGGAGGCGCTTCAGATATCCTCTTTGTCATCGCGTCAAAAAACTCAGTACAAAAGAGAGTCGGCATTTTTGCCAGAAAACGCAAAAATCTTTACAGGTAGTATTGCTAAACAGGTTGGTAAAAAGATAACTGAGGATGGCATAAGATGTACATCTCTTGATTATGATTGAAATAGTTCTTGTCGAAGGCGTATCTGATGTTTGGATCTTGATGAATGTATAGTTGGCGTTAGGCAGAATGCGTTTAAGAACTGCATCTATCCGGAGGAACTTGAGATGGTTAGGAAGAAGGCAAAAGAGGGCAAACTGTGAGAGGAATGGCATGAAGATTGAGCATGTTGCAATGTATGTAAATGATCTGAAAGCAGCCAGGGATTTCTTTGTGAAATATCTTGGTGGTAAGTCAAACGATGGCTACCACAACGTGAATACAGATTTCAGGTCTTTCTTTATCTCTTTTGATGATGGAGCAAGGATCGAGCTGATGAATAAGCCTGGACTTGTTGATTCTGAAAAACAGCTTACCAGGACCGGGTATATTCATATTGCCCTTTCTGTTGGTAGTAAGGAGAAGGTTGATGAGCTGACTGATCGTCTTAAGAACGATGGCTTTGAAGTGGTCAGTGGCCCAAGGACTACCGGCGATGGATATTATGAGAGCTGCATCGTTGCTATTGAAGGAAATCAGATAGAGATTACAGAGTAATGTAAGCGGGGGGATAAATGATATGTGGCTTTTATTTGCGGTTCTTTCAGCAGTGTTTGCAGCACTGACATCAATACTTGCCAAGATCGGCATTGAGGGAGTTGATTCTAACCTGGCTACAGCGATAAGAACCTGCGTTGTTGTGGTAATGGCCTGGGTTATGGTGTTCATTACGAGTGCTCAGGGCGGTATAAGTTCAATCAGCAGAAAGAGCTGGATCTTTCTGATTCTGTCAGGACTTGCTACAGGAGCATCCTGGCTGTGTTATTACAAAGCTCTGCAGATGGGTGAGGCTTCGAAAGTAGTGCCTATCGATAAGCTGAGCGTAGTTATTACACTGGTGCTGGCATTTGTCTTTTTACATGAGGAATTTACAGCGAAGTCTCTGATTGGATGTGTGCTGATCGGAGCAGGAACACTGATTATGGTAATTTGATGGAGAAGTCTGGAATAGCGGATGCTATCAGAGCTGAAGCGGGGGAATCTAAGGTATCAGTATTTCCAGCCACTTGATGATCCGGAGACAGTTCTTTTGATAGACAGTTGGACTGACCAGGCTGCCATTGATAAAGTGATTATAGTCTTTGTTTATGGCTGACAATAAACAAAACGTATTGGAAATAGCGGACGTTTTTGTCTATCATTTATGATGAGGTGATTAAGATGATAAACGCTAAGGTAAAAGACTTTTTGGATATAAACGGATTGGGAGACAGGCTGACAGAGCATTCCGAGACGATAGATACCGTTGAGCATGCGGCACAGCAGATTGGATGCACAGAGCCCGAGATTGCCAAGACGCTGTCATTTATAGTTGAGGAGAAGCCAGTTATTGTTGTAATGGCTGGTGATGGCAAGGTAAACAGCTCCAAGTTCAAATCTGTTTTCCATACAAAGCCCCATATGATACCAAGGGACCAGGTGGAAGATATAACTGGATTTCAGCCAGGCGGAGTGTGCCCGTTTGCAGTTCCTGCGGGGATTCCTATATGGCTTGATGTTTCAATGAAGAGATTTGAATATGTACACCCGGCTGGAGGAAATGAGTTTACATCGGTCAAGATAACTCCCGGTGAGCTTGAAGAGATTACTGAAACTCAGGGCTGGTGTGATGTTTGCAAAGGATGGGAAGAGGAGGAATAAAAGTTGGAATTTAAAGACGTAGTAAAGAACCGCTATTCATGTAAGAAATACAGTGAGAGAAAGGTTGACAGAGCAAGACTTAATGAGATCCTTGAAGCAGGTCGTCTTTCACCTACAGCCAAGAATCTTCAGGAGCAGCGCATCTATGTCGTTGAGTCAGAAGAGAACTTGGCCAAGATTGATAAGGCAACTCCTTGTCGCTATGGCGCTCCAACAGTACTCGTTGTAGCTTTTGATAAGAATAATGTATTCACATACCCAGGTGGCAAAAGAGATTCTGGTATTGAAGATGCTTCTATTGTAGCAACACATCTGATGCTTGCTGCAGCAAACGAAGGAGTGGACAGCTGCTGGCTCAATTTCTTTGACCCGGACGTACTTGCAAGGGACCTCGGACTTCCAGAGAACGAGGAAATCCTGATGCTTCTTGATCTTGGTTATGCTGCAGAAGGAGCGGGGCCACTTGATAATCACAACAGCAGAAAAGAACAGTCAGAGACAGTAAGTTATATTTAAAACATACATTTTCATTTTTGTAGAAATTAGGGGCCATTATTTTGCTGCTATTTGCCTATATTCCTCGCCGTGGCTGTACTATCATTTATCATGTAAGGAGCGTGTCCTTACAGAAGGAGAATGAGATTGTATGAAAAACAGGAAGTTATTGGCATTTGTAGCTTTAGTTGGAGGTGCAGCGTGGGTATTTATAGCATTAACCAGCTGGAAGCCGATATTTACTTGTATGGCAGCTCCATTACTCTATTTAGCATATTACCTTTTTATGAAGAGCGAGAAAGATGAGCAGTAATGTGAACTATTCAAGAAGACTTGAAAATATGGATCTTCTTGACGGTAATAAGATGGACATTTCGGATGTGTCCGCAGAATTCAGGAAGGACTGCATAAAGCTACTACGTAGTTATGTGGTTCTTTTCTTGGTTTCTATGATTCCCTTTGTGTGCGTGGTAATACTCAGAGAGGATGTTTTTGCTGATGTATCAATTACATTAGAAACAGTATTATTGATGACCATATTTTCAGGAATGGTCATATTTTATGCTCATGGGATAGTGGGCTTATGGAAAGCAATAAATAAAAATGCCTTTAGAGGAATCCGTGGAACATGTGACAACGTGGTTAAGAATTTTACAAGGTATGGTTGTTACAATGTTTATCACTGCACTACAGAGTCTGGTGAACAGGGCATTGCTTCTGTGAAAGGGATGCGTCAGAGGGCATCTGTTGGTGATGAAATAGTCTATATCAGGATTGTTGATCATGACTTGATATACATTGATAAGAGGAGTGACATATATGTAAGAGATTAGTGCCATGTTTCGGTGCAAATGCCGTCACATGGCATTTTTAATTATTCGCGAATATAGTAAAATTGTTAGTGGGTGTGTTGCTCGCTGTGGAAGATCTATTCCTTTTGAGAAGGCCACTATAGAGCATTTTGTACCAAAGTACAGAGGCGGAACGGATGATGAGAGAAATCTTCTTCCGCTGTGCAAGAACCTATACAAGAGGTGTTTCTATAATACTAGAAATGACTAAGGAGCTTCAGAACCTGATTAGGGAATATTTCACTTTTCAATTTCACTTTATCGGTAGCAGCTCCAGAAATATGATTACTTATGATGTTAATATATTTATAATGAACGGGATTGCTACGATGTAGTAGTCTCGTTTTTGATATAATTAAAAGACTGATAATTACCAGAAGGATACCACCCATGAGCAAAAAGAAACATCCACCAAGAGTAAAACACTACTCAGATTTGAAGCAGCGTGCCAAGGCTCTCTGCACAAATCTGATGTACGCAATATACAAGGATCAGATAAAGGAAGGCTTTTCTGATGAGGAGGCCCACAAGCGTGTTGCAGAGGTCCTAACCAACAGAAGTATTCATTTATTCCCAGAGGAAGCTGCAGAGAGATACGATCACAAGAAGAATCACTTTGCTAAGCGTCTTCAGAGAGATAATGTTCCGGCAAATCTGAACAGGATGGAAGCAATCTACCAGAAGGTTAATGCTACGCTTAAGGCCTTTGAGGCTAACATTTTTGATCTTCAGCACATGCAGGATGATCTTCAGAAACTGTCCGACTACTATGGCAGTAAGCAATGGAGAAAAGATTTTGAGGCGGATGAGCAGGGGCTTTATCCAGAAGATCTAAAACGCGGCGTATTGTCTGAGGATGGTGTTTACAACCTTCTTGAGCACAACAAAGAGATTATGGATGTTCTTAAGCCATATCTTACAGAGGATGAGACTGAAAACGAAAGTGGAGATAAATGATGAGAATACGAGTTTCTTAAGAGGAGGTTGAAAGAAAAAGATGAGTAAACTAAAGGTTTGCCTCAGGCATATTTCAGAAGTCTTTTTATATGAATACTACTGCTTGGGCGATGATGAATATGAAATATCCGATGAGGATACTTTGACACCACACAAGGAGAAGGCAAAAGGGCTTTTGATTTCCGGTAATTATTCAGGTGCTCAACAAGAGTGGCTTGCTGCACACCTTGAGAATCCGGTGGATATGGAAGTGATACTTGGAATCATTTTGTGTTGCAAACAGCTTGGAGATGCAGAAGGAGAGTATTCATACACTACTGAGTCATTTAATTACTGCTGCACCAGAGCAGAACTTGCAGCATATTACAGAAACCTTGGGTGGTACTATCTTGAGAAGTATAAGCCGGAAGTCTCAGCAGCATGTTATCTCTACAGCAAATACTTTGAGGATTCTCAGCAGGCTGATGCAGAACTGGAATTCCTGGAGAAGGCTATTGGTAAGAAGATTGCAGAAAAAGACTTGGACCAGATCCAGAAGATCCTTAAAGATAACGAAATTCCTACAGCAGCCAATTCTGTGACGCTTGCTCTTTTGTATAAGGCTGCAGAAGAGGCGGAGAATGCCGGCGACAAAGATCAGGCACTTGACTGTTACAGGATGGTTTATGACCTTACCGCAGATGAAGACGTTGGCAAAAGAATTAGTGGGTTCAGTTCATGACACTTAAGGAAGCATACAAGACACTTGGCGCATCCAAGCAGGATGGCAATCGGGAGATAAAAGCAAAATACAAAAAGCTTCTCATTATGTACCATCCGGATTCTGATCCGACCAGGAAAAGGAATTCTGAGGATGATGAAAAGATAAGACAGGTCATAGAAGCTTATAAAAAGATCAAGGAATCTGAAGGGCAGCCTATCTTCGATACCTACGAGTTTACTTGGGATGCCTTTGAGAACAAGGCAGCGTTCTCTGAGAGAAACATCTATGTCCAGTTCAAGATGTATGATGAGGAACTGCCACTTTCCAAGATGGCCAGAGGCAGATTTGTCTGGGATCCTGATATGGAGGAGTTCAGGCTCTTTTCCAAAAGCGTTCTGGAAGTCTGTAAGGATATCATGACAGACTATAGCGCAATACTCACTTATGATAAGGTAAAAGACATCTTTCATCTCATGATGCAAGAGTATGTTCTTCCTGCAGATGCAGCTAGGAAGATTGGTAAGAAGGTTCGTGAGGATGGCAACGTAGAAGTTTTTACTTTCAATGGATTTGTAAAAGAGAACTATTCAGATCTGAAAGCTTCAGCACCAATTATAGGAGAGCTTTTGAATATTTTTCTCAGAGAAGATAGGGCTGTGGTTGAAGAAATCGTGACAGGCAAGGACCTTGGATCGGTGTCTTTCGATGAGGATGAGCTATATTATGTGATTCTGCCTCTTTTGGAAGATCCAAAAGTTCAGGCCCATGCGTCGATTACCAAAGTTGAAAAGAGTCGCAGAGCTGGGAAACGCATGAATGTTGAGATAGAGCTGACTATACCAAAGAGCCTGAAAGATACTCTCGTTACTAATGGGAAACTTATAGAGAAATTGAGGCGGGCATAAAAAAGTACCTCCACCGGGAGCCTGCCGCAGTGAAGGTAAGATAAGTAACTTCGTTTTAAAATCCAGAGCCGGATATTTATTGTTATATAATATTTAGTAGTTTTGATCATTCAATTAATCTGGAGGAAAGAAATGAAAACACAAGCCACTACAATGGAGAAAAAAGCTTCTGTAAAAAACGGCGTTTTCAGGATGATAGTCGCGGTCATATCAATTCTCATCAATGTCTTACTGTTTATCTGGGTTTTTTTCTGGCTAAACAAGACCTTGTGGTGGGTTTCAGCCATCATGTCACTAATTAGCTTTTTTGTGGTCCTTGGTATATATTCGATGCAGCGGACGCCGTCCATCAAGCTTCCCTGGATCATGCTGATCCTCGCGTTCCCGGTAGCCGGAATTGTGTTTTTCCTGATTGTCGGCATGAACAGGAGCACCAAAACTATGCGGAACAGATACAAAAAAATAGATGAGGTTCTTTTGCCGCTTTTACCTGACAATGCCGATGTGCAAAAAAAGCTTGCGGAAAAAAACAGGCATGTTGCAGGAATCACCCACTATCTGAAGAAATACTCTGGCTACCCCGTATACAATAATACCGATATCATATACTATGACGATGCTGCAAAAGGCCTTGAAGCACAGAAAGAGGACTTAAAAAAGGCAACAGAGTTTATCTTCATGGAGTATCATGCCATTGAAGATGCTGAGAGCTGGCGCGGAATTCAGGACATTCTCGAGGAGAAGGTAAAAGAGGGTGTCGAAGTCAGAGTTTTTTACGACGACATGGGAAGCATCGGTTTTATCACAACCGACTTTGTTAAGCGACTCAATGCAAAAGGAATAAAGGCAAAAGTTTTCAATCCCTTTGTTCCCGGACTCAACCTATTTCTCAACAACAGGGATCACAGAAAAATAACAGTTATAGATGGAAAAGTGGGATTCACCGGGGGCTACAATATTGCCAATGAGTACTTCCATCTCTCAGAGCCCTTTGGATTCTGGAAAGACACAGGCGTAAGGCTCGAGGGCGATGCAGTGAGGTCTCTGACCGTGACCTTCCTTGAGATGTGGAATGCCGTCAAGGATAGCGACATCGATGATGTGGTTTTCGACAAATATCTGAAAAAATACAATTACACTTCCCACGAACACGGCTATGTTTTGCCATATGCAGACAGCCCCATGGATAATGAGCAGGTCGGTGAAGAGGTGTATATGAGCATCGCCGAGATGGCACATGACTATGCCTGGTACATCACTCCGTACCTCATCATCACGGACGAGATGGCTCACACCCTCTCACTTGCCGCAAAACGCGGCGTTGATGTCCGGATCATCACCCCCGGCATCCCGGACAAAAAGATAGTATATAGTCTCACAAGATCCTACTACAATGCACTGGCAAGAAATGGCGTCAGGATTTTTGAGTACACCCCGGGCTTCTGCCACGCCAAGATGAGCATCAGTGATGATTTTGTGGCAACCTGTGGTACAATAAACATGGACTACCGCAGCCTCTACCTGCACTTTGAAAACGGCTGTCTCTACGCTGACTGCGACGCAGTAAAGCAGACAAAAGAGGACTTTGAAAGAATCTTCGAAGTATCTAATGAAGTAACTGACTACTATGCATCAGGCCGTGGCGCCTTCCTGCGCTTTAGCCAGCTGATCTTAAGGCTCGCCGCTCCGCTGATGTGATGCAGGATCATCACTCAGCTTATTGCTTAATAAAACGCTAAAAAGCGCAGAACTTTTTGTTTGAGTGTGTCTTGCTCGGATACTGGTTGTATGAATAGCATATTATTTGGAGGCTTTTGGCAAACAACATTTTTATTATTCACTCTCATGTTTGTAATCCCCGCTATTCTGATTCTCTTTGTAAATAAGGCAAAGAGTTATTTAGACTGCAGTCTGCAGTTTTATGTTTTATTTCTGGGCGCGGAGTTTTTTGACTGGTTATTTATTGATCCCTTCTGGGTTGCTATGTCTGACTGGTGGCTTATTGATGGCACCGAAGACTTAAATGATACCTGGCATAACGTGAATGTAAAGAAATGGAAGTTTTTAAAGCTGGTTCCATTTGCAATCCCGCTTGCGGCAATCGTTGCCGGATTATACTGGCTTATAGGGTTGAGATTATAGAAAGAGGGACTTGAAAAGTGTTAAAGAATTATAACAAGGATGGGCAAAAGCTACCGTTATTTGGAATAGGGCCATATATGATCTTTGGGATGGGATTAGTTACACTGATAGGTATCATACTGTTTGGATATGTTTTTAAAATCGGGATATTGGAAACGCCTTGGATAATGGTATTTAGGATTACGGGAGCCGCACTGATTGTATCAGGTATTTTCATATGGTTTACCGGTGCAGTTCCAAACGGAATATATGCATGGGTCAGAAACCCAATGTACAGCGGTTGGTGGATTGCCTTTGCAGGCATCACCATTATGTGGCATAACATATGGATGTTTGTCCTGCCTGTGATAAACTGGATCATTATGACGATTATCCTTATTAACTCGGAAGAAAAGTGGCTTTCGGATTTATATGGTGCTGAATATGAGACATATAAGACTAAGGTAAACCGCTGTATTCCGTGGAAACCCTGCGAGGACAGAATCTACGTAACGGAAATTGCCGACCTTAAAAAAGAGGATTCGGCAGTTTTCATTTGCTCTGACATCGATCAATAAATAGCCATGTAAGATATACGTATATGAAAAAGTTGCCACCGCTACAGTGACAACTTTTTTACGTTTATTTTTCGTAATGTGTTTTACACTGGGCAATCCTCAGTTCATCACCCTCTACTTTATAAACAAGCCTGTTATAGTCATCAATTATTCGTCCTTTTAAAAATAGCACACATAACAGGCGTATCCGTCAGGGCACGCCTGCTTTTTTAAAGTTGCTATAACATTACCATTAATATCTGTGATCACATTTTGGGTAATATCGGCATTAAAGTTCGAGATACCATATGACAACCCCCTGCCGTCGCATTTTATGAAAGCCTCTTTGGCAGACCAGATCTCATAAAAAAGGTTTTCTTTTTCCAAATTGCTAACAGCACTTTGAATGATATTGTTTTCAACTCTGGTATAGAAGCGATCTGCAATATCCAGAACACTTTTCCTGTCTTTAGCCTGAATATCTATTCCTATACTCTTACATTCCGCTGATGAAGCAGTTACAACGGCTGCATATGAGCCGGAATGGGATATAGAGAACTTAAGATCCGGAGCTTCTGCAATATATGGCTTTCCGATGTCTTCACATTTTATACTGATTGGAAAAGTGATATTAAATAAGCCTGGATATTCCTTAGTACAATCATCGAAACTGTTTTTGGCTGATAGTCCTGATACGCTTGAAGCATCCGACCTAGATGCAGCGTTTGTTATAGATAAATGATCTGAAGCAGATAAAGTATCCTTTAATTCTTTTACGATATCAGTCAGAAGAATAGAACCGGCAAGGCTTCTTAATCTGTCATCTTCATTCTTAAAAGATAAAAGATGTTCTTTTCTTTCCGGACTTATGCGTTCAAGGTAAGAGGCATAACGTTCTTCAAAACCCAGATTCTTCATACCTTGCGTGCTTTCTTTAAAGTTGTTAATATTTGAATAGTAAGCTTTCATATTTTTTATTGTATAAAAATATACTGAAGCTGAAAACCCATATATGATTATTTTAGGAGGCATATTTTATATGCAGTTAACCAAGGGATCTGTAATACAGCTTATTATACTTTTGATATTACTAGTATTGTCTTCTTTTTTCTCTGGAGCAGAATCTGCTTTTTCTACAGTTAACAAAATAGCGATCAAGTCACTTACGGATGATAAGGATGCAAGAGCCAAAAGAGCAGGAGTGGTTCTTTATATACTGGATCATTATCAGAAATTCCTCTCAACGATCCTTCTTGGCAATAATATTGTTAACCTCTCTGCATCAGCACTTATGACCGTGATAATAACAAAACTCTTTGGAAGTGCTATGGTAGGAGTAGGCACAGGAATCCTTACAGTGCTTATTCTTATATTTGGAGAGATCACCCCTAAATCGGCAGCAACTGCCCAGTCTCAGAAAACCTGTCTTAGGTATGCATATATCATCAATTTTCTGATGGTCATATTCACTCCACTTGTAGTCATAGTTGATGCACTCTCCGGAATTGTGCTTAATGCTCTGCATATAGACAGAGATGCACGTAAGTCCATTACCGAGAAGGAACTGAGAACCTACGTTGATGCCAGTCATGAAGATGGAGTCATAGAATCTGAAGAAAAAGAGATGATAATCAACGTGTTTGATTTTGGCGATACAGTTGCCAAGGACGTCATGATTCCAAGAATAGATATGTCCTGCGTTTCGGCAGACGCAGACTACGATGAAGTCAGGGCGGTCTTTCATAAAGATATGTACACGAGGATCCCGGTATATGAAGATAATCAGGACAATGTTATAGGACTTATCAATATCAAGGATATTTTCTTTGTCAAAGATAAAGAGAATTTTCATGTTAAAAACTATCTAAGAAAAGCATATTATACCTATGAATTCAAGAAGACAGCAGATCTTATGGAAGAAATGCGTGCTAAGGCCTATAATGTAGCATTTGTACTATCTGAGTACGGAACAACAGTAGGAATGATCACGCTTGAAGACCTTCTTGAAGAGATAGTAGGTGAAATAAGAGACGAATATGATCAGGACGAGGCACTTCAGATAAGAGACCTTGGAGATGGCAAGTACCTAATCGAAGGTGCTATGAAACTTGATGATATCAACAATGCCCTTCATACAGAATTTGAGAGCGAAGATTATGATTCTATAGGCGGACTTATGATAGGACAGCTGGACAGACTTCCATATAACCGCGAAGTAGTAAAGCTTGATAATGGCATCACGCTGGCAGTAAGAGGAATCCGTCAACACAGGATCATGAAAGTACTTATGACCCTGCCTCCTGAACTTAGACAGATTCAGGCTGACAAGGATAAGGAATCTGATGAAGGCAATTCCAAAGAATCCGACAGTAAGGATAATGAGAATTTGTGATTCGGATTTTTTCATGACCCCAAACATAATTATCTAAAACAATGCAATTCGAACAAATTTGTGGTTTGAACTTTTCTCATGACAAAATACACCTCATCTTTATGCTGGCTAAGAATGTGCAGCTATAAGATGAGGTGTTTTTTTTATAAGTCAAAATATAGTCTTGTATTTAAAGTCAATCATTGAATATTGTTCTGACATTTATTCCATTAACTTCGACGTGGTCATCAACCTTAATTACAATGCACTGTCTTCCATCAATGATCCTGGTTTCTACAAGATCTGTTCTTTCCGGATTGACCTTTATTTCTACATCAGGAGTTTCAATCCTGAATTTCTTGTCATTAGCAATGTTACTTGCAAGAAGAGGATAGTCTTCATTTTCACCGACGCAGTTTTCGTAATTTTTGTTGAATCTTTCCATATTCTGTTCAGGAACACCAGCATCCTGAAGAAGGCTTCTAAGATCTTCTTTACCAATAGTAAGAGGAGTCTGGTCTTCTGCATGATCCTCTATCATCTGTTCAAGATTCTCATGAAGAGTCTTTATAGTGTCATAACTTCCTTCTTCGCCAATAGTATCAGTTATAATGGCATTAAATGTATCCTTCTGATCAGGCGCTGACATAGGAGGTCTTCCACCAAAAAGTGCGGTAATGAATTCGGGCTGCAGATCTTCAGGCTTCTTGGTAAAGTAAAGCATGTTGTGAATGTCTGTGTTCCTGTCTATAAAAGCCGGGAACAGCATGCCTTTAGAAGGCGCATCTACAACCCAGTCTCTGAATCTATCTTCTATACGATTATCAGTCTCATTATATCCAAGACCGGCCTTGGAGAGCTTAACTGGACAGATACTGCACAGTATATAATCGTATACATCAGTAGAAGCGTCATCATTTTCTATATGGTCACTTGTTACGCCGGGAATATCATACATGGCATGAACAAGGATTATGTAATAGTTTTCAGCATTTACATAATTAGCTATAACCCTGTCATAGAATTCGTCTACAAGAGAATCGTCCTCAAGATGAGTATCGCGAAGAGCAAGAAGGAAATTCTGAGTACCACCTTCCTCTTCCTGATCCATAGGAAACTCAAGCGGGATAAGATTCTTACCTATAGTACCGGTAAGAGTGTGTTTGAAGATATCGAGATATTTATACATCTCTTCTTCCGGAATGGAGCCAAAAGCTCTCTTATCAACCATGAGCTTGTTTTTCTCATGATCTACATAACATCCGCAGATGCGATCGATAGTACATCTGTCAGGCGCAAACTGCTTCTTTATTTCTACAATTTCAGCTTTATTCATTAATTGATCCTCCTTAAGAAAAAATAGACTGCTGCATTAGATTGTAAATAGCCTGTTAAAGTAACAAAGCATGATATCTGTATTTTTTTATTCTGACATCCAAACTCGCTTCGCGATAGTCTCGTGGACCCCGGAATAAAAAATCTCCATCTATCACGCTCATGAATTCTATAAAATGATAAAAAAGTGTGACAATGATATATATACGGCCACCCTCCGTAAAGGCTTTGAGGATGTTGGTTCGTCCAAGTGGGAAGTGTGAGCAATTATAAAGGACTCATCCCATATAGTGATCTTTTGGCATTTTAGAGAACTTGATATTGTTGGAAATGCATTTTTTATTTTAACATAAAATATAGAACAAATAACAAATTACTCGAATTTCCTATTTGTAAAACGTAGCTCAAAGAGGTGTAGGGGGATAAGATGGAATTTGACCAATGATAAACTGAAACTACTACTATGTATTTAGTGGTTGGTATTCCTGTCTTCCAGACAGGATGTCATCCTCTTATTGCTTAAGCTGTTAGAATGAATAAGGCAATCGGTCTGGCCAACTGAAACTTGGA
>JAEEGF010688064.1_pt1 | contig 15619 bp, 10 predicted proteins | sample 9134171 | NCBI WGS metagenome assembly JAEEGF01 (sample SAMN16246542, study PRJNA631951) | gut metagenome | biome: gut microbiome; feature: rumen; material: AP-attached | host: Bos | place: Iran: Karaj | collected 2018-10 | reverse complement strand
GCAGGCGGTCTGCGGTTGCTCGTTGGGCGTGGCGTGGTTGACGGTCAGTTTCAGCGTGTCCACGCTGGCGCAGCCATTGGCGTTGGTGTAGCGATGGACATACACGCCGCTTTGTGTGTACGTTTCACTGTGCCACGTGAAGCTTTCGCAGGCGGTCTCCGTTTGCACGTTGTGTGTGCCGTGGTTGACGGTGAGGTGTAGCGTGACAATGGAATCGCAGCCTGCAGCATTGGTGAAGGTCTGTGTGTAGTCGCCCGATTGGATGTATGTGGAATTATTCCAAGTATATCTATCACAGGAAGTGGCTGATATTGTTGAAGCCACCGCAGGGATTACGGTAAGCCTCATTGTCAGGATACTGTCGGCACCATTGGAGGCTTCCAATGTAATGGTTTTCTCCCCAGAATCCGTGAAGGTCTGACCATTCCATACAAACGGCAATTGGTTGGAACAGATGGCGCTGTCAATGGTGGCATATATGCTGGGCGGGATGTTGATGCCACTTGCGGTTATAGTGTCAGTAGCGGAAGACCGGCATCCATTATCCCATAGAGCCGTAACGGTATATTGGTAAAGTCTGTTTTGGGTAATGGGGTCCGAATAGGATGTTTGAGTTGTTGCGCCTCTGAAATCATTGTCACGGATGATATCGTATTTTGTTACGGATGGGTCGTCATCAGCTAAGAATCCTTTTAAAACATAGTTTCTGGAGCTGTTGGCATTCCAAGAGATTCCTCCACTATTATGGTATCCGATAACACTTTTTTTCTCTTGAAGCGGACCGCTGCCGGTGGCCATATAGGGTGTGCTTGCGTCGGATTGGATACAAAGTCCGAAACAGAGTTCTTTGGTAGCATCTATTTTCACAGGCTGGTTGAGGATGATGGTGTTCCAACCTGCTGTAGATGAAGAAACCGACTGTTCGTAAACTTTGGTTCCTGGATTATAGACATTAGATGCGGAAAAACCGCCGCCAGTATAAACGACAATGGAATATGAATTGGAACTGCCATTTCGGACATGGAAACTAACAGCAGTAAGTTTCTTGTTGTGATAAGGTGCCAAATCAGATGTCGTGTGGCGTTGCAGGTATTCCATGGGAAGATTGGTAGGATAGTAGGTGTATCCGGTGACAACGGTATCCCAGGTGATTTTATAAGACGTTGGGGCAAAAACAGGAGTGTTCCATTGAAGATCAATCTGGCGGTTGGTTTGTGCCAAGGTCAGGTTTGTCGGCGGTGGACAGGCTTTTTCAAAACAGTGTCCCTCCAACCATACGGTATCTGTAATGTTTCCGGATGATAATGCGATAAATCCGTAATCATTGGTTATAGTGTCCGAAATGGGGGTATATTGAACATGGAGTGTTCCGCCTATGGTGGGAAGAGTAGCAGAGGAGCCCATGGAACTCGAACCGGAACTGATGATAAAAGGTCCTACGACGGTTGCTTGTATGGGCTGGCTTAGCACGCTGCTGCTAACGTTAACGGTATGAGTGGAGCTGGTGCGTCCGTAGTTGGTGTAAAAGGCCAAATGATCGGGTTGGACGAAGATGTGCGATTCGTTGCGGAAAGACTGCTGGACGGAGGCGGAACAACCGTTGCTCCAATTGATGGAGACTCGGTAGAGATAGTCCCGTGTTTCGGATAACAAATCGTTGTAAAATGTGTCGGTGACGGTGGCTAAAAGCACGTTGTCACGATATATGGAAAAATTGTCTGGCGTAATGATTATGTTTTTGAAGGTGGCTCTGACGGCATAGCTCATGGATGTATAGTTGTTACATGACCATGAAACGGAAGTGCTGGAGACATATCCCAAGATATTCCCTTTTCCTGGATGATTGCCAGCACCGAGTCCCATGCAATATTTCAAAGCGGCGGCTTCAAGATAGATGCCGTACCAAAGTTCCTGACCGGCATCTACAAAAACGGGGTTGTCCAACGTCACGGTGTTCCAAGAACCGTATATTACTGTTTGATTGACCGTTTGTTCACAGACGAGCGTTCCGGGAGTAAGGATGTTGTTCTCATAACTGCCACCCGTGAAAACAACTATTTTGTAAACTGTTGCGGTATCACTGGCAAAGAAGGAGATTTCAGATAGTTGTTTTTGATGGTATGGCACCAAGTCTGAAGAAGCCATCCGGTGCAGAAGATATACTTTGTAGTTTCCGCCATAACCGGCCGCACCGCCGTACCGCTCATTCCATGAGAATGTCTGAGGATCGTCGGCGATGGGGGGTACGCTCCATGACAGGTTGATATGCTGGTTGTCGTTAGTTGATATGTTCAAATTTTGCGGCGCCCCGCAATCGGGAACGTATGTCCCGCCGGAGAGCAAAATGGTGTCGCTAACCTGTGTGTTCCTGATAATAATCATCCCGCTTTCCATCATAGCGCCTTGCGTAACAGGCTGGTAACGAACGTACAACCGTCCGCCTGTCGCGGGCAGGGTGATGGCACTATGATAGGTGGTGGAATCTGTACTTATGGCGAAATTGCCGGTACAGGTTACCTGAAGTGGGGATGTTAGATTTCCTGTGACGAAATTCACAGCCACGGGGTCGCTATACGTGCCGGCTTGGATGTAGAAGTTGATGTCGTGAAGCGAACAACGGAGTATGGCCGAACCTCCATCAATGCCCATTACAGCACCTTGGTTGGTGTTGAATTCGTAAGTGGATGGGCTTAAGGCGGATACAAGAAAATAGCCATTATACGATCCCCTCCAGCCCCAGTTGATGTGGAAATAGTTTTCATCATCATACCCGTCACAAACGAAAGCGTGTCCTCCTTGATTGCCACTCCCACTATATAAAATCGGTCGGGAATGATCCAAATCGTTTTTCAACATGGAAATCCAAGTGGTTTCGTTATAGCTGCTGCGGGAATAATAATGGCTTTCGGGATACCCGAAATAGGTGCTGAGTGCGTAAGGTACCGATGATGAATAGGCACCGCTGCCACTCACATCGTAATCCATATTCACACTCACCCCACAATGGTACAGCAGGGTGGCCACTTCGTTTATCTGGGCTTGAGTGCTGCTGGTTGTCAGGTAGGCAGGCATGTTGGCATAGTTGTAAGTGGTGTTGCCGAAATCTGCCGTCAGGGTCCCGTAGTCGGATGGCGTGTAGGAGTGTGTCCCGATACCATGTGTGGGGAATTCCCAGTAGCGGATGATCTGTCCCATGGCGGTGGCCACACATCCGGTGACGGCTTGTCCGTTCGAATCCGCAGGACATAGGGCGTTGTAAAGCGGGCTCTGTCCCCAGTTGGTGGTGAGCAGCGGACCCACCAGAACCGTCCCTCTTGTGGACGGTGTAGGCCTGCCGGCAAGCAGTGTCCGCCACCGGCTGTCCTGACGACTCTCGTTGTTGCTTCTGTTGAGTATGAAGTTGGCTTCCGCTTTGTAATTCTCCAGAAAATCGGCCATGTTTTCCGGAATGTCTTGGATGTTGAAGTTCCCCTCCGTGGAATAACCTAACACAGGCACCATCCGGTCGTCCGCACTGACGATGACAAATCCTCCACCAACGTTATAAATGTAAAAACAGTCGGATGCACTTCGGCTGGCGCTTGTTGTAGAGCGCGCCGTGTAGGCCAGGGTGGCTTCTGTGCCCCGATGTGAGGAACCGGTCTTTCCCGCCATGAAGTTGGTGGCCACTCTCTTGGCCGTTATGCTGTCAACGGGGGCGGCGGGAAGAAAACCGCAGATCAAAGACAAAAGAAGGGTGGTGTAGAGACGTTTCATTGTGTTTTTTTTTTAATCGGTCAGGAACGATTCCTCCGACGTTGGACCGCTTTTATGATGCGAGTTGTAATAACGAGCAAAAGCCCGACAAATGACAGCCCGACGGCTATTTTGGCAAGAAGGTCGCCATGTTTGCTATAAAAGGTTTCGTGCTGTTGGGCATAGACGGTGGCTCCGAAAGCCGTACGTTCCTGATATTTTGTGCTTTTGAGCACATTGCCGCATGGGTCGATGACGGCAGAGGTGCCCCCGTTGGCGGAGCGCACTACATATCGGCGGTTTTCAATGGCTCGGAGACGGGCCATCTCGAAATGCTGGGTGTGTCCCGGACTGTCATCCCACCAGGAATCGTTGGTGATGACGGTGAGCAATTCCGCTCCATTGCGCACAAAGCGGGAACAAAGTTCCCCGTAAATGGATTCATAGCAGATGGCGGTGCTTACTTTGACGGTCTGCTCCCCGGCGGTGATGGGGAAGATGCGGAAACAGGTGTCCTTGCACAAGGAAGAATGGGTGCCGCCAAGGTTGATCATCAGGTCGCCGAGGAATCCGAAAATCTTGGGGAAGGGTAGCGATTCCACCCCCGGTACCAGCCGCATCTTGTGATGATGCCCGTTGTAACGATGCGGCCCGTAGCAGATGGCGGAATTGTGCATGTCGATGTACTGGTCTTGCCCCACTTTCATGGCGGTGACGGTGGCCGGATGGTCATACACTGTCATGGAGGAAACCCCGATGATGAAATTCAAATTCGGGTGGGCTGCAATGACGCTGTCTATCAGCGGCAGAAACCCGTAGGTGGGGATGTGGGAAGGGTAGCATCCGTTGATGACCATCCTCATAGAGACGGAGTGTGGCATGGAGGTCTCCGGACAGAGCACAAGATGAGTGCTGTCATTCAGGTAGGGCTTTGCCGTTTCGAGCATCCGGACGGCATGCTCGGTGTTGGTCATGCGGAACTCCTCCTCCCAAACATCGGTATTGGGTTGCACTACGGCGACATTTATCGGTATGCTTTTGTCAATTTTGTGGTTATAATATGCATATTGGATGCAGGAAATCACGACGGGCACCACAATCAGGGCGGAAACGGCGATGCAGATGGCCTTTGCGTGGCGTTTGTCGGAAGATAACGAACGAATCAGCAGATAAAACAGGTAGTTGCATACAAGTATCCATAAAGTGCCGCCAAAAGCGCCTGTGACGGAGTACCACTGAACAAATTGCGGACATACGGCAAACACGTTGCCTAAGTTCAGCCAAGGCCAGGTGAGGTCCCAATTCAGATGCAGGTGTTCAAATGCCATCCAGAAGGCGGCCAGCAGGATCGGATGCCATTGGGTGGAGGTGTGCCTGCGACAGGCATGCCATGCGGCGAACACCAATGCTTGCAGCATGGCGTTGAGAATGACTGCCGCCAAGCCTCCCGGCACGGTGCAGTAGCATATCCAATAGGTTGTTATGGCGTTCCAGACGAGGAATCCGGGATAGGCATAAAGGAATCCTTTCCCAAAACCGCCTCCGTGTTCCCGCTTCAGCAATCCGTCGCTCATGAAAAGCATCGGAATCAGAGCGAAGAAAATGAGGAACGGCAGCCCGTGCGGATACCAGGAGAATGCCAGCAATAATCCGCTAATCAGACTGAGGAGGAGTATCTTGTACCACTTCATAATTGACAGAGTGTTAATTTGTTGATTTTTAAAATAATACAAAAACCGTTCCTGTGGAAAACAGAAGCGTTTGCAAAAATAGTGAAATATCTGACACCATGTATGTTTTTCTGGGCAAAAAACAGTTCCACACACCATCTTCAACATCTAAAAGTCCACCGCAATGCCCACATGGATCTTTCCGGTTTTGAAGGAGATGGGATTTCCTAATTGCCGTCCAAGGGCATATTCCAGATAGAAGGTGCCGGCCTTGACTCCAATGTGTACACCGACACCGAATCCAAAGGGATTGTCTCTCAGGTAATTTCCCGGAAGCTGTCGCTCGTAGGTGCCGCCGTCGAAGAAGAGATTCACGAAGGAATTCCGGTTGAAAAGGAGTCGTAGTTCGACCGAATAGAGCAGGTATGTGGAGGCGACGATTTCATTGGCGTTGAAGCCCCGGATAAGTCCGATGCCGCTGATGTTGAACATCTCGTTGTAATAGTGCGGGCCGCCCAGCATCGACCCGGCCTGCACACAGGGCGCAATGACAAAATGCCGTCCGGCCGGGATGTACCCGCTTACCCGTCCGGAAAGACGGTAGCTGGTCTGCTTCATGGTCAACCCCTCGTATGCTTCGGCTTCAATACGACTGTTGGGGATAATGCGGCGCGTACCCGCCGACAAGTCCGCATACACATCCACGCCTTTCCGTGGATTGAAAAGATAGTCCACCCTTCGTACATGGATTTTAAGCCCGTAAAGGTTTTTCCTATAGTCGATGTGTGCGGTGTCGTTTTGCTGGAACAACTTGGGATTCAAGAGAGTGGAGCCGGTATGATGGAAATAGGGCTCGATATAACTGTTGCCCCAGAATGAGTAGGGGATGCCGATATGGTAGTCCAATGTGAGGAAGGAAGTGTCACGTTTGTCCAGCTCAAAGGAGCCCTCCAGCCCGAAACGGCTTCGGTAGATGTAGGGGAAGCGGGCGGTAATCAGCAGGTTTTGCGAATGTCGCTCGGTACTTCGCCAGTGTAGTGCAATGCTCTCCCCGATGTGGAACAGGTTGTTCAGCGACAAATCCAACTCGCCGGCCACCCCTACCTTGCCGGTCCGCTCGTCCCGCGGCACAATGCCAACATAGCCGTCGAACTGGTTGGTGCGGCGGGGGGTGAGATAGACGTAAAGGTACGCTTTGTCGCGTACGAAGGAGACTCCCGATTCGCGGATCACATCCGCGAACGACAGTTCGGAAAGCCGCCCATCCACCGCTTTGATTACCTGTTCGCTGTAGGGCATTCCCCGTCGGATGCCTAAATAGGGATAGAGGAAATTATGCGAAAGCTTGGCGTCACCTTGCAGTATGATGGAGTCAATTGTGACATATAATCCAGTGTCAATGAGTAATTTGGGTGCCATGTTCCCGTGCTTGGGATCGGATGCCTCCATGCGGACGGTGGCGAAGGGATACCCGTGGTTCTCCAAATGGCATACGATGGATTCTGCAATCCGGGGATAGTCGTCTAACGGGATGCTGTCGGGGATGCGGAGGCGGTCGTGTTGTGCGGGCAGCGTTCCCGCCCACAGAAGACAGCATAAAAGTATGATATGGAGGTTTCTAAATTTCAATTGTTGAAAAAATGTCTGTCGTCCTGTCGTCGCACTATAATATTTGGTATCTTTGCACGTTGATTTCAAATAGGATTAAACATTAACGGAAATGAAGAAAATTATTGTATTAGTCGTTACGTTTTTTTGCGTTTTGGCGTTGATATCCGCCTGCGACACCCAGCACAAATGTGCCGCTTACGGCCATTACACCTATTACGAGGCTCCGGTCGATCCGGCAGAATAATCCAGCATTCCGCATGTCACGAGGCCGTTCCATCGGTGTGTTGCGGAAATGGATCCTGTTGTCAGCTTGTGTGGTGACGGCTTTGCTGTCGCGCGCGCAGGATGTGGGGGAGTTTTACCATGATGTGACCACTAAGGAATGGGATATCGAGATCTTCGCCCACACCAGTGGGGTGGGAGTGGGCTTCCAGCACGGACGCACCCCGGATCTCAACAACAAACATTTCTGGGAGGTGGAATTCCTCTACAACCAACATCCGAAATCTGTTCGCTCGGTGAATGTCTATTATGAGGGCGTGCGCCCTTTCCGCTACGGCCAGCTGTATACGCTGTTTTTCCTCCGTGGCGGTTACGGCTACCAGCGTACATTGCATCAGAAACCCTATTGGGGCGGCGTGAAGGTGAGCTATGACATTTCCGCCGGTGCCTCCCTTGCCATTGGCCTCCCGAATTATGTGGAAGTTCTCAACTACAACACCGGTTTCTCGGAAATCGTCCGCTATAATCCTGAAATCCATAATCTGAACAATATCCTTGGCGGTGCCGGAATGTTCGCCGGCATCCTCCATACTGCCTTCCGCCCTGGCTTCTATGTGAAAACCGGCCTCAACTTTGAATTTTCCAGCAATGACTATAAACTGAATGCCTTAGAGGTGGGGCTCTGCGCCGATATGGTCTTTCCATTCATCCGCCAGATGGCCTTCAACGATCCGAAGAAAGTCTATCTCGCCGGCTACCTTGCCTATCAATTTGGGAAAAAGAAAGGGTATCATTGAGTAATTAACAATTAACAATTAATAATTAATAATTAATAGTTAATAGTGAATAATAATAGAGAATTGAATGATAAAAGACAATAATTTGACATAACTCCCTTAATCTTAACTCCTTAGTTTCTTAATTTCTAAACCCATAACCCTTATCCCCTCAATTATAAATTATTAATTGTCAACTATTAACTATTAACTCCCTCATGTCTTCTTCAATAAAACAGCTTGCAGGTCAAACGGTTATTTACGGCGCCACGAACATTCTGGGCCGATTGCTCAATTATCTGCTCGTCCCATTGCACACCTACATCTTCGCGGATGCCGCACAGTATGGCGTGGTGGGTGAGCTCTACGCTTGGACCAGCCTCTTCATCGTCATCCTGACATACGGCATGGAAACGGCTTTCTTCAACTTCTCCCGCGATGAGGATCGGAAAGATCGTGTATATACGACGATTGTGACATCTTTGCTGGTGACTTCCACGCTGTTTATTGTCCTATGTTCTGCATTTTCCCATCCGATTGCCGGGTGGATGAAGTATCCCGACCATCCTGAATATATCGTTTGGTTTTCTATCATCATCGGGGTGGATGCGCTGACCTCCATCTTCTTCGCGCGCCTGCGTCATCTGAACAAAGCCTTGAGGTTTGCCGCGGTGAAGATTACCAACATCGTGGTTAACGTGCTGTTCAACCTCTTTTTCTTGTTGCTTTGTCCCTATCTGTTGAAAACTCATCCGGATTCCGCGTGGATACAGACCATCTACAATCCGAACATCGGGGTAGGTTACATTTTCATTGCCAATCTGATTGCCTCTGTGGTGACGCTGCTAATGCTTTTCCCGAGTCTTTTCCGACAGAAGTATGTGTTTGATTGGGCGTTGTGGAAGAAGATGTTCGCGTATGCTTTCCCGCTGCTGATTTTCGGGCTGGCCGGCATTGTCAATGAAACGATGGATCGTGTGTTGATCAAGTACGTGTCCCGTGCCGCCGATCCGCAGGCCTCCGTGGGCATTTACAGCGCCTGCTATAAGATTTCCATTATGATGACGATATTCGTGCAAGCGTTTAAATATGCTGCCGAACCCTTCTTCTTCAGCAAGTCCAAAGACCGCGACGCCCGCGAGACGTACGCTGAGGTGATGACGGTTTTTGTCTTGGTCTGTTCAATTATTTTTGTCGGTATAATGCTCTTTATGGATGTGGTCCAATACTTTGTGGGTCCGGCTTATCGCGTGGGATTGCCCATTGTACCGATACTTCTGTTGGCCAATCTGTTCCTCGGCATCTTCTATAATCTTTCCATCTGGTACAAACTAACGGGCCAAACGAAGTACGGAGCCTATATTGCCATCTTCGGGGCTGTTATCACGTTGGCGTTGAACCTGTTGCTGATTCCGCGTTTCGACTATATGGGAGCCGCATGGACGACCTTCGCCTGCTATTTCAGTATGATGGTGGTCTCGTATCTATTGGGCCAGAAGCATTATCCGGTGGATTACAATATCAAGAAAATCTTCTTCTATATTCTGTTTGCGGTGGCAGTGTATGGAATCAGTGTGGCGGTCAACAATGGGTTGAACATCACGCATATAGGTGCGCGCTTGGCCGTGAATACCGCCTTGTTAGTCGCGTATCTCGGGGTCTTGTTTGCAGTGGACCGTCGTTATATTTTAGGCCTGTTTCGGAAATAAAGAATAGCGTGCGGTTATCTCAGACAGGCAGCTAACTTGAAAATCAGGTCTGTCAGGATGAGGGTTGTGTTGCCGTTCCGGGCGATGTGTAGCTGTGCCTTGTTGCACTCTTCAGTCATGAGGCTGGCCTGTTTCAGTTGGATGATGCCCCTGTATTCGGAAAGGATTTCAGTTTCATAGGCGGTGGCCCTCACCATCTCCGGATGATGGGTGTTGGTCATCAGGATGTTTCGTAACATTCGTATGGTGAGAGAAATGAACTGCTTCTGGTATTCGCGGCCCTGTTTTACAATCTGGTCGATGACCGATAGGGTTTCTTCATACTGGCAGCCGGCAATATTTTGGCGGGAAAGGGCCATAACACAGTGCATCAGCTGGTCGAATTGCGACAGCATCTCCCGCTGGTCGGTATCGTCCTTATGGATTTTGACAGCTTGAGGGTAATTGCCCTCACTCAAGATGGCGATGTTGCGGGCTTCCTCGTCCGACAGGTCCGGGAAATCTTTCCTGAGGGCGTTTGTTACCTCATCATCGGTGAGGCGCGGGAATTTCACTAATTGTGTCCTGGAGAGAATCGTGCTCAGAATCAATTCGGGTTTTTCCGAGATCAGTATAAAAAGAGATTGGTTCTCAGGTTCTTCCAAGGTCTTCAGCAATTTCGGGGCAGCCGCATGGTACAGCCGGTCCACACACCAGAGCACATAAATCTTGTAGCCGCCCTGATAGGAACGCATGCTGTTCTGGTTGATGATGTGCGAGCAGTCACGGATGTTGATGGAGGCTTGCTTGTTTTCACCTCCCAAGGCCACAAGCCAGTCGTTAATGCTGATGTTGTATTTCTGTTTGAATACGAAATCCTTGAATTTTTGGGCGAGTTTGATGGAGTCGGGATCCTTGTCCACTGACTTGGTGGTGCTGTTGGGGAAATAGAGGTGCAGGTCGGGGTGCGAGAGTTTGGCGAACTGCTTGCAGGATGGACACTCGCCGCACGAGTCGGTGTCTGTGGGGTGCTCACAGCAAAGATACTGCCCAAGGGCAATGGCCGTCGCAAAGGCCTGACTGCCAGGCTGTGCCAAAAAAAACTGCGCATGGCTGATACGGTGCCCGTGCACCTGGTTGAGCAACTGCTCTTTCACACTCTCTGATACTAAAACATCCTTGAACTGCATTTTCCTGTTTTTACAATATTATATATATGTATGAAATATTAATGTGAAATGTAGGAATCGAAATTATTTTTCCCGTATTTTATCAAGCCACGAATGGTCGTTGCTGTTTTCGTAACGGTTGAGCTTGTCGAACAACTCGTCCAATGTCGTGGCGGTGATGATCAAGTCTTTATGGAAGGCCCGTAGGAACCCATCCTGGCTGAAACGGTCCAGTAGGGCGAGCAGCATGTCATAGTAACCATTGGGATTATAGATGGCGATTGGCTTGAAATGCATGCCTAATTGGGCATCGGTGACGATCTCGAACAATTCGTCCATGGTGCCGTATCCGCCGGGGAAGACCACAAAGGCGTCAGCCCGTTGTTCGAGCAGCTGCTTCCGCTCGCTCATGGTTTTCACGTAGATCATCTCGGTGATGTTGTCGGCCAGTACCTTCCCGCGGGCGAAGAAGTCGGGGGCTACGCCGATGACGGTGCCGTTGTGTTGCATGGCGGCGTCGGCGGCTACCCCCATCAGACCGATGCTACCGCCGCCATAGTACAGTGTTATCCCCTTGTCGGCCAACATCTTGCCAAACGCGGCGGCCTGTTCCGCATAGACGGGGTCGTTGCCGCTGGCCGACCCGCAGAAAAGAGCGATGGATTGGAATTTCATAGAACTTGCATTTTAATGAGAGCATGAACGGAAAAAGAAATCAGAAGGTATGCCAAGATGATGATGGGAAAAGCACCCATGCGGAAAATCAAAACCAGCAGGATGCCAATCAGGAGAAGCACATAACGGGCTATGTTGATGCCTTTGAATTTGAAATCTTTGAATTTCAAGGAGATCATCGTTATTTCACTGACTAATAGTACCGCTAAAAAGAGGGTTAGCAGCCAGACTACCCAGAAGTTGTTGAGCATGACCATTCGCTCGGCGGCAACCGGTACGAAGCTGAGAAACAGGGCGTTGGCCGGTGTGGGAAGCCCCAGAAAGTGTGTGGTCTGGCGGTCATCGAGGTTGAATTTCGCTAATCGTACCGCCGATAACACGGGCACGAGCAGCACCGTGTAGGGCAGGAACTCCGTGAAGGCGTTGATGTGATGGGGCGGAAGCTCAAAAAGACAACGGCTGAGCCATGTGTATATGATCATGGCCGGCGCCACTCCGAACGAGACCACGTCCGACAACGAGTCCAATTCCTTCCCGATAGGCGAGGCCACCTTGAGCAACCGTGCGGCGAACCCGTCGAAGAAATCGAAAAGGGCTGACGCGATAATCCAAAGGGCGGCACTTTCCAAATTGCCGCTCAAAGCTGCCATCACAGAGAGACAACCGCAAGCCAGGTTGCTGCAGGTCAGTATGTTAGGAATGTGCTTTTTCATAATGAGTTTAGAGTTTAGAGTATAAAGTTTAGAGATTGAAAGGGAAGGTTAAAAGGATTATGTTGGTTGTCGTATATACGTTTCTTAGTTTCTTAACTTCTTAGTTTAATAAAAAAGTGATTCATTGTCACTTCAATACCCAATATTTAGGATTAATGGACTTGGCGAAGGTCTCCGCCTCTTCTTCCGTGTCATATATGCCGATGCAGATGCGGATGTTGGGAGCGCCGTCTTGCAGGACCAATTTAGGGGAATACTCGTCGAGGTGCTTGGCTCTGATGTGTGCCAATACATCTTTCTCGCTGGGGAAACTGCCCGCAATCACGTAGTAATGTCCCTGCTCGAAACGGATATATGGATAGCCTGCAGATGAAGACTTGATGATTTCCGGTTCGTAAGGCTCTTCCACGACAGCTGTGTCTGTCACGGCAGTTGTGTCCTCTTCTGTGAATGACACGGTGTCGGAGTCAATCTCCTCTGGCTTCGTTGCCTCCACTTCCTTGTGGGTAAAACGTTCGAAAACCGGACGGATGATGTCTTGGATCTTGTTGCGGAAAATATAACCTAATGTGGCCAGAATGAGAAGCAGTATCAGTGTGAAGAGCCACCAAAGGGAACGTCGTTTTTTAGGCGTCTCTGTCTCTTCCGTGTTGTCCGTGTCTTCTACCTCGGAATCTTCGGTCTCGGTTTCTTCCTCTTGCGGCGTAGCATCATCAGGTTCCTCGGTGGAGATGGGTCCCTTAACGGAAATAGGTTCTTCTATCTTAACATCTTCTGTCTGCGGCTCGTTGTCATCAGGTTCCTCGGTGGAAATATCCGATACATTCAAAGAGAGTTCTGGCATCCCTTCAAACTCGATGTTGAGGTCCGGAATGTCCAGTGCCTCGAAGGTCAGACGTCCTTTTGAATCTTGGGAGAATGTGCCGAACTCCTCAAAGGATATGCTCTTGTTGTTGGCTAAGGCATTTTTCAGTTCCTCTACCCATTGTGTGATTTCACGGTTGGCCTCGGTCAGCAGGCATTGCTTTTCGCGGCAAATGAAATTGGTGAATCCCAGGTTGTCGTCATCGGTTTTCGTGTCCAGCGTGACCACATTCCGCGGTGGCAACAGCTTTTCCCCTTCAATGCGGGCGGGTTCGTAATGCAGGGAAAACGTGCCCAGATCGTTCACGTAGATGGACTCTGCTTGCTGGAGGGCTTTTATAATATAATGTATCATCCTGTTTTACAAATAAGGGTGTTAAATCATGAATGCTTTGGTGGGAATAGGTTTTCCTGCTCAAGACGGGCGAGGTCTTCGGGCGTGTCGATTCCGATACCTTCGTATTGGCAGCTCGCGGTGTGGATGGAGTAGCCGTTCTCTATCCAGCGCAGTTGCTCGAGTTTTTCACAACTCTCCAATGGCGACGGGGTCAGTCGTGTCAGGGCTTTCAGCGTCTTGTAACGGTAGGCGTAGATGCCGAGGTGCTGGTGGTAGAGTGGGGTGGCTGTTTGCGGATCGCGCACGTAGGGGATCGGATAGCGGCTGAAGTACAGGGCTCTGCCGTCAGCGGCTAATACCGCCTTGACGATGTTCGGGTTCTCGGCACGTGCCTTGTCGGAGAAGGGCTTCACTAATGTGCCGATTTGTACGTCGGGACGGTCGAAAAGGGCGGCTATCAGGCTGATTTCCCGGGCGCTGATAAAAGGCTCGTCGCCCTGTATGTTGATAACCACGTCGTCATCGGCCAGTTTCAGCTGGCCGGCGGCCTCTCCGCAGCGGTCGGTGCCGGATGGATGGTCGGCACGGGTGAGAAGCGCCCGCCCGCCAAACTGTTGTACCACGTTGAAGATCCGTTCGTCATCGGTGGCCACCACGTGCAGGTCCAGCCCGGCACCCGCCACCTGCTCGCACACGACCTGGATCATGGGCTTGCCATGGATGAGGGCGAGCGGCTTGCCTGGAAAACGGGTGGAGGCGTAACGCGCCGGTATGATGCCGATAATGCGTTGAGCACCCATTATTTGAACAGACCGAACAACTCGGCGTCGATTTTGTTGATGATCTCTCCGAAGTCCTCAGGACGTTCGGCGAACTTGATGGTGTTCACGTCCACCACTAACAATTTGCCGTCTTTGTAATTGGAAATCCATTTCTCGTATTTTTCATTCAGATTTTCCAAATAAGAGAGACGGATGGAATCCTCGTAGGCGCGTCCGCGTTTGTGGATCTGGGTTACCAGGGTGGCTACATCCGCTTTCAGATAAATCAGCAGATCAGGTGCCTGGATGAATTGTTTCATCAGTTCAAAAAGCGAGGAATAGTTGTCGAAATCGCGGGTGGCCATCAGGTCCATCTCGTGAAGATTGGGCGCGAAGATGTAAGCGTCCTCATAGATGGTGCGGTCTTGGATGATGTCCTTTTTGCGCTTGCGGATGTCAATCACCTGACGGAAACGGCTGTTTAGGAAATAGATCTGTATGTTGAAGGACCAGCGTTGCATATCCCGGTAGAAGCTGGCGAGATACGGGTTGTTGTCCACGCTTTCGTACAGGGGCTCCCATCCGTAGTGCTTGGCAAGCATCCCTGTCAGTGTTGTTTTTCCGGAACCGATGTTCCCTGCGACGGCTATGTGCATATTTTTTGTTGTTAAGTTATGAAACTGTTTAATTGTAAAATTATTGATTCGTCACTCCCAAAACCATAAGATTTGAAATGAGAATGAAACATCTGCGGAAGGTCTATTCTTCTTTCACGTGGAGGGAGTGGATGACGAGGTAGGCGCACAGGCCGGCAAACATGACGATGGCCAGTATGCCGTAGATCGGATGGCTTTGGTAGGCGGTGGTGGTGGAGAGCTCCACGCCGGCGTATTTCAGGATGGCGCTGATCACGCCCATGATGGCACCGCCGGCCAGCAAACCGGATGCGAGGAGTGTGCCCTTCTCGGAACGGGCCTTGTTGAGCTTCTCGTCCTTGCTGCGCGTCTTGATGAACCAGGCTAAGAGACCGCCCACGAGGAGGGGCAGGTTGAGCTGCAGCGGGATGAACATACCCAGGGAGAATGCCAGTGCCGGCACACCGATGCAGTCGAGCAGGATGGCTAAGACGGCACCGATGATATAGAGCAGCCAGGGGGTCTGGCCTCCGAACATCAGCGGTTCGATGATGGCGGCCATGGCGTTGGCCTGCGGGGCCACGAGCGCATCCTCACCCGTGTAGCCGTAGGTGTTGGAGAGCAGCATGATGACAGCACCGACCGTAAGCGCCGACACTAAAGTGCCTACGAACTTGAAGGCCTCCTGCTTGAAGGGCGAGGTGCCGATCCAGTAGCCGATCTTCAGGTCGGTGATGAAGCCGCCGGCCATGGCTAATGCGGA
>JAEEGF012110011.1_pt1 | contig 15622 bp, 7 predicted proteins | sample 9134171 | NCBI WGS metagenome assembly JAEEGF01 (sample SAMN16246542, study PRJNA631951) | gut metagenome | biome: gut microbiome; feature: rumen; material: AP-attached | host: Bos | place: Iran: Karaj | collected 2018-10 | reverse complement strand
GGCAATGCCACGGGAAGTTTTTTTGTGAATGAAGATAGGGTAAAATAAAGATTCTGTTGTGAATTATTCGTTATTTTGGTAGAATTGATAATATACATGTGAGAAATAGAGGAACCTTTATAATGCTTAATAACCCGGAAAATATAAATAATAAATTGGAAATTTCGAATGTTGAACAGCTATTCCCTGCTATAGAATGGTTTACTGATCAGATTTCCAGCGGGTTCTTTATTTATAAAGCAGATGGTGACAACGAGCTCATTTTTGTAAATAGAGGTTTGCTTCAGATTTATGCTTGTGAAACTTTGGAAGAATTCAAAGAATTAACAGGTTTTACTTTTAAAGGTATTGTTTACAAAGATGATTACAAGCTTGTTCAAGATGAAATACAAAAACAGATAGAAGATTGCACTAACGATAATCAAGATTATGTTGAATATAGAATTGTTCGTAAAGACGGTGAAATAAGATGGGTAAGTGATTACGGTTCCTTAGTTGAACTCCCTAGTTATGGAAAAGTCTATTTTGTATTTTTACAGGATATTACAAAGAGACATAACTTCCAGGCAGAAATCAGACTTCGTGCAGATGCTTTCAAAGGTATGGTCGAACAATTCAATTCTTTGGCAGATAACAGTCTCAGTGTTATACGTATGAACATTACAAAGGGTATTGTTGAAGAAGCTCGTGGCCGTGATTTGTTTGATAAAGATGTAGCAGGAGCTTCTATTGAAGAGATAAAGTCAATACGTTATAATAATTTTATTACTTCAAAAGACAGACAGCAGTTCATAGATTCACTAAATATAGACAAATTGCTTTCAAGGCATTATAAGGAAGAAGGTCCTGCTTCTTTTATCGGTTATTGCCGAAGACACTCAGGTAGAGCTGGTTTTGTGAAGTTCTCCGCCAGTGCTTTAGTTGAGCCAACCACTCATGATATTATTTCATTTTTGGTAGAAACAGATTACGATACGGAAAGAGTAATCGAAATACTCGCTGAAAAGGTTTTATTCAACCAATACGATATGGTTACTTATCTGGTTGGTGATTATTTTGGCGTAATTTTTGGCGATGCTAAAAACATAAAAAAAGGTGGAATTTTCCCAAAAGAAAAAGACGGCAGTTATACAAAATATTTAAATAATCAGGTTTTACCTGCAACAGCAGAAGTTCCTCAAAACGTTAAGAATATTGAAGAAGCTCTCTCTTTGACAAGAATCAATAAGGAATTAAAGGACAATATTTCTTATTCCGTTGATGTTAACGTCAATTTAGATGGAGAGGTTTATAATAAGCGTTTTACATACTATCTCGTCGATAAAGATTCGAAAACCTATATTCTTTTAAAATCTGATATTACAGATGTTTTAAAGGAAGAAAAGAAACGAAATGACTTGCTGTCAGCTGCTTTAGAAGAAGCTGAACGTGCTAATCTTGCTAAGACCGCTTTCCTTTCTAATATGAGCCACGAAATTCGTACACCTATGAATGCTATTATAGGTTACGATACCATTGCTTTAAACAATTCAGACCTTTCTCCATCAACAAGAAATCATTTGGAAAAAATAGGGCAAAGCGCGAAACACCTTTTAGGCTTAATCAATAACATACTTGATATGTCTAGAATCGAATCTGGCAGAGTTTCTATTAAAAATGAAGAATTCTTGTTCAGCAAGATGCTTGAACAGATTAATACTCTGGTTCAGACACAGTGTAACGATAAAGGTCTGTCATTTGAATGTCGCGTAATTGGGAAAATTGATGATTACTATGTCGGCGATGATATGAAGTTGAAACAGGTTTTCATCAATATTTTAAGCAATTCTATTAAATTCACTCAAAAAGGAAAGATTACTTTTGAAATTGAAAAAATCGGAAGTTTTGATGGCCAGACTTCTTTGAAATTTATTATAAAAGACACTGGTATCGGAATGGAAAAATCCTTTATTCCGAGAATATTTGAGCCATTTTCTCAAGAAAGCTCATCTTCTACAAACAAATTTGGCAGCACAGGCTTAGGAATGGCCATTACCAAGAACATTGTAGAGATGATGAAAGGTAAAATTGAAGTAGACTCTGAAAAAGGCGTTGGTACTACATTTACCGTTAGTATGACTTTGAAGAATTCTACAAAGAAATATGTTGCCAGTGATACAATCAAGGCCCATGACGTTAAAGTATTGGTTATAGACGATGAAAACTTAGATTGTCAGCACGCTAGATTGGTTCTTGAAGAAGTTGGAATCCAGGTTGATACTTGTATGAATCCTGATGATTCATTCAAGATGATAGAAGTGCAGAAGGCCAAACAGAATCCTTATAATTTGATACTGGTAGATTTGCAGATGCCTATAATGGATGGCCTTGATGTTGCAAGAAAAGTCAGAGAAATGTGCGGTGAAAAGGTAATTATCATTATTCTTACTGCATATAACTGGGATGAAATATTGGATGAAGCCTTACATGCAGGTGTAGACGGCTTTATTGCCAAACCTTTGTTTACTTCTAATGTTTTGGAAGAATTTGAAAGAATTATTAAGAAGAAAGATCTTAATAAAAATCACGAAGAAGAAGAAAGAGTTAATCTTGAAGGTAAACGTGTTCTTCTTGCTGAAGACATGGCTATTAATGCGGAAATCATAAAGCAGATTCTCAAGATGAGAAATATTGTTGTTGATTACGCAGAAAATGGTCAAATAGCATTAGATAAGTTCTCTGAAAGTAAAGAAAATTATTATGATGCTATTTTGATGGATGTCAGAATGCCTGTAATGGATGGTTTGAAAGCATCTTCTGAAATAAGAGAATTGGAAAGACCAGATGCAAAGACCGTTCCTATTATTGCTCTTACTGCGAATGCTTTTGATGATGACGTTAAGAAGTCTCTGCAGGCAGGTATGACGGCACATCTTTCAAAACCAGTCGAAATTGACCAACTCTTTAAGACCCTCGAACGCCTGATTGGAAACAAGAATTGAGAATTGGGATGGGTGGTTGTTGATCTGTGGTAAGATTGGCGTAAAAGAAACTAATTTAATTCTATTATAATATTTTATTTAGTAGTAGAATTAATTAGTTTATTAAATTATATAGTTAAAGCTTATGTCAGAACAAAACGAAGAAATAAAAAAGAATAACGTCAGTAGTTTTGCTAAATATCTAACTCCAATGGGCGCATTTGCCTTAGCCTTTGGCAGTAGCCTTGGTTGGGGTTCATTTGTTATGCCTGGCACCACATTCTTGCCAAGTGCAGGACCATTAGGGTCTATTATTGGTTTCCTGGTTGGAATCATCAGTATGTTAATCGTATGTATAAATTATGATTATATGATTAACAAGTTTCCAGATGCTGGTGGAACTTATACCTATACGAAAGAGATGTTTGGACATGACCATGCTTTTATCAGTGCCTGGTTTCTGATTCTGTGCTATGCAGCCATTATATGGGCAAATGCTACTGCAGTTTCTCTAATAAGTAAGCATCTTTTTGGAAACATTTTACAGTCTGGTTTTCATTATCAGATTGCCGATCACATCATATATTTCAATGAGGCTTTAGTTTCCGTAGCTTTTGTATTGGTTTTCGGATTTGTCTGTATATGTGGAAATAAAATAGCCGAAAAGATTCAGATTATATCATCTTTTGGGCTGTTTTTTGGCATTTTTATTTGTTTTATAATGGTAATGGCTCATCATCAGGGTGGTTTTTCAAGCTATATGCCATATTATGTTCCAAATAGGAATACTTTTATTCAGGTTTTGACTATTGCTATGATGACTCCCTGGGCTTTTGTCGGATTAGAGTCTATTTCCCATTCATCGGAAGAATTTGTTTTTTCTTCTAAGAAATCCTTGGCAATCATGGCTGTAGCTTTGATATTGAGTGCGGCTGCCTATGTAATGCTTATAATCGTAGCAGCTTCAATACTGCCGCCAGGTTATGAAAACTGGTTTTCTTACATTTCTGATTTGGGTAATTTAGAAGGGAAAATGGGCCTTCCAACTCTCTATGCTGTCGAATATGCTATGGGCAGTTGGGGTATACCTGTTCTTGGGGTGACAGTCTGCTGCGGTATCATAAGTGGGTTAATTGGTTGTTATGTGGCTGGTAGTCGCTTGTTATACGCAATGGCAAAAGATGGAATGTTCCCTAAAACTTTCTGTAAGCTAAACTCAAATCAAATCCCTTATAATTCTGTTCTTTTCCTAATTGCTGTTTCTTCAGTTATTCCATTTTTGCAAAGAACTGCTATTGGTTGGATAATAGATATTACTACCTTTGGAACGGGGCTGGCATACTCTTATACCTCCGCTTCTGCCTATGTAGCTGCAAAGAAAGACAATAACCATAAAATAAAAATAACAGGAATAGCTGGAATTGTTTTTTCTATTTTGTTTGCTCTGTTCCTTCTAATTCCTAATCGTTCTATTGCTGCATTAGCTAAGGAAAGCTATTTTATTATCACTATCTGGTGTATATTAGGTCTTCTTTTCTTCCGTCATATATATGCTAAGAATTCTCAAAAACAACTGAATGTTGCAAATGTTGTCTGGATTTCTTTGCTAATTCTGATTCTTTTCACTACAGGAATCTGGATAAATCAGTCTTCGAAGATTGTTTCAAATGATATTGTTACTAATATTCATAAATATTATTACGAAATAATGAAGGATTCTGACCATAAGGAATCAAGACAAGAAGCTACGCAAACAGATTTATACCTAAGTTCGCAAATCGCTAAGCTCAATAATACTATTTCTTTTTATGGAATGGTCCAGCTTGGCGTTGTTATTTTAGTTCTGGTTCTAATGTTTAACATTTATACTATTATCAGGAAAAGGGAAGATCAGATTAAAAGCGAGAAAGAGCAGACCGAACGTAGCAATAAAATGAAAAGTGCTTTCCTTTTCAATATGAGTCACGATATAAGAACGCCGATGAATGCTATTGTGGGCTATACAACACTGGCTAAAAAAGAAAAAAATATACCGCCAGAATTGAAAGAATACTTAACCAAAATAGAAATTTCGAGCCGTCATATGCTGGCTGTTTTAAATGACGTGCTTGAAATGAGCCGAATTGAAAGTAATCGGAAAGAACTGGTTCTCTCAGAAACTAATCTTAACTTGATTATGGAAGAAGTTAAAGAAATGTTTGCCGGTCAGATGCAGGAAAAGCAGATTAATTATTCTGTTGCAGTCGAAAACCTTTCTGATCCAATTGTTTTGTGTGACCAAAACTGTTTAAACAGAATTCTTTTGAACATAATAAGCAACGCATGGAAGTTCACTTCTGAAAAAGGCAGTGTCTCTGTTTTGCTTTCCCAGTTATCGAAAGAAGAAAATGTTGGAAATTACGAAATCAGAATTAAAGATAATGGCGTGGGAATAGACGATGAATTCCTTCCAAAACTTTATAATGCTTTCGAACGTGAAAAAACTAGCACTGATAGCGGCTTACAGGGCACAGGCCTTGGCCTTGCTATTACCAAAAGAATTGTTGATTTGATGAAAGGCAGTATTTCTATTAATACTAAGAAGGGGCTAGGCACCGAATTTGTTATTAATCTTCCTCTGACAATTATTGAACAAAAAGCTGAAGAACCACAAACTCAAGAAGTTAAAGACAATAAAGTTGATTTCAGCAAGATGAAGCTTTTGCTGGTCGAAGATATTGTTATTAATAGGGAAATTGCAAAGATGCTTCTTGGGCAAATGGGGTTCACTGTTGATTGTGCAGAAAATGGGAAAATTGCAGTTGATATGATTACTAACTCAAAGCCTGGAGAATATTCTGCCGTGCTTATGGATATTCAAATGCCTGTAATGAACGGCTATGATGCTTCTATTGCTATTCGTGCACTCAAAAACAAAGAACTTGCTAATATCCCTATAATTGCTATGACTGCAAATGTTCTTCCTGAAGATATTCAAAAGGCAAAAGAATCAGGAATGAACGGTCACATCGCCAAACCTATAGATGTTGCTGATATGACCAACACTCTGGTTGAAATATTAATAAAGAGATAAGAGAACAGAGATGAGATAGAAGGGAATTGTTTTAGTTTGTGCTACTGCGTAAGTCTGTGGTATAACCGTCATTGCGAGCCTCTGAAAGAGGCGTGGCAATCCAGTATTTTTTAGAGCAATAGAGCGGAGAGCAAAGAGCAATAGAGCGGAGAGCAAAGAGCAAAGAGCAAAGAGCAATAGAGCAAAAGAGAGATTAGAGATGAGGATTGAAAACTGAAAACCGAGGGGTGGAGATGCCCTAATTCCTCCACTTGAGGGCTCTTTTTGAAGACGCTGCCCCGCTTTGCGGGAAAGCTGGATTTTGCTAAGCAAAAGACAGACGACTAACAGGAGGTTGGGAGTGCATGCGAGCGCCAGGATGGCATGCGAATCGTAAGGGGGAGCAAAGCGTTAGCTTTGAGTTGCCGAAAGGGTGATCTAACAAGAGTACAGCTTGATTGTAGTTGGTTTTTGTTGTAGTTATTGTTTGCCCTAATCGTTTGTCCTAAGTCTGTTGGTTTGTCGTCCTGCTTTTGATTATGTTTTCAACAGAGCTATTTTCTGGCCATTGGAAAACTAGAGCCAAGCGAAGCTCCCCCCACGAATGTTGGTTGAGCAAGCAACTGTCCGCTTTTAAAAGAATCATTTCTATCTTTACATTTCTTTACATAGAATTTTGTCCAATTTTACTTTTTCAGTTGATTACTTATTTAAGACCAAAAATTGAGATATAAGACCATAGATGGAGACATAAGAATTCTTGTAACTTAAATCTGATATCTTATATTTAAATAAACAATAACACCAAGAGCCAAAGGCTCTAAACAACCACAGCAATCATAACCTAATAAATATAACAACTATCAACTACAATAAAAAACCTAGCTTTGACAAGCGAATCTAAAAAACAAAAGCCTCTTGATAACTCAGGTATAGCAAGTTACAAGAGACTTACGTTTGCTATACAGTCCTTTGTGGATCAGGAAGGAGGTATAGCGTTGAGAGAAATTCTAATTATACTCTTGGTTATAGCAATGTTGCTCATAACAACAGAGCTTAACTAAGTAGTATTTCAGCGTGTGGGTGCTCCAACACCTGCACGCTCCTATACTAAGTATAGCAAAATTTCAAACAAATGCAACCCTCCTTCTTTATCCACTTTTACTAACTCTTAGGTTTATTTAATTTAGCCAGCTCTATGTAAACATCTTTCTCTACTGTTCCATTTTCAACACGGCAATTTTCCGACCATTAGAAAACCTAATAACAAAACAGTCTTCGGACTCGGCTTGCTACTGCTTTGCAATCTTCTCGAAAATCCCCTTGGCTGCCTTTGGCAGCCGTTCCCCTTTGAAAAAGGGGATATTCACAAGACCCCCTCAGTCTCGCTAAAGCTCGACAGCTTCCCCACATTCGTGGGGCAGTAGCTGCCTGGCAGCCCCCTTAAAAAAAGGGAACTATTACTATACTATTGCCAAGAAGAAAATTTGCTAGTATTATGTCACCCCTCCGACTTGCTTTGCAAGTCACCTCCCCTCTAGTGGAGGCTTTAGAGAACATCAACCATAGCAATAGTAATGTATCACTTTCTTGAAAAAGGGGTAAAACTTAGTGAGACGGGTTGCCAATCAGATTTTCGAGAGTTTTATAAAGCTGGTCAATTTCGACAGGTTTTGAAAGGTGGGCTGTCATACCAGCTTGTAGAGACTGCTGAACATCTTCATCAAAAGCATTTGCAGTTAAAGCAATAATTGGTATTTTCTTAGCATCTTCTCGCTCTAGCGCTCTGATAGATGTTGTAGCTTCTAACCCGTTCATAACAGGCATTCTTATATCCATCAACACTGCGTCATAATAATTTAATTTGCTCTTAGAAAACATTTCCAGCGCGATTAATCCATTTTCGGCATAATCTACATCAATTTTCTTCATTTTCAGGATTTGCTTGATGATTTCGGCATTAATTGCCATATCTTCAGCAAGAAGTACATGCTTGCCTTCCAAAACAATGGTATTTGTTTCTTTCTTAGGCTTGTTGAGCCCTTTCTTTTTGACTATTCTTTCAAATTCCGCTAATACATGTGATGGGAACAGCGGTTTTGCCATAAATCCATCAACACCTGCGAGCAAAGCATCTTCTAATATATCATCCCAGTTATAAGCGGTCAGAATAATAATTGTAGTATTATCTTTGTATTTTTCGCGTATTTTACGTGTCAGTTCAATACCGTTTATATCGGGCATCTGCCAATCTATAAGAATAAGACTATAAGGCTTCTGCTTAGCATGTTGAAGTTCAATCATCTTCAAAGCTTCACTGCTTTCTAAACAGGTATCAGCACTGATTCCTACATCTTCAAGCACTAATCTGGCGTGTTGGCAAGCAACCTGCTCATCATCAATGATTAAAACCCTCATTTCTTTTTTATCGAAAGTTTGGCTTACAAAGGATTTTCTATCAGAATTCTTCAACGGAATAGTTAAAGTGAATTGTGTTCCAACGCCCTTTTCGGATTCAACAGAAATAGTGCCATTCATCAATTCGACAATATTTTTAGTAATTGCCATTCCAAGTCCAGAACTGCCGAATTTATTAAATGTGGTTGAATTTTCCTGAGAAAAAGCATCGAAAATTTTTGGAATAAAAGCTTTGTCCATGCCTATTCCAGTATCTTTAATCACAAACTTTATAGTTGTATTATCATCAAAAGTATTCATTTGTTCAATAATGAAAGAAATACTTCCAGATGACTGCGTGAATTTTATAGAATTGCTTAAAATATTGATGATAACCTGCTTTAACTTCATATCATCGCCAATGTAGTAATCATCAACATTTCCATTTATGCGACATTCGAATTTTATGCCTTTTTCAGAACACTGAGTCTGAACCATAGTATTAATCTGTTCTAACATTTGCCTGAAAGAGAACTCTTCAAGCTTCATTATGATTCTGCCAGATTCGATTCTAGACATATCAAGAATGTTGTTTATCAGCCCTAATAGATGCTTTGCGCTTTCACCGATTTTTTCTAAGTTTTCTTTTGTTGATTTGGGAATATCAGGATTGGTTAAAGCAATGGTATCGTAGCCGATTATTGCATTCATTGGTGTTCTTATTTCGTGACTCATATTAGAAAGGAATGAAGTTTTAGCTAGATTAGCCCTTTCTGCTTCATGCAAAGCAGCAGAGAGCAGTTCGTTTCGCTTCTTTTCTTCCTTTAAAACATCGGTTATATCTGATTTTAACAATATGAAAAACCTGGAATTAGCATCAACAAGGTAATAAGTAAAACGTTTGTTGAATACTTCCCCTTCAATAGTACAGTTTACATCTACAGAATAGGAAACTTTATCCTCTAGTTCCTTGGCGATTCTAGTTAAAGATAAAGCATCATCCAAATCTTTCACCTTTTGTGAAATTCCATTGGTAGCAGGCAATACTTGGAATTTAATGTATTGGGAATAACTTCCATCTCTTTTTTTAGGGAAAATGCTACCTTTTTCTGTATTTTCAACGTCACCTATAATAACACCGTAATTGTCACCAACAATATAAGTGACCATATCGTATTGCTTAACCAAGACTTTTTCTGTGAGGATTTCAGTTACTTTTTCTGTGTTATATTCTGTTTCAACTCTGAAAGCTATAACATCGTGAGTTATCGGGTCAACCAAAGCACTTCCTGAAAATTTAACAAAACAAGCTCTGCCTGATTGTCTTCGACAGTATGCAACAAGGGTAGCTGGGCCATCGCCTTTGTAATATCTTTCGAGAAGATTGTTCAAATCAAATATTTCTTCATACTTCTTTTGATCTTTAGGATCTATAAAACTTTCTAATCTAATCTGCTTTCCTTCAGAAATCTGTGCACCAGCGTAGTCAGTATCAAATAAATCTCTTCCTCTGGCTTCTTCAATAATGCCTTTGGTGATGTTCATGCGCACTACAGTCAGGCTGTTATCTGCCAATGAATTGAACTGGTCTATCATTCCCTTGAAAAGGTCGACTCGTCTGCGTGTTTCTTCCTGCAAATTATGTTTTTCTGTAATGTCAACAATGAATACAAAATACACATTGCCATAACCTGGAAGATCTGCTAAATAGCCATAATCATCAACCCATCTTACTTCGCCGTCTTTTCGAATGATTCTGTATTCTACATAATCAAGATTTTCGTTGACTGGGTCGTCAATTTGAACATCAATTTTGTTTTGAATGTCTTCGAAATCATCGGGGTGCACAATACCTTTAAAGGTAAAGCCCGTGAGTTCCTTAAACTCTTCTAGAGTTTTACATGCAAATATTCGCATTAAAGCACGATTAACATAGAGAAGTTCTAAGTCATCATATGCTTTATAAATAAAGAAACCGCCTGGAATCTGGTCTGCCATCCATTCTATAGCAGGTAATAACTGTTCGATATCTGGGGCTTTTATTACGCCATTGGTGTTTTCCGGGTTATTAAACATAGCGGTTTCCTCTATTTCTTTTATTTGCTTTTTATATAGTATCAAAGACAATTTTTTTATACAACTATTCTTTAAATTAACCTTAGTAGTTTTTATTATTGTTGGTAGTAGTTGTTGCTGTCGTTATATTCAAAAGACTTTTGATGCCGTAGATCTATCCTATTTCTTGTTTTTGACTCACTATTGATTAATTCATTAAACTTGGTTAAAATAAATTAGATAGCCTTTCTTTAAAGAGGTAATTATATGCCAATAGAAATTCTTAAGGAAAAATTAGATAATCTCAGCGAATCACAGCAGCAATCTGTTTTTGATTATATTAATTTTTTACTCTACCAAAATTCTTTATCTAATAAATTTACAAATAATATCAAAAGACAGCCTGGCGGATTGGAAGATTTACAAATTGCTGATGATTTTGATGAACCTTTAGAATGTTTTAAGGGATATATTTAAATGTATTTATTAGATACGCATACCTTGTTATGGTATTTAAGCAATTCTGACCAATTATCTGATAAAGCTCGAAATATTATTAATTATGAAAGCAATATATGTGTTAGTGTTATATCTTTTTGGGAAATAGCTTTAAAGAAAAATTTAGGTAAATTAAGTTTTTCTAGTTCTATTATAGAAATTGAAAATCTTTGTATAAAAAAGAATATTCGAATTTTGCCAATTAAATCATCTCATTTAGATGAATTATCGAATTTACCTCTAATTCATAATGACCCATTTGATAGGTTAATTATTGCTCAAGCAAAAATTGAGAATCTTATTTTAATAACCAAAGATAAAATTATTCCTAAATATAATAATATAAAAGTTCTTTGGTCTTAGTTCGTTTACTTCAAAACAGCCTTTCAACCAGCATATATTTTGTAGCTTGTAGTTATTGTTTTGAAGAAAACCCCAACTTCTCATTCCCCACAAAAATATTGAACATAAAGCTTTTCACGGGTATAATAATATAACAAAGCAGTATAAGACAAAGCATCAATTAAGGTAATTAAGTAACACTAACAACATGACCTACTCAATCATCGGAATTATATCATCTATTCTTCTTATTATTACCAATAGAGACCTTCTCCTTATTGGCAACAAGAAAGATTCACCTGACACAGAAAGAAATTATCGCAACTTTCTCTTATGGGTTTTAGGTTACTATATTACCGATGCATTCTGGGGTTTCTTTGACATATATAAGCTTACAAAGCTTCAATTTATCGACACTACCATTTATTTTATCGCTATGGCAGCCGCAGTATTGCTATGGACACGTTATGTTATTTCCTACCTGAAAGCAAAGAATATATTTGAAAGAATGCTGCGTCTCGCTGGTAACCTCTTTTTTGTTTCTGAAATTATAGTAATTTTAGTAAATATATTTTACCCAATAATGTTCTGGTTTGATGAAAAAGGTGATTATCACGCTGGCAGTGCTCGACACATTACACTGGTCATTCAAATACTTATGTTTTTGCTGACCTCTATTTACACTTTGCGAATAACAGTTAAAACAGAAGGTTCAATTAAACGCAGGCATATGACAGTAGGTCTTTTCGGAATTGTAATGATAGTGCTAATCGGGCTACAAATAGGCTATCCTCTGCTTCCCTTCTATGCTATGGGCTATATGCTTGGAACCTGTCTTCTTCACAGTTTTGTAGTGGAAGATGAAAAAGAAGAATATCGCAGAGGGTTAGAAGAAGCTATAGTTAGAGAACAAATACAGAGCAAGGAACTCTCTGAAAGTCGAGAAGCTTTGAAGAATGCTCTAGCAACAGCAGAAAAGGCCAATAAAGCCAAAACAACATTCCTTTCCAATATGAGCCATGAAATCAGAACTCCAATGAATGCTATTATAGGACTTAACAATATTGCTTTAAACGATGATTCTGCCTCTGACAGAGTTAAAGATTATTTGGGGAAAATTAAAAATTCTGCTCAGCATTTGCTTGGAATAATAAATGATATTCTAGATATGAGCCGTATTGAGTCTGGTCATATGACAATTAATAACGATGATTTCTCTCTTTCTGAAAACTTAGATCAGGTCAATACCATGATTAGTGAACAATGCCGTGACAAAGAAATTAATTATGAATACAAAATTATTGGTAACATTGATGATTTCTATGTTGGCGATGGAATGAAAATCAAGCAGGTGCTGATCAATATTCTTGGAAATGCAGTAAAATTTACGCCAAAAGATGGGAAGATCAGCTTTATTATTGAAGAAGGCACAAGATTTGAAAACAAGGCTTCTCTGAAATTTATTATCAGTGATACTGGCATTGGCATGAGCAAAGACTTTCTTCCGCATATTTTTGATGCTTTCAGCCAGGAAGATACTTCTTCTACAAGCAAATACGGCAGCACAGGGCTTGGAATGCCAATCACCAAGAGCATTGTAGGACTAATGAACGGTAATATTGAAGTGACTAGTGAAAAAGGTAAAGGAACTACATTTACAGTTGCAATAACTCTAGGTATTTCCGAAAGAAAAGCTGATAATAAGGATTTGAATAAGCAAAACTCTAGCGAAACAACTCTTTCAGAACAGCAAACTTCGAACCAAATAAATAAAGATTCTAATCGCAAAACTGACTTGAAGGGTTGCAGAGTGCTGCTCGCAGAAGATATGCCTGTTAATTCTGAAATTATGAAGATGGTTCTTGCTATGAGAGGAATCGAAGTAGAACTTGCAGAAAATGGGAAAATTGCTGTAGATATGTTCACAAACCATGAATCAGGCTATTATAGCGCAATATTAATGGATATGCGTATGCCCGAAATGGATGGTTTAGAGGCTACAAAAGTAATTAGAGCCTTTGAACGAGAAGATGCAAAACGAATTCCAATTATCGCTTTAACTGCCAATGCTTTTGAAGAAGATGTTCAGAAAAGCTTGCAGGCAGGATTAAATGCACATCTTTCTAAGCCAGTTGAACCAGAAGCTTTGTATGAAACCTTAGAAAAGCTTATATTCTTATAGCTATTACTTGAATGTTAACATTGCTTTAAAGCCAGAAGTTTTTAATAAGTTAAACTTATGCGTAAAAACTTATTTTTTATTAAATTCTCTTTTTAGTATTTCAGCAAAAGCTTCAATGTAATAGCCAGAATTGTCTTTTTTCCAGAAAGCATAATATTTTTGAATTAAAGATTTCCCTTTTTTCATTAATGGAATACATTTTACAGAATAACTAATATTGAGTTTAATATTCCCGGCTAGAGGCAGTATTCCTTGATTAGCAGATGCCAACATAATGCCCTCTTGAATATTATCTACAAATAAAAATACACCCTTAAAGCCAATTGTATTTCTAAAATAAATTTGTTCATTTTCCTGTTGATTTTTTGAAGCGATTAAAATAATAGGAAAATCTTTTAAATCCTCTATGTCAACTGTCTTTAATTTACTTATTTTACTGTTTTCTGAAACTACAACGTATGTTTCTACATCTTTTATATGATAATTAACATAATCCTGTGATGATACCCAACGTTTATCACATAAAATAAAATCTACTCTCTCAGATTTTATTTCTTCACAAAGCTCATCATGAGTTCCAGATATCACATTCAAATTAACATTAGGGTATTTTTGAGTGAACTTATATATTGCCTGTTGTAGTTCAAAACCCGTATTACTTTTCAAATAAGCTATATAAATAGAACCTCCAGACCTTTTGCCTATTTTGGCAACATCTCTGGTTATAACCTCAATATCGTTAAGCAGAACAACAGTTTTTTTATAAAGGTAATGACCCGCTTCTGTCACAATAAATTTTCGATTCTGCCTTTCAAATAGCTTAACACCCAATTCTTTTTCTAATGATTTTATTTGTTGAGAAATACCCGATTGAGAAATACCGAAATCATCTGCGGCTTCAGTAAAAGAGTTATGTTTTATAATAGAATTGAAATATTTAAGTTGTCTGATTTCCATAGTTTTATTTTCCCTTAGCAAGATTATTTTCTATTATATATGTTTTTGTTTCTCTGTTGATGTGGATTATATAATCTAGCATAAATACTTTTATCTAGTAAATCAGATAGATATATTAAATTGATAAGTTAAACTTATTAACCACATAATTTTATCTTATTTTTTAATTTATATTTTTATGTTAAAAGTTTTATGAAAATAACCTCAATCTTTAGCATTGGTAATGCGAATTATAAGCTATCTTAATTGCTATTGCTATAAAAAAAGCAAAAATATAATTGAAATAGAATAGTTAAGATTGATGATGTTATCGTAGTTAGAACAGCATTTTTAGAGTCAGACCTTTTTCAAGAACCACGAAAAAATTATTCATAATAAACTTAGGAGAATGTATGACCAATAAAAAATTATTCTTAGTCTCAGCATTATTTATTGCATTACTAACATCTGGTTGTGGCAACAATTCAGATGATAACCCTGTTGCTGCAGGAACCACAACAACCGGAACTACTACTAGTACGACAACAGGCACAACGACTGGAACATCAACAAATATTCCTAGCACAGACTACTCTAGTTACCTTGAAAACACCTCAAGCTGGGCAAATAATTCAGGCTCATCGATAAGTTTAAGTAATGTAACAACTCCTCCTTATGCTTTTACTGCCGATGACACAAACACTAATTATGACTCTTCAACTGCTATAACTTATAACTTTGATGCTTTAAGTTCATATAGAGCTTCTACCTCATTTGAAAATGGAATACTTACAATTGATGAAGCTGGAACTTATATTTTAAAAGGCACCCTGAACGGTCATATTTGTATTCCTTCTAAAATTAGTGAAGGAGTTACTCTTGTTTTAAGTGGTGTTACAATTAATGGTCAGACTCATTCAGCAATTTATAGTGCAAAGAAAACTCCTTTGTCTATCATTATTGAAGGAACAAACACTCTGAACGATGCTTCTTCTTATACTTATGCAGATGATGACGAACCTAGTGCCTGTCTATTTTCTAAGGGTGATTTAACTATTAAAGGGAACGGCACTTTAAATGTAAATGCAAACTGCGCCGTTACTGACAAAGAGTCAGATGGTATCCAGTCTAAGGGAGATAATGGAATAGTAATAACTGGTGGTAATATAAATATCACCACAAAAGGCACAGATGGCGGAA
>JAEEGF011499073.1_pt1 | contig 15622 bp, 9 predicted proteins | sample 9134171 | NCBI WGS metagenome assembly JAEEGF01 (sample SAMN16246542, study PRJNA631951) | gut metagenome | biome: gut microbiome; feature: rumen; material: AP-attached | host: Bos | place: Iran: Karaj | collected 2018-10 | reverse complement strand
ATGAATCATTTTCATCATCATCACTGTGATTTGGGCCTTAAAAAAGCAGATGAGTTTTTCCTGCCGCTGGCATTGGGGCGGCCAAGGAAGAACGTCGGCGAACCAAGCGTCGATTTCCAAAAAAAGGTCCGCGTCTTCCTTTTCCATAACGCCGTCGGTGACCATTTGGTGCAGCATGCTAAAGACGCCCTTTCCCCGCTTGGTGTTGGCGGCAAGCTCCCTGCCTTGAATTCTGCAATACTTGAACTTTTTTACAACCTGCACTTTTTTTCTCCGCCCCGTAATCGTCGACAAGACCATAAGGCCCGCGGCTTGGCAAAAAAAAGAGGCCTCCTAAAAAGAAAGCCTCGCTCAAGCGGCAGAAGGGAGTCGCCTTCCAGTCGACCGCCTCCTGCGCTCTCCTTCCAGGCCGTCTCCGTTGCCTGCCGGCGGCCTCCATGCCGCCTTTTCGTCTGTCGACGCGGCAACACCGCTTCGACTCCCGAATTCTTTACTAAAAAGCATTTAAAAAAGAAAAAGAGTTCTCAATATAGAACTCTTTTTTTATAGCGGCAGAAGGGAGTCGAACCCTCGTCATCAGCTTGGAAGGCTGAGATAATGAGCCGTTATATGACTGCCGCAAATGTTCCTAAATAATAGCAAAAAGAACGAAATATGTCAACCCCCGCGCGCATTTTTTACGCAAGAATAATTTTCGCGGCGGCGGCGGGGTCTAGGCCGTCGGTTTGCTCGCGGGTCTTGAGGTTCTTTACGCTAAGCTTTCCGTCGGTGGAAACAAAGACGCCCCACAAAACGCTTTTGGCTTCGGCAAGAGCGTACTGCTGGTTCATCTTCTTTGCCTCGGGGAAAACCTCCACCTTTACGCCAAGAGAGCGCAAGGCGGCGGCGGCTTTTTGGTTTTCAATCAAAAGGCTTTCGTCCTGGCAGAAAATTTCAGCGTCAAGGTAGGAGCCCTTCTTTCCCGCGATGCCAAGCTGCTCCATGGCGGCCATCAAGCGGTCTAGTCCTATCGAGCCGCCGACGCCGGGGATCCGTTCCTTTGTGTAAAGGCCGGCCAAGTTGTCGTAGCGGCCGCCGGAGCAAACCGAGCCGATTGAAGGAAGGTCGTCCAAAAAGCTTTCGTAAACAAGGCCCGTGTAGTAGTCGAGGCCTCGGGTAATGCTGGGGTCAAGGACAAAGGAAGACGCGATGCCGGCAGCTTCAAGCATTTGGTAGACTTGGCGCAAGCGATTTGTGTCGTCCCCCGCTCCGCCGCAAAGGCTTTCCATTTTGCCAATCGCTTCTTCAAAATTGGCGCTGGGCTGGATGTAGTCCAAGATTTTTTTGGCGGCGTCGGAGCTTTTTGTCGCCTCCTCCAGTTCCGCCATGACTGTGTCCGTTCCGACTTTGGCAAGCTTGTCAACGGAACGCAAGATGTCCTCGCTTTTGTCTTGAACGCCAAGGCCGGCCAAAAAGCGGTTGAAGGCGCCGCGGTGGTTTATGTGTATCTTGATTTTTTCGATTCCGATGGAAGCCAAGGCGGCCTTCATAGCGCAAAGGATTTCGGCGTCGCAAACGGCCGAGTCGCTTCCAACCGTATCGATGTCGCACTGAACGAATTCACGGTAGCGGCCGGCCTGGGGCTTTTCTCCGCGCCAAACTTTGGCTATGTGGTAGCGCTTAAAGGGAAAGGCCAGTTCCGCCTTGTGCTCGGCGGTAAAGCGCGCGAATGGGACGGTAAGGTCAAAGCGCATCGCTACGTCGCGGCCGCCATTGTCCTCAAAGCGGAAGACTTGCTTTTCTGTCTCGCCGTTAGACTTTCGCAACAAAATTTCTGTGTATTCCAAAACAGGCGTGTCGATCGGCACAAAGCCGTAGGAACGGTAAACGCCGGTAATTTTTTCGATCAATCCAGAGCGAAAAATCTGCTCTTGCGGAAGCGCGTCCCTAAAGCCCTTTAGCACGCGCGGCTGAATGATTTGATTTTCCATGATTTTTTTATTTTAATGAAAACGACGCTTTGTTGCAAGCAAGGAAGTTATTTTATTTGCTCAAGCGCAAGCTTAGCGGCTTCTTGCTCGGCTTCCTTTTTGTTCTTGCCGCGGGCCGGGCCGTAAACGTCGTCGCCCAAGCGCACTTGCACGTAAAAGACGCGGTCGTGGTCGGGGCCTTCGGTCTTGACCAACTGGTAGCGGGGAATGTCCTTGCATTTTTTTTGGAAACTTTCTTGCAAGAGGCTTTTGTAGTCGCGGCCGGACTTGTTTTCTTGAACGGAGCGGACCGCGGGAATGATGAATTTTAGTATGTATTCTTCGGCGGCCTGGTAGCCGGAATCAAGGTAGTAGGCGCCAATGACCGCTTCCATGCAGTCGGCCAAAATCGCGGGCTTTGTCCGGCCTCCGCTCATTTCCTCGCCGCGGCCAAGGATCAGCATTTTGTCGATGCCGTATTCAAGCGCCACAGGGGCCAAGGCTTTTTCGCTTACGACAGCGGCCTTGATTTTTGCCAAGTCGCCTTCTGGCTTTTGGGCCATGTCCTCGTACAAAAAGGCGGCGGTGGCCAAGCCCAAAACGCTGTCGCCCAAAAATTCCAGGCGCTCGTTGTTGCAGCGCTTGAATTCTTTGCTTTCGTTTGAGTAGGAACGGTGGTGAAAGGCCAAGTCCAAAAGCTCCAAGTCGTGGAATTTTAGTCCGAGCGGCTTGCAAAAAGCCAAAAGCGCGGCCTTTCGTTCCGGGGAGATTTTCTTGGAGCCTCTAAAGATTTCCTTAAAATTGCGCACTGCGTTAACCTAACGTTCCAAAAACACAAAAAAAGCGCGGCAAGCGCCGCGCTCCTTTTAAGACATTTTCAAAAGCGGGGCTTTTGAAAGTTCTTACTTAGACTGCTCAGACTTGATAAAGTCATAGGCGTCCTGAACTGTCTCAAATTCGTTGGCCTTTTCGTCGGGGATGGAAACGCCCAACTCTTCTTCGATGGCGTAAACCAACTCGTAAGTGTCAAGGCTGTCCGCTCCGAGATCGCCGCGGAAAGATGAAGAAAGCTGAATCTTGCTCTCTTCGATTTCGAGCTTGTCAGCGATGAGCTTCTTGATTTTCTCAAACAATTCGTCCATAGTTGTCTCCTAAATTAATTATTCTTACGCGTTTGTTTCCGGTGTAATCACCTGACGTCCGCGATAAAAACCGCATTTGGGGCAAACGTGGTGCGGAAGGACTAAGTTTCCGCAGTTGTTGCACGCAACAAGCTGAGGAGCGTCAAGCTTCATGTTGATGCTTCTGCGCCTTCTGGTCACCGCTTTTGACGTTTTCGCTCTTGGTACTGCCATATATTCAACCTCACTTAATTATTATTACAGATGTATCGGTCAAATATACCGCAAACCTGCTTGTTATGTCAATATATTAAACGAAAATATTTGTTTTGTCAAGCAAATTCTTGACAAAAATCAAAAAAATGTCGTGGAAAATCACTTATTTTCGTCAATAATGGCTTCCAAGGCGATTTTCATCATATTGGTGAACGTAGTCTGGCGCTCCTCCGCGGTAGTAAGCTCGTGAGTGACGAGGTGGTCGCTGACCGTAAGAATCGCCAGGGCCTTGCGCTCAAACTTGGCCGCCAGCGTGTAAAGTTCGGCCGCCTCCATTTCCAAGCCCAAAACTCCGTATTTTGCCCAAAGCTTCCAATAGTCGTTTTCGTCGTAAAAGGCGTCGCTTGAGGCGCAAAGGCCAACATGGACCGGAATCTGCAATTTTTGGGCCGCGTCATAGGCGCTCTTTAAAAGGCCAAAGTCGGCGGCCGGAGCGTAGTGCAAGTGGCCAAAGCGCGACGTTTGCATGGCCGACTCGGAACAGGCGGCGCTGGCGATTATCGTGTCGCGAACCTTTATGTTTTTATGCAAGCCGCCGCAAGTACCGACGCGAATGGCCTTTTGAACGCCATAAGACTCAAAAAGCTCGTTTACATAGATGGAAAGCGAAGGCTGGCCCATTCCGGTGCCCTGCACGCTTACGGGAACGCCCTTGTAGGTTCCCGTAAAGCCCAGCATTCCGCGGACTTCGTTGTAGCATTTGGGATTTTCCAAAAAGTTTTCGGCTATGAATTTTGCCCTTAGGGGGTCTCCCGGCAGCAGTACCGCCGGAGCGATGGCGCCTTGGGGCGCGTTAATGTGTATGCTCATTCTTCTATTCTATCACGGGAATTGCGATTTGGCAAATTTTTTCTATTGAGCATAGACATTTTTTGTTATACAATGGCGCTATGAAAGCATCAAAATTCGCTCTGGCGGCGTTGGCCGCGCTTGTTCTTGTTGGCTGTTCCAAAAATGGAAAGAATTCCAGTTCCGCGAAAAAAACGGACTTTGACTCCCCTGTTAAAATCGTAAAGGAAGACGGAGAGGAGTACGCTTCGTTTGACGCGATGAAAACCGTCTTCAATCCCGACTTTTCATACAAGTACGTCGAGGAAGACGAAGACGAGGAAGCCGTTCAAACTGAAGGAAAAAAATCCTCCAAAAAAGAAAAGAGCGAATCCGCGATTCCCGGAATCCGCGAGCTTTCAAAGTACAAGACAAAGTACTCCGAAAAAAGGCAAAAGATGTCCTTTCCCAAAATCGAGGAAGCGGACGAAAAGATTGACTCCTCAAAGCCCTTTGTAATAGAAGAGTACGGCCCGCAGGGAGAGGTCGTGGCCGAAGACAGAAATCCTTCTTTCTTTGTCGTGTTCTCGCAGCCGGTAAAAAGCCTTTCCGCGCTTGGCGAGCCGATGGCAGAATGCGACGCGATGAAAATCGAGCCCGCCCTGCCCGGCGTTTACCGCTGGCTTGGAAGCCGCCACTTAAGCTTTGACGCAAGCGAAGCCGCCGATCCTTCTGTTGAATACAAAGTCTCGATTAAAAAAGGCTTGCGTTCTTTGAGCGGAAAAAAGCTTGAGGGAATGACAGAGTTTACGACAAAGGCTGTTCCGTTAAAGTTCATCCGCTTTTACGGCGGCTACGTAAAGGACAGCATTGACGAATGCGATTCAAGGAGCGGAGCCCTGCCAAAATACGCGGCCCGTTCCTACATGCGCCTAAATTATATGGTAAGCGAAAAACGCCTTTCCGAAATGCTTGACGTTACGGTAAACGGCCGCCCGGTTGATTTTACGGTCAAGGCCGACGACAACAAAAAGGCTTACGCTTGGGGAACAAGGATGGCCTTTGACCAAGCGACAGGAAAGGCAAACAGTTTTGTCGTTACGATAGCAAACCAGATTCCATACGACGCCGACATCGTCCTTTCTCTAAAGGGAACCAACGAAAAGCGAAGCTACCATTCACTAAAGCCCTTTAAGATTGACTCGCTTCCGAATAACGCGGACTACGCCCAAGGCGACAAGGGAAATCCCGTAACGATAAAGTTCACGCAAAAAATCGACCCGGCAACGGTGGCGGGAAACATCGCCTTTGACTTTGACTTTACGCTGACGCAAAAGAATTACGAAGTCCAGGGCCGCTCCCTTACCCTATTCAACTTGCCTGTTTCATACAACGAGGACAAGGACGACAACAGCTTTAGAATTTATTTTAGGGACGGAATCAAGGACGTTTACGGACAAAAGCTTGTCATAGACTCCGACAAGCGGTCTGCGAAGATTGCGCTCCTTCCGCCGCTGAGCTACGTAAAGTTCACCGACTACGGCGCCCGCCTTTTGGAGGCGCAATTCAAGCCAAAGCTTTTGATCGAGTCGCAGAACATCCTTCCGCTTTCGTTTTACAAAGTGGGCGCCACAAGCAATCCCCTTTTCACTTCCAGGCTTTACGAGGAATGGAACGAGCTTCCGCCCGGCGCGATCGAGCTTAAAAACAAGCAAAGAAACGTCCGCCAGTTTGAGGAAATCGACTTGTCCAAGTTTTTGAACGGCGCCGGCTACGGCTGGATTGACTTTGAGGCGCGGGTCGTTTGCAACCAGTGGGACCGCTGGGACGAAAAATTTTACGAAAACGTAAACTCAAGAAAAATCACGATTCAAGTAACCGACTTTGGCGTGACCGCAAGAATCGGAATCAACCGCGCCGTCGTAATGGCGCGAAGCCTTAAGGACAACAGTCCGATTCAAGACGCGGAGATCAGCGTTTTGACGCCTTGCTATTCCGACACGGAAGCGCTTGACTTGGACAAGGACTTGCTCGGAAAGGGAAAGACCGACAAAAACGGCTTGGCGGTAATCAACTTTACGGAAAGCCAAGTCAAAAAAATTGAGGAAATCGGAAGAGACGTTTCTTGCTCCAACATCCGCATTCTTGCGCAAAAGGGAGAGGACAAGGCGCTCTTTTATCCGAACACGCACAACACTTGGCGCGAAAACGTTCCGACCGGAGACTTGGACACGGCAAGAAAGTCGCATATCCGCGCCTTTATCTTTACCGACCGCGGCATTTACAAGCCCGGCGAAACAGTTTCGTTTAGGGGAATCGTAAGGAACCAAAGCCTCGGACAGCTTGTTCCCCGCTCAAACGAGCCTTACACGCTGGCGGTCAGCGAGAGCGTTTGGGAAGGAAAGGAAATCCTTCCGCAAATCAACGGAACGCTTTCGGAAAGCGGCGGCTTTTACGGCTCATTTAAATTGCCCGACGAGCTTGATTCCGGCAATTACAAAATCCGCTACAAGGCCGGAAAATACGAATGGGACGATCCTTACGTCACATTTACAGTCGCAAACTTTGAGCGGCTAAAGTTTGAAGCCTCTGTCACCGCTCCCGACATAAAATATATTGGAGGCGACAAGCTTTCGGCCGCCTTAAAGGCCTCTTACCTTGCCGGCGGAAGCCTTGCCGGAGCGGACTACGAGTCCAGCTGGTTCAAGCAATCGACCAGGTTCAAGCCGACCACGCCCGAAACTAAAGGCTGCTCGTTCGGTCCCGCGGACTCGTATTCCGGCCGGACTCTTTTTGCAAACGAAAAAGGCGTTCTTTCCTCCAACGGCGAGGCGGGCCTTTCTTGCTCGTCCGAAAAGATCACAGACGGAATGCCTTACATTTACCACGTTGAGGCAAACGTCACCGACATTTCAAACCAAAGAATCTCGGCGCAGTCAAACATTCTTGTCCACCCGGCCAAGTTTTACATTGGAATCAAAAAGCCCGCCGACCTTAACGGCTTTGCAAAAAAAGGAAGCAAGCTTGACTTTCCGTTCATCCTCGCGACTCCTGACGGCGAAATCGTGACAAAGACGAACATCGTCGCCTCGCTTGAATACAAGTTGACGCGCGAAGTTTGGACGATGGCCAACGAGCAGAGCGTTGACGACTCAATTTACACCCGCTGGGAAAAGACGGAAGAAGTCGAGGCCAGCGGAAAAATCCAGCCGCAAAGCGCAGGAAAGCTTTCCTTGGAATTAAAGGAAGCCGGCTGGAGAACCCTTGCGATTTCTGGCCGCGACACAAGCGGCAACTGGACAACGACGGAGTACGGCTTTTACGTCACCGGCGGATCTTCCTCTTGGTACGACCGCTACAACAGCCACTCAATCAACTTGACTCCGGACAAATCAATCTACAATCCCGGAGACAAGGCGCAAGTCCTTATGGAAAGCCCCCTTCCCGCCGGCGACTACTTGATCACAGTCGAGCGCGAAGGAATCTTTACAGAAGAAATAAAGCATTTTGACAGCCCGGCCAACGTGATTGAGGTTCCGGTTTCGATCAACTACACGCCGGTCGTTTACGTCGCCGTCTCTTCCTACTCTTGCAGGAACGGGCAGCCGACCCACCAGTACGGGGAGCCGGACTTGGACAAGCCCGCCGGATACTTTGGCGTGACCGCGATTATGGTCAACCCAAAGGCCAAGTCCTTTAACGTAAAGATCGAAAGCGACAAAAAGGTTTACAGGCCCGGCGAAAAGGCCACGCTGACCCTTACGGCGACCAAAGGCGGAAAGCCTGTCGAAGGCGCCGAGCTTACCGTAATGGCGGTTGACCGCGGCGTCTTGGACTTGATCAACTACCACGTTCCAAACCCGATAGACTTTTTCTACGACAAGTACAACTTCCGCCTGCATGTAATGGGCGGAGACTCGCGCGACATGCTGATGGATCCCGTAACCTACAGCGTAAAGAATTTGCTTGGAGGCGACGCGGCGGCCGAAAGCGACGAGAAGGAAGAGGAGCGGAAAGACTTTAGGCCGACGGCGCTCTTTGAGCCGGTAATCGTCACCGACAAAAAAGGAAAGGCCGTTTGCGAGTTCACGATGCCCGACAACTTGACCGCCTACCGAATCACAGCCTTTGGCGTAAAGGGAGAAACCTTCTCGCTTAAAGAAGACGAAGTGAAAGTGCAGAACCCGATAAACGTCCAGCAAGTTCAGCCCAGGCGCTTGAGGGAGCGCGACACTGCAGAATGCGGCGTTTTGATCACGAACCTTGACAACAAGGGACAAAAAGTTACCGTAAGCGTTGAGGCCGCAACCCCGACAAAGAACACCGCGCAAGACGAGCTTGAAGGCCGAGTCACAATTCCCGGCGCCGCCTTTGTTGACGGAACGGCTGAAAAAACCGTTTACGTCGCGCCCGAAGGCTCAAGCGTAGTCTTCTTTGACATCGCCGCAGTTCAAAGCGGAACAGTGGAATTGATTTACAAAATCAAGTCCGAAGTCCTCAACGAAAAGCTTGTCTCGCCGATAGCGATAGAAAAAACTTTTGTCTACGAAACCGTCACGATGACGGGCGCGACAGACGACGAGCAAAAGGCGAGCGAAAACGAAAGAATCGCGATTCCCAGCTGGGCCAAGGAAGGCCAAGGCGAAATTAAAATAACCTTGGACACGACCCGTCTTGGCCCGCTTGGATCCGCCGTCCGCTACGTATTTGACTACCCCTACGGTTGCCTTGAGCAGCAGGCCTCAAAGGTTTTGCCCTTGCTCTTGTTCGGCCAATACATCGACGCGTTTGAAATGGACTCAAGCGTTTCCAATCCAAAGAAATGCGCGCTTTCAATCATAAAGTCCTGGGCAAAGAGCCAACATTCAAACGGCGGCTTCCCCTATTGGCCAACCGAATCGATGTACGAAAGCTTCTACGTCTCGCTTAGAATCGCGCAAGTTTGCGCCGCGGCGAAAGAAGCCGGAATTAAAGAAGCGGACCTAAAGCTTGACCTTGCCGCGCTCAAGGCCTACATAAAGGAACAGCTTAAAGAAAAGGAAAGAAGCGACGCGGAAAAAATCTTGGCTTGCAAGGTCTTCGCAGCCTTGGGCGACAGCTCGCTCGACAGCCTCCTTTTGGAATTCCAAGGAAAGCTGGACAAGCTGACCTTGTCGCAAATCGCCGACATCGGAAAGGCTTGGGCGCTCAAAGGAAACAAGGGCAACGCCGAAGCTTGCGCGGCTAAAATCCGCCCCTACTTGCAGGCTTCGCAAAGAAGCGTTTCGGTCGCGGAAAAAGATTCCTCCAAAGGTTACTCTTGGTGGGAGTCGGACTCTTCGCGCCTTGCGAAGATTTTGGATTTGCTTTCGGACCTTAACGCCGACGACAACATGGTTGACCGTCTGGTTTTCGCTCTCCTTAAGGAAGAGTCAAAGGGCTATTGGAAGAACACTTCGTCAACCGCAGCCGTTCTTGAAGCGATGTCGAATTACATCAAGAGGCGCGACTTGGCCAAGACCGACTTGGAAGGAAAGGCTTTCTTGAACAAGACGGAGCTTATGGCGCAAAAGTTCAAGGGAGTCGCCGCAAAACCGGAGACGCTCAACCTGCCCTTTGACGACGCCTTTATTTCCAGCCTGCCGCGCGACAAAGAGCTTCCGATGTCGTTTGAAAAGCGCGGAACTGGCCGCCTATTCTACACGGTGGAAATGAAATACGCGATTCCCGACGAAGCGCAAACAAGGCGCGACGAAGGAATAAAACTGGACTACAAGATTGTCGAAAGCGAAGGCGGCGAACAAGTCAACAAGATTCCCGACGACCTTTCCGTAGTGGAATTGGAAAGCTCAAAGCTTTACAAGGCTACGATAAAAGTCTCGTCGGCAAGGAACCGCGACTACTTGGCCTTGCGCTGCCCGATTCCTTCCGGCGCGGAAATCCTTGACTCAACATTTGTCACAAGCGGCGCCGCGGCGGAGATAAAGACCAGCGGAGATTGGAGGCATTGGATTTCGAACAAAAACGTTCGCGACAACGAAATTCAATTCTTCTGGGACAGCTTTAAGACCGGCGAATGCGAAATCACCTTTACCTTTAGGGCCAGCCGCCGCGGAGTTTACCCGACCCCGCCGGCGCAGGCGGAATGCATGTACGAGCCTGAAGTCTTTGGCCGCTCGGACGGATACTTGTTCGTCATTAGATGAAAAAAATCATCGCGGCGCTTGCAGCCCTTGCGGCGCTCTTTTTGCTTTTCGCGCTCTCCCCTTATCCTGAGTTCAAGGAATTCAGGAATAAGGAAAGGAGCGTCCGCTTTTACGACAGGAACGGCATTCTCTTGCAGGCGACGGCGGTGGACAACGGCCTTAGGCGGGAATGGACGGATTTAAAAAAAATCCCAAAGAAAGTAAAAAAGGCCTTCCTTAAGGCAGAAGACCGCCGCTTTTACTTTCACCCGGGAATCGATCCGATTTCCGCCGCCGCCGCCGCGATCCAAAACGCAAGCGCAAAGAGAACTGTCCGAGGCGCGTCTACAATCACGATGCAATTGGTAAAGATGGCGTCTCCCGGCGGCCAGCGCTCTATGGTCAAAAAAATCGGCGAGGCATTGAACGCGCTAAGAATCGAGGCGCGGCTTTCCAAAAATAAAATTTTGGAGCTTTACCTAAACTCCGTTCCCTTTGGCCAAAACTGCGAGGGCGTCACGTCCGCCGCCAGGACTTTTTTTGGAAAAGAGCTGGCCGACTTGACCGACGGCGAGATCGCCTGCCTTGCGGTGATTCCAAGGCGGCCCGGCGGCTACAACCCGATCCACAACCCGGAAGCCTGCGCCTCTCGGGCGGCGGAAGTTTTTGGCCGCGACTACAATTCCTTGTTAAAAACCGCTAAGGGCGCCGGCGCATTTTCCTACCCCTTTGAAATGCCCCACTACATCGAGCGCGTTAAAAGGCAAATCAAGGCAGGCAAAAAAAAGGCGCCCTTTGAAGTCCGCCTTAGCGCTAGCCTTGAAATACAAAAAACGGCCGAACGCTACATAAAGGAAGCGGCCAAACTCGCGCGAGGCTCTAGAATAGCGAATTCCGCCCTGCTTTTGATCGACAACAAGGATAACTCAGTCTTGGCGTGGATCGGAAACAGCGACTGGTTTGACTATTCGCACAGCGGGCAAATCGACGGCGTCCTTTCAAGAATCCAGCCTGGAAGCTCGATGAAGCCCTTTTTGTACGGCCTCGCGCTGGACGCAAAAGCCCAAGAAGGCCGGCCCCTTTTTACGCCCGCGACGGTTTTGCCGGACATTCCGCAAGAATTTGGCGGACAAAAAATCTACATCCCAGAAAATTTCAACAACCGCTTTAACGGGCCCGTCCGCTTTAGGATCGCGCTCGCCTCCTCGCTGAACGTTCCGGCGGTTTACATATTGAACAAGCTTGGCGTTGACGCATACCTTTCACAGCTGGAGAAGCTGGGCTTTGAAAGCCTTAAGAGCGGAGGACGGAGCGCGGACTTGGGACTCGCGCTTGGAGCGGGCGAAGTAAGCCTTTACGAATTAGTCAACGCCTTTAGCGTTTGGACGCGGGACGGAAAGGACGCAAAGGGAAAGCAAATTTATTCCAAGGACGCCGCCCGCCTTATTTGCTCGATTCTTTCGGACAAGGACGCGCGGGCCTTGGGCTTTGGCTACAACCAAGTTTTTCAAACCGACTACCCTTCAATCTTTAAGACGGGAACTTCCAACCAGTACCAAAACATCACAGCGCTCGGCTCAACCAAAAGATACACTGTCGGCGTTTGGATGGGAAATTTCTCCGGCCAAACGGTAATGGGAAAGACCGGAAGCTCCCTGCCCGCTTGGGTCGCGAAAAACACGCTGGACTTTTTGGAGCTAAAGAATCCAAAGCATGAGCCTTTTCCCGCTCCAGAAAATTGGGTCAAGGAAAAAATCTGCCCGCTTTCAGGAATGCTAGCGGGAAAGGACTGCAAAAATTTTGTCTTTGAGTACGTAAAAAAAGACGAGCCCTTGGAAACTTGCGACTGGCACAAGAGCGAAGGCGGAGAGCGGGTCACAGTCTACCCGCCCGAATACCAGCGCTGGCTATTGAGCGAAAACATCGAGGCTCAAGTTGACCACACCTCGGTTCCGCTCACAATAACAAGCCCCAAAAACAATTCGGTCTTTTACACAAGGGCGGCAAGCGCCTTGACCCAGCTGGAGGCGATCAGCGTCGAGGCGATCGGCGGAACGGAAGACAGCGCGCAAGTTTATTACGACGGAGTCCTGCTTTTTGAAATACAACGGCCCTTTGTCTTTAAGCTTCCGACAGAAAAAGGAAAAAGAAGCTGCAAAGTCGTCTGCGGCGGCCAGTCAGCGCAAGTCGAGTTTGAAGTAAAATAGTTGATTGCAAATGAGCGAAAAGCGCGCTATAATGTTGGAATGAAAACAACAGCCTTGATTATGGCGGGCGGACGCGGAGAGCGTTTTTGGCCCAAAAGCCGACAGAGTCTTCCAAAACAGTTTTTAAGCCTTACAAACGACAGCCGCACGATGATTCAGCTTACGGTTGACCGAATAAAGCCCTTGGTCGCGATTCAAGACGTTTACGTCGCGACAAACCAAAAATACAAGGCGCTCGTAAAAGAGCAGCTTCCCGGAATCCCAGAAGAAAACATTCTTTGCGAGCCGATCGGCCGCAACACCGCTCCCTGCATCGGACTTGGAGCCGCCCACGTTCAAAAGAAAAACGGCGACGCCTTGATGATGGTTTTGGCCAGCGACAGCCTTATTAAAAACGACGGGCTGTTCGTAGAGACCTTGCGAAACGCCCTCGCGGTGGCCGAAAAAGGCTCAAACCTTTGCACGCTTGGAATCACGCCCAACTATCCCGAAACAGGCTACGGCTACATAAAGTTCGACTCGCAAAAAAAAGACGGCGAGGCCTTTGAGGTGGAGCGCTTTGTGGAAAAGCCCGACATCGAAAAAGCCAAGGAATACCTTGCCGACGGCTCATACCTTTGGAACAGCGGAATGTTCATCTGGAAAGTTTCCACGATTCTTTCCAACATAAAAAGCTTCATGCCGCAAATGGCCGATGGACTTGAAAAAATCCAGGCTTCAATCGGAACGGCGGACTACCAAAAAACTTTGGAAGAAGTTTTCCCGACGCTTGAGTCGCAGTCAATCGATTACGGCGTCATGGAAAAAGCCAAGAACGTTTGGGTTTTGCCCGGCGACTTTGGCTGGGACGACGTTGGCTCTTGGCTTGCGGTGGGAAGAATCAAGGAAAGCGACGACACCAATTCCACGATAGAAGGAAAAGTCGTAACCGTAAATTGTTCAGGCAATGTCATACTGGGCGGAAAGAAATTGATCGCCGCGGTCGGCCTAAAGGACACGGTTGTGGTCGACGCCGACGACGCGCTTTTGCTTTGCGCCAAAGACGCTTGCGGCGACATAAAGAAAGTTTTGGCCGCCCTGCGCGAAAAGGGCATGGAAGAATACTTGTAATGAAAATCGCGGTTGACCTCCGCATGAGCGGAAAAAGCGGAATCGGCGCCTTTTTGGACAATATGCTTCCAACGCTCAAAGCGGGAGCGGAAGTCGTTGAAATAAAGCCGGACATAAAGCCTTTTTCGCTTAAGGAAATGTTTTTCTTTCCCAAAGACGAGCTAAAAAAAATCAACGGATGCGACGCTTTCTTTTCGCCCTACTGCAACGTTCCCGGCCGCCTTTTTAGCCGCGGAATAAAAGTTCCTATATTCACGACGATTCACGACGTGATATTTTTGGACCTTCCGCTTGCCGGAAAGCTTGGAACGATGGCGCGCAAAGCGATTTACCAAAGAGCCATAAACAAGTCGCGCGAAATCTTTACCGTAAGCGAATTTTCAAAGAGCCGAATCCTTGCGCGCCTTAAGTGCAAAAAGCCGATCAACGTCGTTCACAACGGCGTTCCCCTTTACAACGAAGAGGCGGCCGGGACTAGCCAAAAGATTCAAAAAACAGATACGATTATTTTTGTCGGAAACATCAAGGCGCACAAGGGAATCAAAACATTAATCCCGGCCTTTATAAAAGCCCGCGCGATTTTGCAAGTCCAAAACGCGCCGCGCCAGGCGGACGGACTTCCCCGCCTGCTAATCGTTGGCTCAAAAGAAAACTTCCGCACCAGCGACACGGAATTGGACGCCCTTATGCAAGACGCTCAAAAAAATGGAATCGAGTTCACGGGTTTTTTGCCGGACGAAAAATTAAAGGATTTTATCGCGCGGGCGCGGCTTTTGGTCCAACCTTCCCTTTACGAAGGCTTTGGAATCCCACCATTGCAAGCGCTTTACTCCGGAACACGCGCGGTTATTTCCGACATTCCGGTATTCAATGAAATCTACGCCCGCCTTCCCGTGACTTTTTTCAAGGCGGGCGACGCCGACGACTTGGCTCAAAAAATCGCCGCCGTCTATTCCGACCAAAGCCCATTGCCGCCGGTGGAACGCATTTACTCCTATAAAAACAGCGCGCAAGCGCTATTGAAAAGAATCGCCGAATCGATTAAAATGTAAGAATGATTATCACAAAAACGCCTTTCCGCATGAGTTTTTTTGGCGGCGGAACGGACATGAAAGAATTCTTCAACGAATACGGCGGAGCGGTTCTTTCAACATCTTTTGACAAATACTGCTATGTGACGGTAAGACATTTGCCGCCATTTTTTGAATACAAAACAGAACTTTCATACTCAAAAATCGAGCGAGTCACAGACCAAAGCCAAATCGTCCACCCCGCGGTGCGCGAGGCGATGAAGCTTTTGGACACAAAGGACATCCGCTTGACCTACGAAGCCGACCTTCCTGCCAGAAGCGGCTTGGGAACGTCTTCATCCTTTGCAGTCGGAATGCTCAACGCCTTTTATTGCCTTAAGGGAAAGTACGCCGACAAAAGGCTTTTGGCCGACCAAGCGATTCACTTGGAGCGCGACCTTTGCCAAGAAGCGGGCGGTTGGCAAGACCAAATCGCCGCGAGTTTTGGCGGCTTGAACCGAATAAATTTCAAGGACAACAATTACAGCGTCGTTCCGATTATCATTTCGCCGGAACGCAAGCGGCTTTTAAACGACAACTTAATGATGTTCTTTACCGGCTTTACCCGCTTTTCGTCGGACGTGCAAAAGGCCAATCAATCCACGCCAGAAACGCGCGCGGCCAAAATCGAACGATTGAAGAAAATGCTTGACTTGGTTGACGACGCGCAAAAAGTTTTGCAAGACAAAGATTCCGACCTTGATGATTTTGGCCGCCTCTTGGACACAACTTGGCGCCTAAAGCGGCAAACCGGCAGCGCGGTCTCTACCAGCGGAATCGACGCGCTTTACGAAAAGGGAATCAAAGCCGGCGCCTTGGGCGGAAAGCTTTTAGGCGCGGGCGGCGGAGGCTTTTTGGTTTTCTACGTTCAAAAGGAAAAGCAAGCCGCGGTTCACGAGGCTATGAAAGACCTTCTTTACATTCCGTTCAAATTTGAAAACGAAGGAACAAAGGTCA
>JAEEGF012418737.1_pt1 | contig 15624 bp, 17 predicted proteins | sample 9134171 | NCBI WGS metagenome assembly JAEEGF01 (sample SAMN16246542, study PRJNA631951) | gut metagenome | biome: gut microbiome; feature: rumen; material: AP-attached | host: Bos | place: Iran: Karaj | collected 2018-10 | reverse complement strand
GTTCCCATTCCGAACACGGAAGTCAAGCGCCTCATCGCCGAGGGTAGTGCGGGACCCGCCCGCGCGAGAGTAGGACGCCGCCGGCTCCTTTTTTTTTCACTCCCCACTGTTCAAACTCTAAACAACAAACGCATGAGCAAACTCTTGAACATGGTGATCGCCCAGTCGGGTGGTCCTTCAATGGTGATCAATGCTTCGCTTTGTGGAGCGGTTGCAGCTGCCAAGAGCAAGGCTGGTGCCGGAATAATCGGCAAAATCCTCGGCGCGCGTCACGGTATTCTCGGAATCCTGAACGGCGACTATGTCGATATGCGCAAGATCAGCGCCAAGAAAATGGATGCCATTGCACGCACTCCTTCTTCAGCTCTCGGCAGTTGTCGGCGTAAGCCTTCTGCGGAAGACTGCCGCGCCATATTCGAGAACTTCAAAAAGCTCAACGTCGGCTATTTCTTCTACATCGGCGGAAATGATTCTGCCGACGCCGCGCGCATTGTGGCGGAAGAGGCCGCAAAAGAAGGTTACCCGCTCGTCTGCTGGCATATTCCAAAGACGATCGACAATGATCTTCGTTCATGCGATCACACGCCTGGCTACGGTTCGGCAGCCCGCTTCGTTGCCTGTGCGCTGCGCGGCGACGACCTCGACAACCGCGCTCTCGGCGGCGTGAAGATCGATGTCATAATGGGCCGTGATGCGGGATTCCTCACTGCGGCTTCGGCGCTTGCGCGTCAGCGCGAAGATGACGGCCCGCACCTCATTTATCTTCCCGAAGTGCCTTTCAGCGAAACGAAGTTCGTCAAAGACGTAAAAGCCGCGATGAAGAAGTTCGGCCGCTGCGTGGTGGCGGTTTCCGAAGGGATTCGCGGCAAGGACGGCGTGCCGATCGGCGCGAAGCTAGGATCCGGCGAGAAGGATTCGCACGGAAACGTCCAGATGTCCGGCACAGGTGCTCTCGGCGATTCGCTTGCGAGGCTGCTTAAGGAAAAGGCCGATGTGAAGCGCGTCCGTGCCGACACCTTCGGATACCTTCAGCGTTCATTCCCCGGGATTGCGTCGGATGTCGACCGCGACGAGGCCTTTGGGGTTGGTTTCGTTGCTGTTGCGGCAGCGGTGAAAGAGGCGGTTTCCGGCACCACGATGACGGGCACCATTGCCATCACGCGCAAGAAGGGACGAAAGTACGGTGTGAATTACGAATGGCGTCCTATTGCCGACGCCGCGAAGTATGCGCGCAGCATGCCGCGCGAGTTCATTGCGAAGAACGGACATGACGTCACCCAGGCGTTCCTCGACTATGCGCGTCCGCTTGTGGGTGAACTGCCGCCCTGTGAAATAATCTGACGTTGCAGGGAGCGCCGCCATGCTGGTGGAGGCACATGCAAAGATCAATTTCACGCTTCAGGTTCTAGGGAAGCGTCCCGACGGCTACCATGACCTCCGCAGCATAGTGTTGCCCGTGCCGCTGCATGACGACGTGCATATTGACGAGGCGCGCGAGGTGATGGTGGCGTTCGATGCCGACTCGCCTTGCCTTGAATGCGATCTTGCCGAGCTGCCGCAGGAGAAGAATCTTGCTTGGAAGGCGGCCGATGCGTTGCGGCGCGCGACGGGATGTAACCGCGGTGCGGCGATCAGAATCGTGAAGCGGATACCATCAGGCGCTGGACTTGGCGGTGGTTCCGCCGACGCTGCGGCCGTGCTCAATGGGCTAAACGAAATGTGGGAATTGCATCTTCCGAAGAGCAGACTCTGCGAGATCGCGGCGGAAGTTGGCAGCGACGTGCCTGCTCTCACGCTTGGCGGCGCAGTGCTCATGGAAGGGCGCGGGGAACGGGTGACGCCGCTTGAGGAGTCTCCGATGGCGGATTATCCTGTTCCGGACATGGGGCGTCTTGTTCTGCGTACGCCGCCCGTGTTTGTCTCCACTCCGGCCGTTTTCCGCGAATTCCGCGAAGGAGACTGCGGAAAGGGCGCAAACGACCTACAGCCTGCGGCTTGCCGCCTTCATTCCGAAATATCTGCGGCTCTCGCCGAACTGAAGGCAGAAGGATGCGAGGGCGTGGCGATGTCCGGCTCTGGCGCGGCAGTCTTCGGCTGGCGTCCTTGAGATGTCCAGATGCCCCACTTTTGCATAGCCATGCACCATGGAAAATGGTAGAATATTAACATTGCAACCACAAAAGGAGTATAAGTAATGCAGATGAATCGCCGTACATTTCTTCAGAGTGCAGCAGCCGCAGGGTCCATCGCCGGACTTGCCGGGTGTATTTGCCCGTGCTGCAGCCGCGCAAAGACGCAGGTTGCCGTGCAGCTGTATTCCGTGCGCGGCCTGATGAATGACAAGGTTGGCTTCAAGAAGACGCTCAAGGATGTCAAGGATCTCGGCTATGCCGGCGTTGAGTTCGCCGGATACGGCGGCTACTCCGCAGCCGAGCTAAAGGCAATGCTTGACGACTTCGGCCTCCAGCGCGCCGGCACGCACATCGGCATGGACACTCTCATGCCTGCCAAGATTCAGGAGACGATCGACTTCAACCTCGCCTACGGCAACCGCTATCTCATGGTGCCGTGGATGAACTCGCCGCGCAACTGCAAGGACCGCAAGGGCTTCTGGAAGAAGCTCGCCGAAGATCTCTCCGTCGCAGCCGAGACCGCGAAGAAGAGCGGTTGCTACGTTGGCTACCACAACCACCAGCACGAGTTCCGCGACAAGATCGACGGTGTGGCTCCGTTCCAGATCGTATTCGACAACGCCTCGCCCCTCGTGTGCATGCAGGCCGACGTGGGCCACATGGTTTCCGCCGGAGAGGATCCCGTGGCGTGGTTCACGAAGTACGGCTCGCGCGCGCGCACAATGCACGCCAAGGAGGTGTATGGCGGCGACAGCGGCGCCACGGGCGTGCTCGGCCAGCCCGGCAAGGCGAAGGGTGTTGACTGGGCCTCGCTCTACAAGGCCACCGACGCCGTGAAGCTCGACTGGTACATCGTCGAGTGCGAAAGCAATCCCAACACGCTCGAGCACATCAAGGGCAGCTTTGAGTTCCTGCACAAGGCGGGTCGCTGCTGAGGCTTTTACACGAGAAAGGATACGCAAATATGAAGAACGCACTTTGGATTGCACTCGTGGCCGCAGGTGCGGCCGGAGGATTCCTTGCCGGCGGCGCGATGCGCAAGCCTGCGCCCCCTCCGCCTGCAGAGGAGAAGCCTGCCGCAGAGAAAAAGCCCGTGGTCAAGGATGACGCTCGCCTGCTGGAGGCAAACAAGCGCATCGCGCAGCTTGAGAAGGACCTTGCCGCCGCGCGTCGCGATTCGGCGAAGTTCGAGAAAGACCTTGCCGCCGCAAAGCTTGCCGCCGAGGAAAAGCTCAAGGAGAACGTGTCCAGATCTGTCGTCAAGATAGGCAAAGACGGCGACATCATGGGCGAACTCAAGAACAAGCTGCCGAACGAACAGTTCACGCAGGTCACCAACGCCTTCTCGCAGCTGCGTAGCAAGCTTGAGCAGATCAGGAAGGGCCGCCAGGAGTATCTTGCGTCCGTGGATGTTTCAGGAATGTCCACCCGTGAGCGCGACAACCACAAGCGCTACATGGAACTGCTTGCCAAGCGCGAGGCGATATCTGCCAAGATGAAGGGCGGCATCCCCGACATGGGCGCCATCCAGGAGATGGTGCAGCTTGGCATCGAGATGGAGCCCGCCGCGAAGGAGGAGCGCTCCACGCTCGTTCGCCAGGTGGCTCGTGAGCTCGGCTACACAGGCGACGACGTGGAGGTAATCCATGACACGATGAAGAGCATCTACGACTGCACGAGCGGTGGCGGCCTTGGCGGTCTTGGCGACATCAGCGAGGCCATGGGCGGCCTTGGCGGCGGCCTCGGCGGAGGCGCGCCTGGCGTGAAGGTTGAGACGCAGGTCATCGGCCTGTAGGCATCATTTGACGCATTCTGCAATCTGACAAGGAGAACACCAATGATCAACAGACGTTCTTTCATCGGCACTGCTTCGCTTGCAATGATCGCCGCAGGCATGCCTTTCGCCGCTTCTGCCGAGCAGAAGTCGAAGTGCGGCAAGAAGGTGCCGTTCAAGTTCGGGATGGCGGGATTCTCGTGCCACCGTCTTTCGGTGGACGAGACGCTCGACCTCATGAAGAGGCTTGACCTGCAGTACCTCTGCATCAAGGACTTCCACCTTCCGTTCAAGTCCACCGACGCGCAGATCGCCGAGTTCAAGCAGAAGTGCGCCGACCATGGCGTGATAGGCTATGGTCTTGGACCCGTCTACATGGACAACAAAGACCAGGCCAAGCAGACCTTCGAGTTCGCCAAGCGCGTGGGCGTGAAGACCGTAGTGGGCGTTCCCTTCGAGATGAAGGAGATCAACGGCAAGAAGCAGCGCGCCGAGTCGCGTTCGCTCTGCGAGTTCGTTAGCGGCCTCTGCGCCGAGTACGACATGTTCTACGCCATCCACAACCATGGCCCCGACATGCCGCACCTCTTCCCCACCGGAGAGGCGTCGTTCAACATGGTGAAGGATCTTGACCGCCGCATGGGCCTCTGCCTCGACATCGGTCACGACTACCGCGCCAATGCGAACCCGGCGGACTCCATCCGCCGCTTCCATACGCGCATCTTCGACATGCACGTGAAGAACATCCGCCTCAAGCCCAAGTACCACGCAGTTCCCATGCCGCGCGGCGAGATGGATCTCTGGGAGGTGGTGCGCACGCTCGTCGAAGTCGGATACACCGGCTGCTGCTCGCTCGAGTACGAGTCGTTCCCTGGCAAGGGCGTGAAGCCCGGCATCAAGGAGAATGAAGTGGCCGAGTGTGTGGGTTACTTCAAGGCCCTCATGAGGGCCGTCGAGGGTTGAAGAGCATCCTCATACTCGGAGCCACCGGCTCCATAGGAGCGAGCGCGTGCGACGTGGTGCGCACGCACCCGCGCGACTTCTGCGTGGCCGGAATCGCCGTGCGGAGCAGCCGCGAACGGGCGGAGGCGCTTGGACGCGAGTTCAACGCGCCCGTCTTCGTTGGCGAGGACGCCGCTCTGAGGGCCGTCAAGGAGACCGAGGCGGATCTCGTGCTCGTATCCACCGTGGGGCTCTCTGGCCTTGCGCCGACTCTCGCCGCGATCGAGAAGGGCGAGAACGTTGCCCTCGCCACCAAGGAGGTGATGGTGGCGGCGGGCGAGCTCGTGTGCAAACGCGCCGAGGCGAAAGGCGTGAAGATACTTCCGGTCGATTCCGAGCATTCCGCCATCTTCCAGAGCATAGAGGGGGCGGGCGCAACCGAATGGCGGGGCAGACGCGACGTGGCGAAGCTCGTGCTCACCGCAAGCGGCGGACCCTTCCTTGACGGACCGGACGACCTTTCCGCGGTCACGCCGGCCCAGGCTCTAAACCATCCTCGCTGGAAGATGGGTCCAAAGGTGACGGTGGACTCATCCACCATGATGAACAAGGGCTTCGAGATACTAGAGGCGCGTTGGCTATTCGATATTCCCGTTGACCGCATAGATGTGGTGGTGCATCCCGAGTCGATAGTGCATTCGCTCGTGGAATTCGTCGACGGCGCCACGCTCGCCCAGCTTTCCCCGCCCGATATGCGCGTGCCAATCCAGTACGCCTTCTCGTGGCCGCAGCGCCTTCCTGCCGAACGTCGTGCGCTTGACCTCCCTGCCCTCGCATCGCTTACATTCCGCGCGCCGAGCGAAGAACGTTTTCCCTGTCTGCGCCTCGTGAAGGAGGCTGCGCGAGCCGGCGGCACACAGACGGCCGCTCTCAGCGCTGCGGACGAAATCGCCGTAGAGCGTTTCCTCTCTGGCGAGATACTCTACACGGACATTCCGCGCCTTGTCTCCGACACGATGCACGCCGCGCCGTATCTGCCGTGTGATTCTCTTGAAAACATCCTTTCCGCCGACTCCTTCGCCAGAGACTTTGCCTCACGTTGGAGCGTGTGAGGGCGACTAATTTTCTGGTTTAGAGGTTTCTGGTTTCGAGTTTCGAGGTCTTGAACTTACTCAAACCATAAACCGCGAAACTTATAGACTTCGAAACCTATAAACTCCGAAACTTCGAAACACGAAAAACATCATTTCTCCTTGTAAGATTTCACTACGTGGCGCGAGTAGTGAGTGCATAAAAAGGAGAAATACGATGTGCGGCATTGAAGACGACTTTGAAGAAGAGTATCTAGAGGACGAGATCCTCGACGCGAACGAAATGCTTTACGAGCTTGAATTGGCGGAGCATGGCGATGTGCAGGCGCAGTATTGTCTTGCGGGTATCTACGCCGACCGCACGACTGTTGTGTATGACGTGAAGAAGTGCGCCGAGTGGACGCGTCTTGCGGCCAGAAACGGCTGGCCGCAGGCCATTGCCGTGCTTTCGGCCGCAGGCCTTGACGCCTCTGACGAACGCATCTGCGCCGCAATCTTGAACTCAAAATGATCTCTTGAAACGAGAATACTTCAATCTGGAGCAGAACAAGGCCGTAGATTCTGGTATAATATGACCACACAAGGAACATAGCCATGAAAGAAATGACATTGGAAGAGCGCATGGACTACGCCGCGAGGCGCAAGAGCGAGATGAACTGCTGCCAGGCGGTGCTTGTGGCGTTTGCTGACAGGCTTGGGAAGGACGAGGCCGAACTGCTGCGCCTCGGTTCTGGCTTCGGCGCGGGCATGGGGACGATGGAGGGAACGTGCGGCGCGCTCGTGGGCGCAATCATGGTTTCGTCCCTCGTCTCGCCCGATGGTGCAGCGATGAAGAACTCCCGCGCGATCATGCCGCGCTTCAAGGAACTTTGCGGCGGCGCGACCATCTGCCGCGACCTCAAGGGAATCGACACCGGCAAAGTCCTCTGCAGCTGCGAGAACTGCGTCCGCAACGCCGTCCGCGCCGCAGCAGAGACATGTTAACGCGAAAAGACGTCTACCTTCATCTTGTGGTATCTGGGCAAATGGCGGAGCGATACGTTACCTATGTCCTCAGGTATTTCTTGAGCGTATTGAGAGATATGCCAAGCGCCTTGCAAGTCTTTCCAAGATTTTGTCCGTGCCGGGCAAACACGGCCTTCACGTGAACTCTGATGGCGTCATTAAGTTTTTCAGGCAAGTCAGTTTTACCGTCTGATGAGCCGAGATCGCGGTTTATACGAACATGCTCTTCTATGAGATGCGCGAAGTCTGTTTCCTCAAGTGCTCTGGCCCGGTCGAGAATGTTGATCAGTTCTCGGACGTTCCCGGGATAGTCATATTCGGTAAGGGCGTCACACTGTTCGCGGGTGAGTCTTCCCCAGCCCATGTCAAGCCAAAAGCCAGACGCGATTTCGGCAATGTCCTCGCGACGGTCGCGTAGCGGCGGCACATCAATGACAATCGTAGAGATGCGTTGATATAGATCGGCGCGGAACTTCCCTTCGCGCACCATCTTCGGCAGGTTCTTGTTGGTCGCCGCGACAAGCCGGACGTCGACGGATATTTCCTGTGTGCCGCCGACGCGAACAATCTTGCCGTCCTCAAGGGCGCGCAGCAGGATTGCCTGGGCTTCCATCGGCATTTCCGCAATCTCGTCTAGGAAGAGGGTGCCATGGTCGGCCATCTCGAAAAGTCCCTTGCGTTGGCTGTCGGCGCTGGTGAATGCGCCGCGTTCGTGTCCGAAGAAGCGGTCCTCGAGCAGGTTCGGCGCCACGCTTGCGCAGTTGAATGGCACGAAAGGGCCGTTCTTCCGCGGACTGTGGGCATGTATCTGCGTTGCGACCGTCTCCTTGCCGGTTCCGCTTTCGCCAAGGATCAGGACTCGCGCGCGCTCGTACTTCGCCGCCTGAAGTATTTCACGGCGTACCTTCGCCATGGCCTTGCTCACCCCGGCGAGCTCACGGCGTCCGTAACGATTGTAGTCCTCAAACGCCTCCCTGAGTTTCGCTTCCCACATTGTCGGCTTTACGCGCATGTAGAGGGCTCGGATTGCCGCATCGTAAATCGAGTCGTCGCCGCGAGTGCGGTGCATGTACCCTGATACATTGACGAGCGTCTGGTACTTGCCGACAGATGACGAGCGATCCGCCACGGGCTGTTCACACGAACGGAAGAATCTTACATCCTCTTCGTTGATCGTCCCGAAGAAACGTGCGATGGCGTCTACGAGACTACCGCATGGTTCATCTAAAAGCTCGTCGAATCCGCGTTTCGCCGGGTCTTCGCCTTCAATGCAGACCTCTGCGGCGAATTCAGGCGCAACGCGTATCCCGCTCAACCACACCGTCTTGATGCGCTTCTTCTTCAGGGTCTTCAGCGCGGTGAGAATCTGCGGAATGTTCTTGGTGAGACCAACGCCGAGAACATAGACTGCGGAATAGTCTGGTCCGCGCTTGGCAAGCACGCCCGCAAGCGCATCCATCGACACGCCTACAATGTCCGCATTTCCATTGAGTGCGGCAAGCGCTGTTGCAGCGCCCGCGAGATAGCTGTTTTTCGACCAGCCCGTAAGAATCAGATTTTTGTTCATGCAGTCTTCCTTGCTGTCATTTTTTGACGCTATTCTATCAAATAATGACGTAGATGGTCAATCGGTAGATTCCGGCGAGAGACAATTTTATGGAATAAGTTGCCATGAAATGACGAAAATATGATTGCTGGAAAGTCATCTTCCCTTTCTTTTGACTTTGGCACGCTAACTGCTAATACCTGAAATAGAAAGGAGAATGTCATGAACAATGCTGCAATCATGGATGCTTTAGCGAAGTTGCGCAAATGTGCTGATGAGTTGGTAGCGATTGTACAGTCACTGGACAAGGCTGCCCATATAGAGATTTCGCCATGTGAGGCGGCTGAAATCGAAAAGAGGCATGGTGTATTGGTGAGACGCCTTGTTGAAGAGCTTGTCAACTCTGGTGTTGCCGCCAAGATCATTGATGTCTGTGAAGGTCCTACGGTCACACGAATTAGAATCGAACTGCCGCCTGGAGTTAAATATAGCAAGATGGAAGAATTGAGAGACCATATTCAATTCGCACTCCAAACAGAATCGTTGCGCATCGAAGCGCCTATACCGGGAGAAAGATACGTCGGAGTAGAAATACAAAAGGAGACACTTGAAAATGTGACGTTCGCTGACATGGTTTTGCCTGTGGTGGCAGATGCCAAAATGAATCGCGGGAAAATGGCGTTGCCAGTTGTCGTAGGCAAGGGCGTTGACGGTAAAACGATAGTTGAAGACCTTGCGATGACTCCACACCTCATTGTTGGCGGTGCGCCAGGACAGGGGAAAAACCATTTCATGCATTCCTTTCTGAACGGACTCATCGCGAATCTTTCACCCGATGAAGTGCAGTTCATAGTTGCGGATTTCAAATATATTGAGTATTCACAGTATATTGGGCTACCACACCTTGCTGTTCCCGTCTTGACCGATAAGCGCAAAATCGTCTTTGCGCTTCATTGGGCTGTGTCCGAGATGGAGAAGCGGCTCAACATGTTCATTTGTGCGAAAGTAAGGAACATTGCTGATTTCAATTCGCGGAATACTTCGAACCACGGCGACATACTTGCCGACAATGGAGATGCCGAACATGAAGTGACATTACCCAAGTCAATTCCATATATCGTAATCGTCATAGATGATTTTGCAGATGCTATGGAGCAAGTGGGAAAGGAAATACTGTCCGATGTCCAACATCTTGCGGCGTTGGCAAGAGCAGTTGGAATACACCTTGTCTTGGTGACGCAGCGTCCTGATGCAAAAGTCTTGCCCGATGCAATAAAGGCTAAAGTCCCGGGGCGTATCGTGTTTAGGACAGCTTGTGGGGATGACTCGGAGATTGTCCTTGGTGAAACAGGCGCCGAACATCTCATCGGCAAAGGGGATTGTCTCTTCAAGGGGAGGGACGGCAGGATACGTCGTGCGCAGACGCCAGCAATAAGCGACGCTGAAATTGACGCAATCGTTGCGGAGGCGAAGTCGAAGTATGCAGGCTGGAGCTCCCGTGAGAAACCGTTCGTCGTGCCAATGAATCAGGATGAAGCAGATGACGACGACTTTCAGAGAGCGTTTGAATGCATGCGTGCGACACATCGTGCATCCATATCTCATTTCCAACGATGGCTTGGCTATGGATACAGCCATGCGGCAAAACTTATGGATAGACTTGAGAAGGAAGGTTATGTATTGCCACAAAATGGTACTGCTCCTCGTGAGATAAACTGGGAGAAGTTCAAGTGAACATACACAAGAACCTGGGCGACGATGCGGGAGGCGCAGGAGCGCGGCGGACGACGCGGCGCATCGCATAAAGTGCGTGTACTGCAAAGAAGAAGTTCGTAGAGAGAAGTCGAAGAGATAGTATGGTTGAGCGCGAGACGAAGCCCGTTGTTTTTGGTATAATATTGCCGTGAAAGGAACATGATGGCAGGTCAAAACTCATTTATGATCTATCAGGACGACAACGGAGTCTCGAACGTCAATCTGCGCTTCGAGGGCGAGGGTGTTTGGTTGACGATCGAACAATTGACAAGTGTTTTTTCCAGGTCAGTCAACAGGATGTGAATCATCATTGGGGGTAGAGCGAAGGTAAATGGTAACAAATGAATATAGAAGTTGGGTTAGCGCACTGAAGAAACGCTACCGCGCGACTCAGATCAAGGCGGCGGTGGCGGTCAATTCCGCCATGCTTGAATTCTATTGGTCCCTTGGCGCTGACATCAGTCGCATGTACCCAGGTAAGAAGAGAAATCTCAATTTCTTTGAGAATCTGAGCAATGACCTTTGCCTTGGAATAGATAATCCCAAGGGGCTGTCTGTGGCCAACATTCGTTATGCGTTTCGCTTCTATGCGCTTTATAGTCGCCTTTCACAAGTCGTAGATAATACCGCTTATCTTCAACGAGCTGTTGAGGATAACAATACAACCGGTTATCTTCAACAAGTTGTTGAAGATAAGACACCGGGCGAACATGGGTCTTATGCCAATAACACGCCTTTGCCCGAAATAGTCAAAGTGCCATGGGGACATCATACTGTCATTCTTGGCAAATGCAAGGGCGATCAGAGCAAGGCGCTTTTCTATGTCCGCAAGACGATAGAAAATGGATGGAGCAGGACCGATCTTCAGGTGGCGATTAGCGAGAAGCTCTATGAGGGGTCTGGTAAGGCGCAGACTAATTTTGACGGCACGCTACCGGCTCCAGACGGGTATCTTGCGAAGGATCTGATTAAGAACGAGTATTCATTTGCGCTGACGGAAACAGTTGACGAGAACAATGAGCGCGAGGTCGAAAAGGCGCTTGTACGAAATATCACGCGGACGTTGACGGAGCTTGGTGGCGGCTTTGCGTATGTAGGGCGTCAGGTTCGCGTCAATGTGGGCGGTGAGGATTTTTGGCCGGATCTGATCTTCTACCACTTGAAGTGCCGCCGATACCTGGTGATTGAGTTGAAAGCGGTCAACTTCAAGCCAGAGCACGTCGGGCAACTTGGCTTCTATATGGTTGCCGTAGATCGACAGCTGAAGAACGAATGGGATGCGCCGACTATTGGTCTTGTCCTGTGCAGGGACGGCAACAGGACGGTCGTGGAATACGCTCTGAGCGCGACGGACATGCCAATGGGAGTCGCCAAGTACAAGCTCGCGCGGCGACCGCCGAAGGAGCTTGCGGTCATGTCACGCGCCGTTTCGAAACTGGGCGCTGTTGTCGACGAAACGATAGCACTCGCAGAAGAGTCTATGAAAATTGCCTGCGAAACCAAAGGAGACGACAATAAATGAGCAACTGTTGCATTGAATCGGGCAGTGGGTGTCACCGCCTTTGTGCTTGTGTCAAGGACAGCCCCCTCGAACTCCAGCGCGAAGGTCAAACCCGTCGGCGGGCTGGGGTTGAGAAGGCGGTAAGATGGCCTATAGAGAAGTAAGTGAAAGGAAATCGAAAATGGAAATTACAATATTGATGGATGTTGAGGACTTGATGAGCGGATTCGCTTATAAACTTGCCTTTCCTAGCTTCAAGGCATATAAGGTTTATCGAAATACGTTTGATAAACGTAAAGAAGTGTTGAAGCGGCCTGGTGTATATTTATTGGAATGCGGGCTTAATGGAAATGTACATGGTGAAAGCCCGCAAGGCGAAAAGTTGCATATTTACATTGGCCAATCCGGAAATGTATTTGAACGGCTGAGAAGCCATCGTTCAAAGTCACCATCAGGATTAAAAAAAGCAGGTCTGGAATGGACGTCGGCATTATGCTTTTTAGATGATGGGCTATCGGAAAATGCTCTGAAAGACCTTGAAAAGGGGCTCTTCATACTTTTCAAAGACGAGTTGTCATCTCGTTTTTGTATTCATACTGAGAAGGTGTCTTCAAAAGAAATAAAAGACGACAAATTGTTGGCCAAAGCGATAGCTGACATTAGGATGTATCTTGCTGCAATGGGAATAAATACTTACGTGAAGTCAAATATAGATGTCGGAGGAAATTTTTATTCTTGCAGCGTGCCGAATAATCCTGATAAAACGGCTAGAGGATATCTGTCTGCTGAGAAATTCATAATCAAAAAAGGTTCTTATGTTTCTTCGGAAAAGAAGACGAATTTCAAGCCAGATAGCTATTGGAAATTGCGACAAGACCTTGAAGACCGTGGCGTTATAAAAAATGGGCAGTTTGTTTCCGATTATGAATTTAGATCGGCGTCTGAGGCAGCGGCCGTTGTTCGGGGATGTAGTAGCAACGGCCAAGATGAATGGCGAATACGTGTGGAGGGAAAAGAAATGAAGATGAAGGATCTTCTGAATCAATGAATAATGATAAGAGCCGTTTTTGCTGCCAATGACTACGTAAAGTGATGAAAAAGTAAGACCCACAAACAACAAAATTTGGATAATAGGAGTTGCTCAGGTATGTGTGCCATGAAAAAGTGGAAGTTGAAGACATCGACGCGAGGGATAATCGATTCGGTTGCCCTTGAATATGATGGCTATAGAATCAGAGACTATTTTTATCCAGAACAAAAAAATGGCGCTTGTGAAGATGAAAGATTTGAATATGACTTTCGTCTTCATGAGGACCGTTATTTCTTACGTTCAGAACTATTCGGATTTCAACGTTATTTTGCGAAATGGGGCGGAGAAATGGTTCAAGAATGGGATAGGCAATATAGCCAGTATTATTTTGTTTATCTTCAATCATACAGAACGATGCTCCCTTCCTTGATGATGGGTGGTTGGAGTAAGTCCTATTATAAAGATGCCAAAAAACGCGAATGTTCCGCCGCCGATCTACGACTGGCTTTATCTAGGTTGGGAGAGGACGATTTACGCACTTGGTCAAGTGGGGTTCTGGAATCAATGCTCAAATGTGGATTCGATAAAACCTGTGGAGCACGAATTCCTCTCAAGGTCGCAAAGCGTCCGGAAGTTGTGCTTGCGAATGCATGCAATGCAGATCTACTGTTGCGTTTGACAAATAGCGAGTTTCCATCCAGTGCCGAATTGTCCCATCTTAATACAGTTCCAGCAATAGCTGCGTTCGAGAAATATTGTACTCAGGGTTATGTGGATCTTGACGACAATGTGAATCGGCTTGTATTCAAGATGCTTCAATGGTATCTTTCTGCACATCCGGACAAAGCAAATTTCCAGTTCAGAAGTTACATACTGTTTTCTTTGATGTATCTTCACTTGTACAGGACAGCTTTCTCCAGATTCGCAGGTCTGCCAGATAAACTGAAAGATTGGCAGAGTATTCCGTTCTCTACACGAGAGGCCCGGGCGGCGCAGTTTCGGCGACATTTGTCAGAAACAAGAGAAAATGCGGCAAGGGATATTAGTTCTATGAGCTGAGGCGTTCTCAATGTGACTAGCCGTGCGAAATGTGAAAGGAAACGGTTGTGTTCGACATCTGGCGAAAGGTAGAAGAGAAATGCGCTGTGGCGATTCCGATTCATCGGGGCGACCAACAAACAGGAACGACAGCCTTGACCCAGGCGACATCTGCTAGAAGGACGGAATTCTCTACATGCCAATCTACATGAACTCCTTGGCTTACTGGTGTGAGCCCTGCATAGCGGGTGGCTATAGCGTTTCCAACGAACGGGGGGCGAGGAAACGCTTCGTTTCAGTCAATGGCAGCTTTGATCTTTTGTGCGGTTGCACGGAAGTTCAAAACAGAAGCGGCATCACATACCTTTACATGCTTGGCAAATTGATGGCGATTTCGGGATCAAATTGACGTGTTCTTGCCCGTGCTTGACAAAATGATCCCTAAAATGGTATCATATTGACATGAACAATTTTGAGAAAGTCTATGAGACCGCCGCAGATAGGTATGGACTCGTTACAGTTGAGGATGCTGAAAAGCTTGGCATCCATCGCAAGCAATTGCTTGCATGGGAGGCAATGGGGCGGCTGGAACGATGTGGTCGCGGCGTCTATCGCCTCAACCACCACGTTCCAACGCCCTATGATCATTTCGCCGAGGCTATTGCGCTTGTCGGACATGGAGCCATCATATATGGCGATGGTGTACTTGCAATGCACAATCTTGCCCTTGTCAATCCCGCGCAGATTCAGGTGGCTGTAGAAAAAAGGGTTCGTAAGACCTTACCAGATTGGATACGTCTTGTCAAAAAGACCGCTGGCATACGCGAAGAGACGTTTGAGGGGATCGCTTGCCAAAATCTAGCGGATGCGATTCGCACCTGCCGTGGCACCGTCATTAGGGAACGACTTGCCGATGCAATCGACCAGGCGGAACGTCAGGGACTTGTCAATCGCCATGAATATCAAGAACTCAAGAGAGAGTTTGCGCAATGAATCGCCCGAACACGTGTACAAATCTCATCAAGGCCATAAACAGGATGGCGGGTCTCGAACGCGATGCCCTCCGTCTCAGTCGGGCGCTTGCCAATGTCGTTGTCGCGCAAATGCTTCCTGATGGCGTGGTCAAGGGAGGAAGTTCTCTTATGTTCCGTTACGGGGGTAGTGCTACACGTTATACGCGGGACATGGACACGGCGCGAGTCATGCCGCTTGATACCTATCTTGACAAGCTTGAAGCCGCCCTCAGTGCTGGCTGGAACGGATTTACGGGAAGGTTGCAGCGAGTTGAACCGCCGCATCCCGCTGGCGTCCCCCAGGGATATGTCATGGTCCCCTACGACATCAAGCTTGCCTACAACGACCGCTCGTGGCAGACCATAAGAATCGAAATCGGCCATAATGAAATCGGCGATGCGGACGAGGCGGAGATGGAGGATGCGGCAGACTTGGCAAGCATGATGGAGCAGCTTGGCTTCCCGCGACCGAACCCAGTTCCGGTGATGAAGTTGCCGTACCAGATAGCGCAGAAGCTCCATGCCGTTACGACGGTGGGGGCGGACAGACCGCACGACCTTGTAGACCTACAGCTTATTTGCGGACATTCTGAAGTGGACTTTGCCGCATCCAAGGAAATCTGCATCAGATTGTTCGACTATCGCCGCCGTCAACCATGGCCGCCAACTGTGACCAAGGGAGACGGATGGGATTCGCTCTATGAAGATGCCGGACGCGGTCTTGGCGTGCTTCCGACGTGTGATGAAGCCGTTGAGTGGGCAAATCAGTTGATAGAACGTATCAGCAAAGCATAGCG
>JAEEGF011158312.1_pt1 | contig 15629 bp, 18 predicted proteins | sample 9134171 | NCBI WGS metagenome assembly JAEEGF01 (sample SAMN16246542, study PRJNA631951) | gut metagenome | biome: gut microbiome; feature: rumen; material: AP-attached | host: Bos | place: Iran: Karaj | collected 2018-10 | reverse complement strand
TCAAGCTTGTACTCGAACGAGAGCGTGAAGTTCTCGTACTCGTTGGCGCTCCAGATGGCGGCGTCCTTGCTCGCCGTGAGCACGCCCTGCGCGTCCTTTGTCCACACGCCGGACGCAAACGCGTCGTCGGCCCACTTCATCGGCTGGAGCTGCGAATCGCAGCATTCGGCCGCATAGCACGCGGCGCAGAGCGCCAGCGCGGAGAATCCAATGATTTTCTTCATCTTCTTTTTCCTTTCTTTTTCTCCCCAAACTCTCTAGCGTATCTCGAGGCGCACCATCACTGCGTCATGGTCGCTCGGGAAAAGGCCTTCCGGCCTGTCGGCGCACGTCACGTGGCGCAGCACGCGCACGTTGCCGCTTGCAAATACGTAGTCGATCCTCACCTTGTTCTCCGGCTGATAGCCGTGGAACGTGCGCAGAGGCCCCTCGTGCGGCTTCTCCGTGCGGAAGAGCGTGTCGTACAACGTCTGCGACGCCGCGAATATCGGGTGCTCAAACGTCACTTCGCTCGAAATCTGCGGGCCACATCCTTTCAGCAGCTTCTTCTGCTCCTCGGCGGGAATCCTCTCGAAGCTGTCGTTGAGGTCGCCCGTGAGCATCACCGTCTCGCCCTGCGCAATGCGCTCCATCTCGGCGAGCAGCGCCTTCATGCCCATCACGCGCGCATGGGGGCTGATGTGGTCGAGATGAGTGTTGAAGTAGCGGAAGCGGCGGCCTGTCTTTACGTCGCGGAAGAGCCCCCATGTGCAGGTGCGGGTGCAGGCGGCGTCCCACGACTTGGAGCCGGGCTCGCGCGGCGTCTCGGAGAGCCAGAACGTGTCGGTGCCAAGACACTCGAAGCGGTCCTTCCTGTAGTAGATGCACATCGCCTCGCCCTTGTCGTCGGGTTCGCGCCCAAGCCCCACGCGCGCCCAGCCGCCGCCGAGAGCCGCGTCGAGGTCGTCGCGCTGCCCCGGGGTGGCCTCCTGCACGCCCATTATGTCGAAGGCGTGGTCCTTGATCACCTTCACCACGCGTGGAAGGCGGTTGGACCAAGCGTTGTCGCCGCTGTCGGCCGGGCAGCGGATGTTGAAAGAGGCAAGGTTGAACGGCTCGCTTTCGCCGGATGCAAACGGCGCGTAGAGACGGGTCTTGGCAGAGTCGCGCGCCGCGTACTTGCGCCACAGGGAGGCGTCGCAGAGCATCGGCATGAACACGCCGCCGATCACGCTGCGGCCGATGAAGTGCTGGTACTTGCCGCTGTCGGTCCAATACCAGTCGGAGAATGCGACGCGGCTTGGCGACTCGTCCACAAAGCGGTAGAGGCCGTCAATGAGCGCGTCGAAGTCGGCACGGCGGCCGGTGAGCGTGGCGCACCACACAAGCCAGTCGGCCTTTGTCCAGAGCTTGCGGCTGTCAAGCGGCAGGCCGAACGGCTGCAGGAGCGCGCGGTACGCCTTCATCTCGGATTCGGCGACTTCCTGCGGGAAGAGGCCAAGGCCGAGCACGCGGTCCCACGCGAGGTTGTACTTCATCGACCACGAATCGGCCACGTCGTACGCGAGGCGGTAGCCGCCCTCGCGCCCGCCCTTCGCCGCCTCCATCCACTTCGGCACCATGTCGCGCGCAAGCTTCGCGTACTTCTGCGCCGTCGCGACATCGCCAACGCCCTCGGCAAGGCGCGCGTAGCACGCAAGCGCCACGATCGACTTCACGGCAAGGTTGGCGTTGTGCGCGAGATGGCCCGCAAAGTCATCCGTGCAGAGCTGGCTGCCGGGATCGAAGCCGAACTTCGCGAGGTACTCGGCCCATTTCGTCACGAGCGGCCACCATCCGGCCGCGAAGCTGACATCGCCCTCCACGTGCGCAAGCGCGGCGAGCGATATTATCATGTTGCCGCACTCCTCCACGGGCATCAGCACGCTCTCCTTCTTGCCCTTCTCGCCGCCGCCGTAGATCTGCCCTTCCGCGATGGGATAGAGGCCGAGGTCGTGCGGCGCGAAGGACCACGGCCAGCGGGAGTGGCTTGCGTACACCAAGACGGGCGCGAGCGTGGCGCGGAAGAGGGTGGGGCTCACGAGCAGAAGATGCGGCGCCTGCGGATAGAGCACGTCCACCGTGCCCACGAGTCCGCCCGAGCCCTGCTCCTTCGAAAGGTAGATGGGCTGGTTGTTCTTGTCCGCCACAAGCTTGCAGGCGGCGAACGACTGGCGGTAGGCAAGGCTCGCGATCTTCGCGTACTTCTCGCCGCCCACGCGCGCCAGATCCTGCGCGAACTCGGCGTCGAAGGCGTCAAGGCGCGCAAGCACGTCCTTGCGCTCCACCACGGCCTTCGCGAGCATCGACGTGAAAGCAAGCCCGTTGCGGCGCCACCACGCGGGAAGATCCTCGCCGAAGAACCGCATCGACTTCACGTCGTCGTACGCGAGAAGGAAGTGCGCCTCGCCGCCCCTCGGCTCGCTCGGGCCCACCAGCCACGCCCAGCCCCAGTCGCAGCGCACGCGGTCGCCGCCCTTGGCGAGCGGCTTCTGCTCGGCGCGGCCGATCGACATCGCCGGCAGCTTCGCCACCATGCAGCGGTTTGTGACCATCTGCGCCTTGTCGTCGTTCGTCGCGAGCGCAGGCGAGATGGAAGCGTTGAGCCGCCATTCCTTCGCGCCCTCCACGCGCGCAGTCACGTATGCGACTGGGCGCGAGAACACGTCGAGATCGTCCACGAGCTTCGCAGTCGAGAACACAAGCGTCACCTTGAGCGATCCCTCTGCGAAAGTGCACACCGTCTGGAGCGGACGCACCTCCACGCCCGTCTGAGGAAGCGCCGGCACGCCCTTCGGCTCGAGCCCGCACAGCCTCCACGTCTTTCCGTCTGCCGTCAGCGTCACCGAGATCGGCTGCTTCGCCCCCGTCCAGTGTGCAGTCTCCGCGTCCGTCAGCCTGTCCGCCGGACTCCACACGCTGAAGAAAGGATCAACCGACACGAGCGGCACGGCCGGAGGACGAAACGCCAATACCACGATCGGCATAGCCGCAAGAATCGCCACAAGCGCCCTGTTTCCAGACTTCTTCATGCCCTACATCCCCTTCCGCTACAGCGCTCCGCCGTTCTTCTTCGCAAGCTTCTGGAGCTTGTCCGCAAGCTTTAGCTTCTCCACCGCGCTCATCAGGTCCACGTAAAGCACTCCCGCCAGATGGTCGGTCTCGTGCTGGATGGCGCGCGCGAGAAAGCCGCGGGCCGTCACCATCTGCGGCATGCCTTTGACGTCAGTGTACTGGCACGTCACCTGCTCGGCGCGCACGACGTTCGCTCCCATGTTGGGGAAGCTCAGGCAGCCTTCCTTGCCGTCCTGCGAGCCCTCCTTCGCCACGATAACCGGGTTGAACATCACAAGCGGCATGGCGACCGAGGCGTTGAACGCCTTCGTCTCGTCGTCCGCCTCGCAGCTGGCGGGCACGTCGATCACGCACATCGACTCCGTGCGGCCCACCTGCTGTGCTGCAAGGCCCACGCCCTTCGCCTTGTACATCGTCTCAAGCATGTCCGCCGCCAGGTTCCGCAGCGCGGGCGTGACGGACGGCACGGGCACCGCCGCCTCGCGCAGCACCTTTGAACCGTACTTTACGACATCAAGAACCATCTCGTCTCCAGCCTTTCCCTCGCATGAAACCGCACATCACGACAACCCGGTGGAGCCAAACCCGCCGGCGCCCCTCTCGGTGGCGTCCAGCGCCTCCACCTCCACAACCTCCGCGCGCGCAACCGGCGCCACGACGACCTGCGCGATCCTCATGCCCTTCTCCACCGTGAACGGCTCATCTCCGAAATTGGCGAGTATCACGCACACTTCGCCCCTGTACCCGGCGTCGATGGTGCCCGGCGCGTTCAGCACCGTCACTCCATGCTTAAGCGCGAGGCCGGAGCGAGGACGCACCTGAGCCTCGGCGTCGGGCGGCAGCTGGAACGCAAGCCCCGTACGCACACACGCCCTACCGCCAGGCGGCAATACAAGCGTCTCGACAGAATGAACGTCCATCCCGGCATCGCCGGGATGGGCGTAGCTCGGCAGCTTTGCCGAAGGATCAATCCTCAGAACCGGCAGCTTCATCGCGGGCCTTGACGGACGCGAAATCGGCGGGCTCGAATCCCATGCGGTTCAGATTCCACTCCTGCCAGGCCGCAGGCAGCGTCATCATCGCGCCGCGCGAAATCTCGTCGCGCAGCTGCGAACGCACCATCTGCACCTGCGCGGCGTCGCCGGGCGTGCGGTCCACCACGTACACCACAAGGCCGCGCGTAGGGCTCGACGTTGTGATGAAGTCGGAGAGCTGCCCCTTCGCGAGCTTCATCGTGGCGCGCGGCACGTACGTGGCGTCGGTGAACGAATTGTACTGCGTGGACGCCACGGAGAAGACGATCTGCGTGGACACCGTCGCGCCCGTGAACATCTTCTCGTCGAACGGCTTGCCCTTCGCGAGCTCGGCCGCCACGAGGGCGCGCGTCTTCTCGACGTTCGCCTTGAACGCCTTCTTCTTCGCATCGGCGAGAGCGTCGGCGCGGATGTGCTCCTTAGCCTCGGCGAAGGTGGGCACGTGCGCCTTCACGAAGCTCGCGCGCTCGACGAGGTACACGCTGTCCTTGCCGGCCACCACGCCGTACCTCAGGTCGGCGGAATCAGGATCGAGCTCGGCCACCGCCGCGGAGAAGCCGTCGCATCCAGGGGCGATCTGGTTTGCGCGCACCATGAAGCCCTTCACGAAGCCGCGTCCGTCTAGGGCGAACGGCTTGGAGGTCTCAACCTTCACCTTCTCCTCGGCCGCGATCTTCTCGAGACGGTCGACCTTGGGGTCGAACGCCTTGTCGTCCTGCGGATACACGCGGAAGAGGAGGTTCGTGCGATACGCCTCGATGGAGGCGGCGAGCTTGAGGTCGCGCTCCACGATCGGCCACGCCTTCTCGAGGCTCATCACCTCGGTGACGGTGTTGGTGCCCTTCTTCGTTGTCACCTTGAAGCGGCTCTCGTCCTGCACGACGTCCCAGTGGTTGCTCACCTCCTCGGCGGCGATGGTGAACTGCGCGAGGCGGTTGGTGGCGGCCGCGTCGAAGCGGGCGTACTTCACCGTCACGCAGTCGGGAAGCGCGATGGAGTTGGTGTTGTCGTTGTAGTAGGCCTCAATGCCCTTGTCGTCGATCGTGACCTTGGCGGCGTCCTTGTCGGTGAACGTGGCCACGCGCACGGTGAACTTGTCGGTGACGTCGTTGATGGCGGTCTCGAGCTCCGCGGGGCTAGCCCACGCGGCGCTGCCCAGCACCACCTGCTGGAGCTTGCCGAGAGTGAGGCGGCGCTTGAGGTACTCCTCGAAGAGCTCAGGCGACATTCCGTTCTCGCGCAGCAGCATCTCGTAGCGCTGAAGGCTGAAGGCGCCGCCTTCGTCCTTGAACGCCGGGTCGCGGCGGATCTGCGCGCGCACGTCCTCGTCGGATGCCTCAAGCTTGGCACTCTTCGCCACGGCGAGCGCGGCGGCGTTCTGCCATGCGCGGCGGTTGACCTCGGCGGCTGGGGTCTTGTTGTCGCGCCCGCGGCCGAAGCCGCGCACGTCGTTCACCAGACGGTTGAAGAACGCGCCCGACAAGTCCTTGCCGCCAAGCTTGCCGGCTGAGTTGGACGACGGCCTGCCGCTCTCTCCATCTCCCCTGAATAGGAAGTCGAACGCGAAGAACACCGAGATCGCTATTGCGAATACGCCCCACACCCACTTGTTCTTGATGAGGCGGTTGAAATGATGAATGACCACTTTGCTTTCCTGTCTTTCTTGTTTCTTTTATTTTCCTGAAACGGCTCGCGCGCGCCACTGCATGGACGCCGACGCCGCATCAGATGAGATCGTCTTCGTCGTCCTTCTTCTCTTCCTTCTTGGGCGCGGCGGGCTTCTTCTCTTCGGCGGGCTTCACCTCAACCGTCTCGGTCTCCTCGTCCACGCGGCTGCTCTTTGCGGCCTTGTCAGCCTCGGCGACCTTCGTGGAGACCACGAGCTCGCCGGAGTTGACGTTGGCGCGGCCCTCGGCAAACGCGATGCGGTTCTTCATGTCGCCCGTGGCGTTGAACGTCATCATGGAGACGACCGTGCGCCCGCCCACATTGGACTTGGCGCGGAAGATCTTGATCACGCATTGCGCCGAGAGCGTGAAGTCGAGCGACTTCACCTTCTCGACCAACTCGCCCGTCTCGAAGTTGCGCTCCGCGATGATGCCCTGGTCGAGCTGCGCCTTGCAGTCGCCGCTCTCGCCCTTGATCACGGAGAAGAGCCCCTTGCCTGTAGTGGTGATGCGCAGCTGGTTCGCCGCGACGAGGCGCGGGAACTTGAAGTGCTTTCCGGAAAGCGCCATCGAGCCCGTCACGCAGCGCAGCACGGCCTCGTCGCCGTCCGCCTCGGCGGAATAGTCGAACCAGCTCTCGCCGGCGAGATTCTCGCACTTGAAATTGGGCGCCTCGACGCTGAAGAAACCTTCCTTGAGCTGGAGCGGCAGCTTGAGGTACACGCGGCCCTTCCTGAGAACAAGCGTGCGATTGAGATCGCCGATCTTGATCTCCTTCGTCGCGAACTCCACGCCTTCGCCCGCGACGAGCGAAGACTTGTCACCGAACTCGAACTTGGCACGCGCAGTCGTCTTGCCATCGCCAATCACGCGCACTATGGAACCGAGCGGATAGTAGCGCCCTTCCTCGGCGTCCACCCAGTCGGCGGTGCGCGGCTTGAGCACCTGCACCGTTCCGCTTGCGTCAACGCAGCGGATGAGCGGGTAGAAGAATTTGTCCGCCGTCTTCACCGCAGCAACGCCGGTATCGTCGGCGGCCTGTTCGGATGCAGCCGCGCCGGCCTCCGGTTTGTCGTCCGCGGCATCGTCCTGCGCGTACGAGCAGACAGCAAAAACCGCAGCGGTTGCAAGCACAGCCGCCGTCTTAATCGGGTATGTCAGGTTCATTTGCAAAGCCTTCCTTCCTCTTGTGGTCCATATATATTACAATTTTCCGCGACGAAACGCAACAAGGATAAATGCGGAACCTAAAAGAATCAGCGCGAGGGAAATCGCCTGACTGATGGTGAAATTGCCCACGTTGGCACGAGGGTCGCCACGCAAAACTTCAATTCCGTAGCGAATACACGCATAACCAATCATGTAACAGCCTGTGACGAAACCTGGACGCTCCTTCCAGAACCTGCGATGGAGCGCCAGAAGCGCCGAAAAAAGAATGAACACAGAAACCGCCTCGAAGAGCTGCGTGGGCAGCACGGGCAGCGCCGCGCGGGCGTCAGCGGCGATGAGCCCGGCGTTCAACTGCTCGTGCCACGCGGGCGATCCGCGCGGAAACGAGACGGCGCACGACGCATTCGAGAGGCGTCCGAAGCAGCATCCGTAGAAGAAGCATCCCACGCGGCCGAAGGCGTGTCCAAGCGGAATCACCACCGCGAAGAGGTCCGCCATCGGCAGAATCTTCTCGCGCTTCGCGCGGCACCACACGAAGAACACGGCGATCGCCAATATCAATCCGCCGTAGAACATCAGCCCGCCTTTGTCCACGCGGACAATCATCTCGGGATGTTCGGCGAATTCAGTCGCCCAGTGCTCGACGACGTACGCGATGCGCGCGCCGACGACGCCGCTGATCATCATCAGCATTATCAGGTTTGTGCAAGGCTCGGGATTGCGTCCGGTGCGCCTGCACAGCCACGCCAGCACCTGCCATGCCGCGAGGAAGCCCAGCGCCATGAAGGCGCCGTAAGTCTTTATGTGCAGAAAGCCGAGCGATATGAGATCGGGATGCATCAGAGACCTTTCAGTATTTCAACGGCGGCGCGGGTGGGCGCGGCGTTGGTTGAGGCGATCCACCAGCCTTCGCCCTTCTGGGTCGATATGAGCTTGAGCGCGATCTTCTCGCGCGTGAGGCCGTTGGTGGAGAATAGACGCGCGGCATCAACGCAGTTTGTCGTGTTCGAACGCGCCGCCGCCACGAGGTTCGTCTGCCGCGCAAGCCACGCCTCGGCGAGATCGACCGCATGGTCGACCTCGTTCTGGATGGACGGCTCGAGCGGACCATCCTGCCGCGGCATCGGGCGCACCTGAAACGCCGCCGCCACAATCGCTGCCATTAACAATCTCATTCGCGCAAGTGTTCCTTTCGTTCGCGTATGGCCAATTATACCAAATCGCCCGCTCGGTGAAAACAGACAATCCTATATCTCGCGTATCTCGTACTCGTAGCCGTAGATCGCGTTTCTGTACTTGCGAACGCCGTCCGCGCCGACGGCCGCAAGCTCAGCGACGAGCGTGCCGTCGGGCGCAAAGAGTTTACGCGCGCCGTCGGCGTTCTCTTCCACGCGCAGCGCGGGCGAGAGCGAACGGCGCAGTTCGTCAACGGGCAGATTCACGAATGCAAGGTCGAGGAGCGCATTCTCCGGCTCGAACGCGCTCGGAATCTGCGGCGCGCGCTCGCACCTGAGAGCATGCGGCCTCTCGAGGTTTATCGTCACAAGTCGAATCTGCGGCGCCAGGAAGACGACCGTGAGCTTATCCCCGTCGCCTTTCATGACGCACTGCGCCTGGAGCGCATGGTCCTTCCACGCGCCGTTCAGCGCCTGCACGCGAACGCCCTTCATCGAAAGAAGCGCCTCGACCACGCGCGTCATCTGCACTTCCGCGCCGCCGATCCTGACGGGGATGGGCTCGCCCCGCACGAGCGTTGTGGAGCATCCCGCCAACGCCGCGAGAAGCATCGCGCATACTGCAAAGGCAAGTTTCTTCATGACGCCGAACTTATGGTGCAGGCAAGGGCGAAGAGATATGCCGAAAGCCTGTTGAGAAACGGAACGCCCGGATGTCCGGGAGAGAGGCGCACGAGCGAACGCTCGGCACGACGGCACACGGCGCGCGCCAGGTGCACGAAGCCATCAGGCACGCAGAAAGCGAACGGCGCCGCATTGGGCGGCGAAAGGCGGTCTGTCTCGGCCTCGAGAAGAGGCACGAAATCAACCTCGTACGGAAATTCGGCGTAGCCCGCGATGTTTGCCGAAAGCGACACCACGTTGCGCTGAAGGCGTACGAAGAAGGCGGCGTCGAATGCGGCGGTGCCATCCGGCGCCCTGGCGGAGCATGGGGTTGTGCGCACGACGCCGAGCCACGAGTTGAGCTCGTCGAGGTCGCCCAGAACGTCAAAAACGAGCGCATCCTTTCGGACGCGCCCGCCTTTGACGGAGGACTCTCCCGAGTCACCCGTTCTGGTGTAGGCTCTCACTTGGCCTCTTCGGCAGCCGGCGCTTCGGCGGCGGGTGCCTCTTCGGCCGCGGGCTTCTTGTCCACTGCCTCAGGCGCGGTCACCCACTGGAGAATGCACATCTCGGCGGCGTCGCCCTTGCGGGCGCCGAGCTTGATGATGCGCGTGTAGCCGCCGTTGCGGCCCTTCATCGCTGGCGCGATCTTGTCGAACAGCTTCTGCACGGCCTTGGGCTGCTGCAGGCGCGACGCCGCGAGGCGGCGGGCTGCGAGAAGCGCTTCGGGTTTCGGCTTCTCCGCCACGGCGGCCTCGAGGCCCCTGCGGGCGATCGTGACCATGTGGTCGGCGTCCTTGCGGGCCTCCTTGGCCTTGGGGAGCGTGGTCTTTATGGATTCGGCGAGGATCAGGTTCGTCACAAGGCTCTTCATGAGGGCCTTGCGGTGCGCTGACGAACGCCCGAATTTCTTCATTACTCTCTGATGACGCATGGGAAAACTTCCTTACTTCTTTGTTTCGAGCAGGTCGGGATCGAACTTGTAGCCAAGGCACAGGCCGAGGTCCTTCAGCTTCTCCTTGATTTCCGTCAAGGACTTCTTGCCGAAGTTGCGGTACTTGAGCATGTCCGCCTCGGTCTTCTGGGCGAGCTCGCCCACCGACGTGATGTTGGCGTTGTTGAGGCAGTTCGCGGCGCGCACCGAAAGCTCGATCTCGTTGACGGACATGTTCACCAGCTTGCGCAGGTGCTCGCGTTCGTCGGAGCTCTTCTTTTCGGTCTCGTCGATGTCGAGCGACTCCACGCTGGAGTAGTCGACGAACACGTCGAGATGGCGGCGCAGCACGGCGGCTGCGATCTTCAGCGCCTCGTCCGGGGTGACGCGGCCGTCGGTCCAGACGTCGAGAATGAGCTTCTCGTAGTCCGTGCGCTGGCCAACGCGGGTGTTCTCCACGAGGAAGTTCACGCGCGTCACGGGCGAGAAGATCGAGTCGATCGCGATGCGGCCGATCTCCTGGTCCGGCGTCTTGTTCCCGTCGGCCAGGCAGAAGCCGCGGCCCGTGCGGATCTCGCACTGCATGTCAAGAACCGCGCCCTCTTCGAGGTTCGCGATCTCAAGACCGGGATTGAGCACCTCCACGGAGTTCTCCTCTGCGAAGTCGCCGGCGGTGACCGTGCAGGGTCCCTCCTTCTTAAGGTGCAGCGTTGTGGTTTCGCGCGTGAACGTCTTCAGCAGCACGCGCTTCAGGTTGAGGATGATGTCTGTTACGTCCTCCGCGACGCCGGGGATGGTCGAGAACTCATGGCTTACGCCCTCGATCTTCACCGAGCTGATCGCGCATCCTTCGATGGACGAGAGGAGCACGCGCCTGAGCGAGTTCCCGATCGTGCGCGCATAGCCGATTTCAAACGGCTCGGCGATGAAACGGGCATACGTTCCGGTCGCGGTGTCCACGTCCTTCTGGACGCTCTTAGGCATTTCAAAACGACTCAAACGGATCGGCATTTATACCTCCCTTGAGATAGATGGAGACGGTTAGCGGGGAAGCCCCGCGGACATTAACGCGAGTAGAGTTCGACGATCGACTGCACGTCGATCTGCTCGGGAATCTCTTCACGCGTGGGGAGGCTCGAAAGCGAACCCGTCATCGTCGTGCGGTCGAACGAGAGCCACGCAACTGTGATCTTGTGGTGCTCGAGCGACTGCCCAACCGCCGTGAGCTGACGAGACTTCTCCTTGAGGCTGATCATCTCGCCGACGCGCACGATGTAGGACGGAATGCCGCATACCTTGCCGTTCACCGTCACGTGGCGGTGAGTCACGAGCTGGCGGGCCGCAGCGCGCGTGGGCGCAAGGCCAAGACGGTACACGACGTTGTCAAGCCGAGTCTCGCAGAGACGGAGCAGATTCTCGCCCGTAACGCCCTGCATGGACTTCGCACGCTCGAAGAACAGACGGAACTGCTTCTCGCGCATGCCGTACATGAAACGGGCCTTCTGCTTCTCGCGCAGCTGCTCGCCGTACTCGGAAAGCTTGCGCGCACGCTTGCCGCCGTGCTGGCCAGGACGGTTCGGACGGCGCGAAAGCACCTTGTCGGGACCGTAAATCGGCTCGCCGAAACGACGGGAAATCTTTGAACGGGGACCTGTATAGCGACCCATGGTTAAACCCTCCTGCGCTTGCGAGGACGGCACCCGTTATGAGGAACGGGCGTGCAGTCCGTGATCATGGTTACGCGAATGCCTGCGGCCTGGATGGCGCGCACGGCCGACTCGCGGCCCGCGCCAGCGCCCTGCATGCGCACTTCGCACTCGGACATTCCCTTGGCGTACGCCGTGCGCGCCGCGTCCTGCGCGACCATCGTCGCGGCGAACGCCGTGCACTTGCGGCTGCCCTTGAAGCCAGCCTTGCCCGCCGAGCTCCACGCAATCACACCGCCGCGGGCGTCGGCAATCGAAACCTGCGTGTTGTTGAACGTGGAACGGATGAAGGCAATACCCGGCGGAATCGTCTTGCGCGGGCGGCCCTTCTTCGCGGCAGCCTCGCCCTCCGCAGCGGTCGCCGCCGCTTCGGTCTCAGCCGCGGCCTGAGCTGGCGCAGCTTCCTGCTTGATGTTTTCTTCGCTCATTTCTTACCTCTCTAAATCACTTCTTCGAGGGAGCGCTAGAGCGAATCGCGGCCGCAGACGCCTTGCGGTTGCCCTTGCGCGTCTTCGCGTTCGTCTTCGTGCGCTGACCACGCACCGGCAGGCCGCGCTTGTGGCGGAGGCCGCGGTACGAACCAATGGAAATCAGACGGCGGATGTTCTGCGAAACCTCGCGGCGCAGATCGCCTTCGACCCGGTAGTGGTCCTGAATGTACGTCGTTATCGCATGGATCTCGTCCTGCGAGAGATCATCGGCCTTCTTGCTCGGCTCGATGTTGCACGCCGCCAGCACGTCATCCGCGCGCTTCGGCCCGATTCCGTGGATGTACCGGAGAGCATAGCGGGTATGCTTCTTGCCCGGAATATCCACACCCATCAATCTTGGCATGGTTTTTCTTTCCTCTTCCTTTTAGCCCTGGCGCTGCTTGTGGCGCGGGTTTGTGCAGATCACGCGCACCACGCCTTTGCGGCGGATGATGCGACAGTTCTCGCAGATGCGACGAACGGAACTACGTACTTTCATGGTTTTTTACTCTACTTTGGTGGTCGAACAAAAAGATATTATCTCAAAAATCGGACCCTTTTGCAAGGGGGAAAATTAAAAATTTGAAAAAAGGCGAAATTGAACGAAAAATCAACAAAGTCAGCGGCGTTGCTCGCCTGCCGTACGGCGCACCGCACGCAGCACGGCGGCCGCAATGGCCGGCCCCACCCCAGCCACGGCGGCGATTTCCTCCTCGCTCGCCTTTGCTATGCCATAGACCGAATGGAACTTCTTCAGAAGGGCCATCTTCTTCGCGGGGCCTATGCCCGGCACCTCGTCGAGCGCCGATTCGCGTATGGTGCGCTCGCGCAGGCTGCGGTGGTACGTGATCGCGAAGCGGTGCGCCTCGTCGCGAAGGCGCGTCGCCACGAATAGTCCCTGCGAGTCGCGCGGCAGCACGATCTCGCCGCGCTCGTCATCGGTCACTATGATCTCCATGCGCTCGGCAAGGCCCACCACGGGAATGTCCGTAACGCCTATCTCGGCGAACGCCGCGCGCGCGGCGCGCAGCTGCGTTATGCCGCCGTCGCAGATGAAGAGGTCGGCGCGCGGGCTTTTCGCGACGAGTGTGGAATCGGGTCCGTAGCGACGGCGCACAACCTCGGCCATCGAACGCGGATCGTCCGCGCCCTCGACCGTCTCGATCTTGAAGTGCCGGTAGAAGCGGCGGTCGGGCAGGCCATCCACCGCCACCACGAGCGACGCCACGGAATGCGTGCCGAAGAGGTTCGAGATGTCGGCGCATTCGATGACGCGCGGCGGAGTTGACATCTTGAGCGCGGCGGCAAGCTCCTCAAGCCCGCGGCGCGCATCGGCTCGCGTCTCCTCCGGGCGCCTCCGCACGAAGTGGCTCTTCGTCATCTCCTTGAGCGCGCCCACCGTGTCGCGCAGGCGTGCTGCTTTCGTGAAGTCCTGCTTCGCGGCGGCGGCCTTCATCTCCTCGACGAGCTCGGTGATCACCTGCGGACGCTCCCCGCGCAGGAACGCGCACGCCTCGTCGAAGCGCGCGCGGTAGTCGGCCATCGAGATGCGCCCCTCGCACGGAGCCGTGCAGTAGCGCACTACGTCCGCATGGCAGTGGCGGTGCGTCTCGCCGTCCGGCGCGAGCGCCGTGCAGCCCCGCAGCCCCCAGCGCTTTTCCACGAAGTCCTTGGCCGCACGCACCACGGGGGAGGACGGGAACGGACCGAAGTAGAGTGCGCCGTCGTCGCGCACTATTCGGCATGTGCGGAATGCGGGGAATGGATCGTCGGGATTCGCGCGCAGGGCGAGGTAGCGCTTGTCGTCGCGCATCAGGATGTTGAAATGCGGCTTGTACTTCTTGATGAGGCTCGCCTCGGTGAGCAGCGCCTCGGCCTCGTTCTTGACGGTCATGAACTCGAGGTCGGCCACAGTGTTCACCATCGAACGCACCTTGGGCGCGTGATTGGCGCCGGGGCGGAAGTACGAAAGCACGCGGCGGCGAAGGTTCTTCGCCTTTCCCACGTAGATGATCACGCCCCGGCGGTCCCTCATCAGGTAACAGCCGGGGCGATTGGGAACGGACTTAAGCCGCTCTCGCAGAACGTCGTTCAATGCGCGACCTCGCGGCGCGGACTACTTTGCCTCCTCGCCGGTCTTCTGCTCGACCTTGGCGGGCTCTTTGTCCTTGCCCTCGTTGAGGAGCTGCTCGCCCTCCTCGGTGCCCTTCTTGAACTCGCCCTTGGCCTTGCCGAGCGCGCGGGCGATCTCCGGAAGCTTCTTGCCGCCGAACAGCAGCACTATCACCACTAGAAGCAGCACTATCTGCCAGGGACCTGAAAACATTTTCTTCTCCTTTGCTCGTTGTTGAAAAAACAAACCTTTTTATTATACCAAATCCCCGCCGCGTTTTGCAAACGATTAAAGGCACCCATTTTTTCACGGTGTAGTCTTAAGGTGTGGAGGTGTTAAAGTTTGAAAGTTTGAGGGTTGTATTATTGCCACGAACCACGAACCACGAGCCACGAGCCACGAACCACGAGCCACGAGCCACGAGCCACGAACCACGAGCCACGAGCCACGAAAATATGCTATAATGAATGCCATGAAAAATCCTGCTATGATCAAGATCGCTGCGGTGGCCGCTCTAATTCTGGCGACGGCGTGGTTTATGATGTCCTCTTCCGACGAGAAGCGTATCCAGAAGCAGTTCGACCGCGTTGCCGAGCTTTTCTCGAAGGAAGAATCAGAGTCGATGCTTGCAGCCGGCGTTAAGGCCAAGTCCATCGGCGCCATGGTCATGCCTAAGACGAAGATGGAGGTGCGCGAACTTGGTCTGCGCAGGACCATTGACTCCGACGAAGCATCGGAGATGGCCGCCGTGTTCCGCGCACATCTGCGCACCATCTCTATCAAGTTCTCGCAGCTGACAATCGATGTGAAGTCGAACGACGAGGCTGACGTCATCGGCAACGCCACCTTGAGTGGCTCAATGTCGGAAGAGCGCTCTTTCGAGGCATCTCTTGTAAAAGACCCCGAAACCGACGAATGGAAGTTCTCCTCCGTGAAACTCCACCAGGTGAACTAGCGCCACTGAGTTAGATTTTTGGGCGGAACATCCCCACGCGTGTGGGGAAAACCGTATGGGCGAGCGGATAGTTTGGATCCAGCGCGGAACATCCCCACGCGTGTGGGGAAAACCCGTTGTACGCCTCCGTCAGCCAGCGGCAGCCCGGAACATCCCCACGCGTGTGGGGAAAACGACCGCTTCGAGCAGGCCAACCTCGAGTTCCACGGAACATCCCCACGCGTGTGGGGAAAACGAATGCACGACGCCTGGATTGCGAAACTTGTTGGGAACATCCCCACGCGTGTGGGGAAAACGAGATGCGCCGCTATGTCGCCGTGGCGGGGTTCGGAACATCCCCACGCGTGTGGGGAAAACAACCCGTAGTGGCTCGCCGCATACTCGATGACCGGAACATCCCCACGCGTGTGGGGAAAACTTGTCACTCCCGGCTATCGCGAAGTCGCGCCTCGGAACATCCCCACGCGTGTGGGGAAAACTCGTGGCGCGCCTTGATCTCGGCGAGATCGGCCGGAACATCCCCACGCGTGTGGGGAAAACGTTTTACGTCGATGAAGTTCTGCCCGGCGACACGGAACATCCCCACGCGTGTGGGGAAAACTGCGCGACGGCGAAACGGGCTGCGGGTGGGTGCGGAAGATCCCCACGC
>JAEEGF010305873.1_pt1 | contig 15630 bp, 13 predicted proteins | sample 9134171 | NCBI WGS metagenome assembly JAEEGF01 (sample SAMN16246542, study PRJNA631951) | gut metagenome | biome: gut microbiome; feature: rumen; material: AP-attached | host: Bos | place: Iran: Karaj | collected 2018-10 | reverse complement strand
CAGGGTCCCATGGGCGAGAAGCCGTCGAGGCTCTTGCCGGAGTACCACTGCTTGTGCGAGGTCTGAAGATCCCTCGCGGATACGTCGTTGAATATGGTATAGCCAAAGATGTAGTCCTGCACGGTCCCGGGCTCTACGTTCCTCGCGTCCTTTCCTATCACGACCGCGAGCTCGTTCTCATAGTCGAGCTTCTGCGTGATGTCCGCGTGCGCGGGTATGGGAGCCCCGCTGCCCTGCGAATACGGCGTCCTCTTGGAGAAGAAGATTGGCAGATCCGCGTCGGCCTTGAAAGTCTCATTGTAGCCGAAGGCCTCCTCGGCGTGCTCCGTGTAGTTCAGCCCGAGGCAGAGTATGTCTGCCTTCGGCCTGGGGATGGGCGACAGCAGCTCGTACTTCCCCTCAGGCACGAGCCCGTTCTTGCTCTTTTTGAGCTCCTCGATCTGTTTCAGCTGCTCCGGTCCGGCGTTCTTTATCAGGTCGTTCATGTCCTCGAAGACCAGACCTGAAGCGAGCACAGGGATGACTCCCCCTTCAGCAAAGATCCCCAGCTGTTCCCGGGGATTGCCCTTCACCCTGTAAGTAACGAGCTTCATTTTATCCTCCCAGCGAAAACGGTCCTTAGATCAAAACGTATGAGCGTTATACATAATTATCATATACCATTTTTGTATGGGTGGCACAGTTTTTTGCTTTGAATTTTCGCCATTCCCGCGGTAAAATATTTTCGTATGCGCCGGGACAGCCGGCGCGGATCAGGACGCGCAATGGATCAGAACTCAAACATCAGGGATTTCACCGGCGGGAACATAACCCGCCAGCTGGTCAGCTTCGCCTGGCCTCTCTTCCTCTCCAACCTCCTGCAGGTAGTCTACAACATGGCCGACATGATAATAGTCGGCAGGGTCCTCGGAAAGGCCGGGACCTCGGCGGTCGCCATAGGCGGCGACGTATCCATGCTCCTCACCTTCATAGCCATGGGCTTTTCGGGCGCAGGCCAGGTGCTGGTCGCGCGCTACATCGGAGGAGGGCGCAGGGACAAGCTCAGCCGCTTCATAGGGACCATGTTCGGCTTCCTCATGAGCTGCGCGCTGGCAATAAGCGCGCTCGGCCTCGTCTTTCAGAGCTCCATACTCAGGCTGATGAACACTCCCGAGGCCTCGTACGCCGGCGCGGAGAGCTACAGCCGCATCTGCATGATAGGCCTCGTCTTCATCTACGGCTACAACATCGTCAGCGCCATACTGCGCGGCATGGGCGACAGCAAGCATCCGTTCATTTTCATCGGTATCGCGGCGGTCATCAACATCTGCCTCGACCTGCTCTTCGTCGCCTTCCTCGGCTTCGGGGCCGGCGGCGCCGCCCTCGCTACCGTCATAAGCCAGGGCGTGAGCTTCGTCGCCTGTGCGCTCTTCCTCACGAGAAACAAGGAGAGCTTCGGGCTCGATGTGAAGCACGAATGGTTCCTGCGCTGGGACGGCGAGATGCTCTCCTCCCTGCTCAAGCTCGGGACTCCGATGGCCATCAAGAGCGCCTCTGTCATGTTCTCAAAGCTCTTCGTGAACTCCTGGATCAACTCCTACGGCGTGGAGGTCTCCGCCTTCGCGGGCATAGCAAACAAGGTAAACAACATCTCCAACCTGATATCCAACGCGATGAACACCGCGGGCTCCACCATGGTCGGGCAGAACATAGCCGCCGGCGAATACGGCAGGGTCAACCGGATCCTCGCAAGGCTCATGGCGATAACCCTGAGCATCGCGGCGCTCATCTCCGTCCTCATAGCGGCCTTCCCCATGCAGATCTTCGGCATATTCACGGAGGACCCCTCGGTCCTGGCCATAGCCCCGCGCTACGTTCCCATCGCGATCACGGTGTTCTTCGCCAGCGCGCTGCGCTCCGCCATGAACGCGCTCATCAACGGCAGCGGAAGATACACGGTCAACTTCGCGACCGCCATACTCGACGGCATAGTCATGAGGATAGGCCTCGCCCTGCTCTTCGGAGTGGCCCTCGACATGAAGCACTACGGCTTCTGGCTCGGCGACGCCCTCGCGGGCTTCACGCCCTTCCTGATCGGCACGGTCTTTTATTTCACCGGGCTGTGGAAGAACAAGATGGAATAAGTTATCATTAACAGGGAGCTCCCCGCTCCCTTTATAAACGCGAAAGATCACGGTTCACACGGAGGTAACGATATGAAAAAGACCGGATTCATAGGCCTTGGCATCATGGGCCGCCCCATGGCGGAGAATCTGCTCAAGGCGGGCTGCGAGCTGTACGTCTACGACGTTTCGCCCGCGGCGGTCGAAAGGCTCACCGCCCTCGGCGCTAAGGCGTCCGATCCCGCCGGCATAGGCAGGAGCTGCGACGTCATATTCCTCAGCCTGCCCAACGGCAGCATCTCCCAGAGCGTTCTCTTCGGGGAAAACGGAGTCGCGGGCACTGTATGCCCCGGCGCCATAGTCTGCGACACCAGCTCCGTGACCCCTTCCGAGGCCCAGACCTGCCACGAGAAGCTCCTCGAGCACGGCGTGTGGTTCGTGGACAGCCCCGTGAGCGGCGGCGAGCCCGGAGCGATAGCCGGCACCCTCGCCTTCATGGCGGGCGGCGAGCCCGAGGCCTTCGAGCAGCTCAGGGAATACTTCGACATAATGGGAAGCTCGGCCGTCCTCATCGGCGGCAGCGGCATGGGCTGCGTCACCAAGCTCGCGAACCAGGTCATCGTCAACCTCACGATCGCGGCGGTCTCCGAGGCCTTCGTGCTCTCGACCAAGGCCGGCGCCGACCCCTGGAAGGTCTACAAGGCGATACGCGGAGGGCTCGCGGGAAGCGCGGTCCTCGACGCGAAGATCCCAATGATAGTCGAGAGGAACTTCACCCCCGGCGGCAAGATCTCGATCAACCACAAGGACATCAAGAACGTCCTCGCGACGGCTCACGAGATCGACGTGCCGGTGCCCCTCTCCGCGCAGCTCTTCGAGATCCAGCAGGCGCTCAAGGCTCACGGCCACATGGACGACGACCACTGCGGCTACGTGCAGTACTTCGAGGCGCTCGCGGGAGTCACCGTGAAGAGCGACAAGCCCGAGGAATAGAGGAAAGGATAGACGACCATGCAAAGACTAAGCGCTGACATCCTGAAGAGCTTCGGGACCGTCAACGTGCCCGCGGTCGACCGCATACTCGCGGAGGAGATCGCGCGCGACAGGCACAAGATAGTCGTGCTCGACGACGACCCCACCGGCGTTCAGACCGTCCACGACGTGTCGGTGTTCACCGGCTGGGACAGAGCCTCCGTCCTCGAGGGCTTCAGAGAGGACAGAAAGCTCTTCTATATTCTGACCAATTCCCGCGGGATGACCCCGGCCGAGACCGAAGCCGCGCACCGCGAGATGATCGCTAACATCAAGGGCGTCGCGGCGGAGCTCGGAAGACCCTACATGATCATATCCCGCAGCGACTCGACGCTCAGGGGACACTATCCCCTCGAGCCTGAAGTGCTCAGGCAGGGCATCGAGAGCGGCGGAGCCAGAGTCGACGGCGAGATACTCATACCCTTCTTCAAGGAGGGAGGCCGCTTCACGATAGGCAACGTGCACTACGTGCAGCAGGGAGAAGAGCTCGTCCCCGCGGCCGAGACCGAGTTCGCGAAGGACAGGAGCTTCGGCTACACGAAGTCCTCGATCCCCGAGTATATCGAGGAGAAGACCGGCGGAGCATACAGCGCCCAGGACGTGACCTGCGTGTCCATCGAGGACCTCAGGAAGCTCAAGATCGACCACATAGTCCAGCAGCTGCTCGCGGTGAGCGGCTTCGGCAAGGTCTGCGTCAACGCCGCGGACTACTGCGACCTCAAGGTCTTCGCAATAGCGCTCTACAGGGCCATGGCCCGCGGCAAGCGCTTCATACTCCGCTCGGCGGCCGGAATAGTCAAGGTCCTCGGCGGGGTGAGCGACGCCCCCCTGCTCAGCGCCGGGAGGCTCATAAGGAAGCCCTCGGGGCGCGGCGGAGCCGTGGTCATCGGAAGCCACATGCAGAAGACCACCAGGCAGCTCGAGGAGCTCCTGAAAGCCGAAGGGACTGTCGAGATACCCTTCGACTCCGACAAGGTTCTCGAAGGAGACGCCGCCCTGGACGCTGAGGTGCGCCGCTGCGTGGGGCTCGAGGAGCAGGCGATAGCCGCAGGGCTCACCCCCGTCTGCTACACGAAGAGGACCCTGCTGAGCCTGCCGGACGACACGAAGGAGAGCGCCCTCCTCAGGAGCGTCAAGATAAGCGACGCGGTGCAGAGGCTCATAGGGGAGCTCAGCATCGCTCCCTCGTTCATAATCGCCAAGGGCGGGATCACCTCAAGCGACATAGGCACCAAGGCCCTGCGCGTGCGCCGCGCGAACGTCATGGGGCAGATCCTTCCCGGCATCCCCGTCTGGGAGACCGGCTCAGAGAGCCGCTTCCCCGGGATCCCCTACGTGATCTTCCCCGGCAACGTCGGAAGCGAGACAGACCTCAGGACCGCCGCCGAGACCCTCATGGAGGCGTCGAGGCCGTAAGGCGGTCTTCCCCAAGCGTCGAGGCCGTAAGGCGATCTCCCGCGGCCGCGAGGCGCCGGACAGCGGCGCGAAAGCTCAAAAACAAAAGCTCCCCTCCTCTCGGAAGGGAGCTTTTAATATGCGGGATAAGTCTTTTGCGGGCGCTCCGCAGAGCTTTCGGCAGCGTGCTTCGCGCCTTGCCGGATCCTGCAGATCCAAGCCGTTTTCTAAAGATCTATCCAGAATCTCTTGACCCAGATGCCCCTCTTGGGCTCGTAGACGGTGTTCTGGAAGACTCCGCCGTTGGCGCGGATGGTGTTCTCGGAGCCCACGTTGCCGTCGACGCAGGTCACGAGTATCTTGTCCAGGCCGAGGGCCTTGCAGTGCGGGAGCACCGCCCTGAGCATCATCTTGGCGTAGCCCTTCCTGCGCTCGGAGGGCCTTATGGAATAACCGATGTTCCCGCCGTAGCTGGCGAGGAACTCGTTGAAGTAATGCCTTACCTGGATGACTCCGACTATCCTGTTGTCAGACTTTCTGACATACAGATACTGAGTCGCGGTGACGTGGCCCTCGCTCACGAACGCGGGGTTGGTCTGCCTGCGGCTGTAATTTATCCACTCGTAGGGGTCCTCGGTCCTCTTGAGGGAGCCGACCCCGTCCATGCTGCTGTTCCAGTCGAGGAACTCCTGGCGGAAAGCCCTGATGTCCTCAGCGTACTCCTCGGTGGGTTCTACCAGCATAAAGTTCTCAGATCTGTCCATGATGACCTCCGTATTATCACAGCGTATAGTCTATCATACTTTGCGCGCTTCGCCATCTATTTTTTGAAGGGACGGCTTCGGGCTCCGCGGCAGCTACAGCGTCTCGGCGGAGAGGCGCTTTTCTATGTTCGAGCTGACGCGCTCCTCGAGGCGCCTCAGCGTCTGTTTGTCCTCCTCGCTGAAACCCTCGAGCCTGACGCGGTCGAGGTCCTGCTCGAGCCCCAGAAGCTCATCCCTCAGCTCTGGAGCGCTGAAGCTGTACATGTCCTGCTTCTCTCTCAGGGAGAGCGCGGTCTCGAATCTGACATAGCCCAAGGCGAGGAGCTTCGCGGCGTGAGGCGCAACGGCGACCCTTGAGATCCCAAGGAAGCCGCTTACGTCGTCGGACGAGCAGGGCCTGCCCGCCTTCATCAGAAGGTAGAGCATGAGCACCTGCTCGGAGCTCAGCCTGAGCCTCTTGCCCAGAGACGAGACATAGCGGTCCATCAGCCTCGAGCTCAGATAGGATTCCTGCAGGGGAGAGCCCTCGAGGCTCTCGCTCATGTAGACCGGAGCGCCGCTCTCGCGGCCGAGCCTGGACGTCCCCGGCATGAGCGGAAGGTTCAGAAAATCCGTGCTGAACGCGAGCATGTAGCCGTAGATGACGGGGAGCCTGTCCGAGTACTCCTGCAGGTCGAAGGTGTCCCTGTAGAACCTGTCGTAGTACTTGATGACGCTGGTCTTCATGCGGACCGTCGCGCCCAGGTCAAGGCTCTGGGATACGAGCGAGCCGCGGTTCATCACGTAGTAATAGACCGGAGCCTTCGTCACGGCGACGCTCTTCACGTGCAGGAGATACTCGAGGTTGAATATCATGTCCTCGCTGAAGCTGATGTTCTCGTCCATGCGGACGCCGTGCTCCTCGATGATGCTCCTGCGGTAGAGCTTGTTCCACAGCGCGCCGTAGTAGAGGTCCGCGGGGCTCCTGAGCATCTCGTCGGCGTATTCGCGGCGGCTGAGCAGGCCGCCCTTCTCTATCGAGCCCTTGCGCGAGACGCTCTCGTCGACGACCCTGTAGAAGTCGGCGATGACCATGTCCGCCCCCGTGCTCTCGGCCTCTCTCAGCAGAAGCTTGCATGAGTCCATGGGCAGGCGGTCGTCCGCGTCCGCGAACTGCACGTACTCTCCCCTCGCCTCGGCGAGGCCGCGGTTTCTGGCGGAGGAGACCCCTCCGTTCGGCTTGTGGATGACCCTGACCCTGCGGTCAGCGGCAGCGAGGCTGTCGAGCAGGGCGGGCGAGCCGTCGCGGCTCCCGTCGTCCACGAGTATGAGCTCGAGATCCTCCATGTCCTGCGCGAGAACGCTCTCAGCGCAGCGCTGTATGTTCTTTTCGGCGTTGTAGACCGGTATGATGACGCTTATCTTCATGGTGTTAGTGTTGTTTCGGGCGAAACCTTTTTAGAGATATCTCACGGCCAGAAGGACCGCGGCGATGATCACGAGCACTGCGGCGACCCACATTCCGGAGCCTCCAGAGGAGCCGCTCCCCGCGCTTCCGGAGCCGCCGGCGCTTCCCGAGCCGTAGCCCGCGGCCGCATTTTTGCGCTTCCTGAGGCGCTCCATCTCCTTCTCGGCCTTCGCGAGGCGCGCGAGCGGATCGCGGCCCTTGAGCAGGGCGCTGTGGAAGAGCTTGAGATCCATGAGGTCCTCCTTCTCGCACTCGTCGAAATCGGGCTCGTGGGCGATCTTGTTCCTCACCCAGCGCAGATGCTTGAGCTCCTTGTATGAGGAATCCCAGCCGGGGATGAGGCTCCGCTTGTAATCGGGGACCTCCTCCATGGCCTTGATGTATTCGCTCACGCCGGCGCGGGCGCCGAACATGTCGCCGCATATTGCCTCGACCGCCTTGAACTCGTCGAGATAATCGGTATCAAGCTTTCGCATGCTGCCTCCTTTTCGGTGGTCTGTACAGGGCTGAAGGCTATTTCCCGGCCTCATGAAGTACGCGGCATATCGCGTCCTCGCCGCCGAAGCGATCGGCATCCGCAAAAGCTTCTGAAGAACCGATGACGACGGGAATACAGTCTCTATAGACCTCCGGGTGCGCAAGCGCCTTCACAGTTACCTCCGCGCCGATCCCGGCGGGATCGCCCATGGTGATCGCTAAAACCGGTCTCATATTGCCATCCTTCCCTTATCTTCCGTTCCAAAAGAAATACCATGCAAAGCAAAAGCCTTTGATCAGAACGCCTTAAGCGTTGATATCAAAGGCTTATTCGGTGGTGGTCTGTATAGGACTCGAACCTATGACATCTTGGTTGTGACCCAAGCGCTCTCCCAGCTGAGCTAACAGACCATACTCCAGCATTATATCACGCTTTTTTTAAAAAACAAGGGGGAAGCCCCAAGAGGCTTCCCCCGCGGCAGCTTTTGAGCTATACAGAGCTGACCTGCTCTGCCTTCAGCTCCTCGTCGGAGATCATTCCGTCCCGCTTGAAGGCGAGCTCCATGGCCTCCATCTCGACCGTCAGGTCGAGCTTGTCGTTCTCGAACAGGCTCTCGTACTGCTTCTTCAGCGCCTTCATGATGTCGGAGAAGTAGTTGAGGATCTTGTTTCTGGTCTCGGTCATCTCGATGCCGCTGTCCTCGACGGTGCGGTATTTCTTGATGATGACGTTGAGCGTGGGAACGTAGTAGTTGAGGAACTGCTTGCTGCGCCTGATCTCCTCAGGCTGGTTCTTGAGGACGCCGACGATCTTCTCGGAAGCGTCGAGGGCGTCCGCGGCAGCGAGCCTGACCTCGGGATCCTTGATCCTGATGGCGAGATTGCGCCCCTCGAGTATGTTCTGCTGCGCCTCGCGGATGCGCTTGACATCCTCGTTGGTGAGCCTGGAGGACGATGCCTCGGTCCTCCTGCCGTCGTCGACGCGCGAGGTGGTATCGACGACGCGCCTCACCGGCTCATCGTCGTCCTTGTGCGTCGCCTTGCCCGTCGGGACGTATTCAGTCCTCTCGACGGTACCGCGGCTTCCCCGGATGCCCGCGAAGATCACGCTGAGCAGAAGCCCGAAGAAGAGCGGGAGCCCCATCAGAGTTCCGAACACTACGAAACCCCCGATAAGGGGAAACCCGAAATCGAGCATCGACAGCAGTATGAGCATCCATATAACGGTTCCAAACCCTGATCTGCGTCTTCTCATCTTTAACCCTTGATATCAAGCAGCTTGTTCTTGAGCTCGACCTCGATGCGCCCGAGCTCGGCTTCCGCCTCCGCCCTTCTGTTCCTGGCCTCTTCCTGGATCTTCATGACCTCGTCGAAGGTCTCGATGAGCTTCTGGTTGGTCTCCTTGACGGTCTCGATGTCGACTACGCTGCGCTCGCTCTCCTGAGCGATCTCGATGCTGCCGGTCTTGAGGGTCTCGGCGTTCTTCTTGAGAAGCTCGTTGGTGAGCTCGTTGACGGCGTGCTGCGCGTCGGCAGCCTGCTTGGAGTGAGCCATTCCCAGGGCGAGGACCATCTGGTTCTTCCAGAGGGGGATGGTGTTGTTGATGGTGGACTGTATCCTCTCGACCATCAGGACGTCGTTGTTCTGGATCATCCTGATCTGCGGAGCCATCTGGATGCTGATGGTCCTGGTGAGCTCCAGGTCGAAGAGCTTCTTCTCGAATCGGTCGCAGAGGGCGGCGAAGTCGTTCGCGGCCTGGGCGTCCTCGGGAAGCCCGGACTGCTCGGCCTTGGCCTTGAGCTCCTGCAGCTTTCCTGAGCGCTCCTCCTCGAGCTTGGCCTTACCGGCCATGATGTACATGGAGAGCTCCTTGAAGTAGCCGAGGTTGGCCTCGTAGAGCTTGTCGAGCATCACGACGTCCTTGCTGAGGGTGTTCTGATGCTTCTCGAGCGACTCGACGATCTTGTCGATGTTGGTGTCGGCGCTGGCGTACTCGGCCTTGATCTTCTCGATGCTTACGGGCACCTTCTTGAAGAGGCCGAAGAGTCCCTTCTTCTGGGGCTCGAGCGAGAAGCCCTTGAGCTCGGTGACGAGGTCGGTGATCATTCCGCTGACCTCTCCGAGATCCTTGGTCTTGACGCCCTCGAGGGCGCTGTCGGAGAAGTCCGCGATCTTCTTCTGGCAGCTCGCGCCGTACTGCATGATCACGTTGGTGTCGGTGATGTCGATCTTCTCCTTGAACTCGTCGACGGCTCTCTGCTCTGCCTCGGTGAGCTGGATGTTCTTGAGATAGTTGGCCTCCTCGGGAGGAAGCTTGTCGAGATCCTTGATCTCGATGGTCTGAAGCTCGTGCATGGCGCTCTCGACGGTGTTGTCGAGATCGGCGATGGCGGCCTGGGCGGCGCCGGCGGCGGCTTCGAGCTCGGTAGCGGCTTCAGCTCCGTCGAGCTTGAGTTCGGGGACTTCGTTGTTCATATCGTTACCTCTTTCATTTATCTCTCGAGGCGGCGGAGCGGGATGCCCCGCCGCGTGATCTCATGAAGCTATGCTGAGGCCGGAGCGCCGGCCTTCAGCTCCGCGCCTCTACTCCTTCTTTGCGAAGGGCTCTCCGCAGTTCGGGCAGAAGTTGGGAACGGGCTTGCCCTCCTCGGGAGTCCATCCGCACTTGGCGCAGGACGGCCTCACGGGCTTGGGAGCGCCGCAGGTCGGGCAGAAGTTGCCGTCGCAGGTCTCTCCGCATACCGGGCAGGTCCAGGTCGGCTTGGCAGGGGCGACCGGAGCCTCGGGGGCCGGAGCGGGAGCCTCGGGCTGCTTGGCGCCCATATTGTAGAGGTCCTGAGCGCTGACTCCGCCCATGTTTCCTGCCATGCCCACGCCTACGAAGGCCTGGGCGGCGCCGCCGGCGTTCTTGGCGGCGTCCTTCATCGCCTGGCCCTGGGAGCCTACGATGTAGGAGGCGGCGGTGGTGGGATCCTTGAAGGCCGCGTTCCTCTGCATCTCCTTGATCATAGCCTCGTCCTCGGACCTGGCCTTGAGGGAAGAGATGCCGAAGGATACGATCTCGATGCCCCTCAGGTCTCTCCACTTGGAGGAGAGCACCTCATTGAGGGCGTCGGCAAGCTCAAAGGTGTGAGCCGGGATGGAGCTGTAGCGTATGCCCTGCTCTGAGAGCTTGGCGAAGTCCGGCTGCAGCGCGGTGAGGAGTTCGGTCCTCATCTGGCCGTCGAGTTCGTCCTTGGAATAGTAACTGCTCATGTTGCCGCATACGTTGGCGTAGAACAGGAGCGGATTGGTGATCTTGTAGCTGTATTCTCCGAAGCAGGAGAGGGAGATGTCGATGTCGAGGCCGGCGCGCTCGTCCACTACCCTGAAGGGTACCGGGTTCGGGGTGCCGTACTTGTTGCCCTTGATCTCCTTGGTGTTGAAGTAGTAGACCCTCTGATCCTGCGGGGCGACGCCTCCGTAGGTGAAGCGCTTGACCATGTTGTCGAAGACGTCGCGGGCTCTGTCGCTGAGAATGCCGCCGTCGAACATGGAGGGCTCGGTGGAGATGTCGTAGGTGTACCTTCCGGGCTCGGCACAGTAGTCCACGACCTTGCCCTGCTGGGTGATCAGCACGCACTGGCCGTCAGCTACGACTATGCCGGAACCGTTGGTGATGATGTTGTCGTTGGGCGCGGAGGCTATTCCATTGCGCTTCTTGCGTCCCTTGACGGCGAGTATGTCGTCAGGCATGGAGTCGCAGATGAAATACTCCTTCCACTGATCGCTGAGCACGCTGGTGACGCCGCTGAGCGCTGCTGTAATGAGTCCCATAGTCTTTCTCCTTTCGGAAATACTGTTCTAATCAATTAATAATATACTAAAAGGCCTTGATATACAATACTTTCAGCCTATTTTGAACTGTCCGCGTGGCTTCGGGGGATCAGAAGTGCCTTCCGCCTCCGGAGTAGCTCCTGCCACCGCCGTGGGAGCTGTGGCCGCTGCTGTAGCTCGAGCGGCCGCTGTGGCCGCCGCCTCCGCCAGTGTTCTTCGGGATCTTGGTGCGGGAGGTGCTCCTGTAGAGGAAGCGGTCGTTCCTGTAGTCCAGCGCGAGGTCAGAGCTCACATAGCGCCCCGCGTCGGTCGCGAGGTTTATGTTCTTCATCTTGGACTTCATTCCGAAGACCCTGCCGATGGCGGCTATGATGCCGCTGAAGATGCCGGCGCCGGTCGTTCCCGCGGCTATCTCCTTTCTATGGTCGGGCTTTGGCAGCTCGCCGTTCTGGTACATGTAGCTGACCGAGTCGACGTAGGTGAGCATCGCGTCCTTGTAATTGCCCGCCTTCATGTCGTCGAAGATCATGTCGTCGATCTTGTTGATCGTGTCGTAGTCGTAGTAGTGCTCTATCTCGCCCGTCGCCTGGGTAGTCCACTGCCTGTCATCCGGATCCATGCAGATGAAGAGAACGGAGCCGGTGTAGTCGTCGCCGAAGCCGTAGCCGCAGTAGCGGTGGAAGGCTATGGCGTAGTCGCGGGCGCTCATGCCGTGGGTGCTCGTGTCGGTGAAGATGACGAGGTCGCGGCCGGTCTCCTGCGTGAGCTGCTGCAGGTGCTGCAGTATCTCCTTCTCCTCCGCAGGGGTGAACATGTCGGCGTCGTCCACGAGGCGCGGCGCGGAGTAGTCGTGGAATTCAGTGAAGGACTTGGTGCTGGAGGGCCACCAGGAGGGCCTGCCTCCCACAGGGTTCTCGCTGTAGCCCTGGCTCGCTGAACTGCTGCCCTGGCTCGGGGTATAGTCCGCCAGGGCGGGGAGCCTGTCCGCCGCCTCAGCCGCGGCCTTCACGTAGGCCTTCATGGCCTCGTAGTAGTCGCCGCCTGCGAAGCTGTCGTATATCTTACGGGAAGCCGCCTCCATGGCGCTGCTGTCCTGCATGAGCTCGAGCAGATCCTCTCCGCGCTCTCCGTAGCCGTCTATGTATATCTCGTCGCTGTCCGTGAGCACGAGCAGCGCGACGCCGTCGGAGTCGCTGCCGTAGCCGAGCTGGTTGCCGTAGTATATGCGCTCCATCGCGGCGAAGGGATCCTCATCACCGGTATCCGAAGCGATGAAGACCGGAAGGTCGACTCCGTACTTCTCGATGAAGTCGTAGACCAGGTCGTCTATCCTGTCGGCCTCTTCCTGCGTGACTACGCCCTCAAAGTCGTTGAAGTGGTAGATGTCCGTGCGGAACTCGCCCTCGGCATGGGCCGCGCGCAGAGACGCGAGCGGCAGGCCGAACGCCAGAAGGAGGCAGAGCAGCAGAGCTGAAAGTTTTTTCATCACAGCGTCACCCCCTTATCAGAACAGGAAAGACAGAAAGCCAAGGGCCGCGATCGCTCCGGCGACGCAGAGGAAGGTCGTGAGCCCGTAGTGCCACATACGCTCGCGGCTCGTCGGAAGCTCGCCCACTATCTTGCCGGTCTGGCCGTTGATCGCGAAGCGGTACTTCTTGCCGTTAAAGCTGCAGTTGAGCAGGTACACTGGAAGCATCACGTAGCGCACCGTCACGTTGCGGGTCCTGAGATCCGACGCGCGGACGTTCACGCCGCTGTAGGCGCCTGAGGTGCTCCTGAAGCGGCCTCTGGCGGTGTTCAGCATGCGGTTTTCGGCGCGCTTCCTCTCGTCCTCGGGCGAGATGTCGTAGCGGTCAGCCACGAAGCCCGAGAGGTAGCTCATATCGAAGGGCCTGAGATCCTTGAGATCGTAGGGCTCCACGGAGTCCATGAGGTCGTTGTCCATCTTGCTGCTCGCGTCCACGGGGACGTCCGAGAAGCGCATGCTGCCGCTCCTCTCGAGCAGGAAGTGGTCCGTGTCGGTGACCTGATAGTCTCCGGAGCGGTAGCTCTGCGAGCGCACCGCGTCCATGGTCATGAAGCCCTCGACGTCCGCGTTGTAGAGCCAGAACGGGACGTACATGCCCTGGACCTTGCTCAGCATGCTCTCTGCGAAGAAACTCTTCGGGAGCAGCTTCTTGTCCTTCTGGAAGTCCCGAATGCGCTCCTGCAGGCCCTTATTGTTGAAGCGGAACGGGAGGATCGCGTCGGGCTTGAGGCCAGCCGCGACACGCTCTGTCATGACGACGTTGTTGTTGCAGTAAGGGCACTGAGTCGCGACGGTGTTCTCGTCGGTCTCGATGACGGCGCCGCAGGACACGCAGTTGTAGACGACCGTGTTCTCGAGCCGGTCGTAGCCGCTGCTGTCGGGATAATACCCTCCCCAGTCCAGCTTTTCGCTGTCGCCCTGCTCGTCGGCCAGCTCGAGAGCCTCGAGCGCACCGATCTCGAACTCGCTTCCGCAGTTCTCGCACTTGAGCACCTGCAGATCCGCGTTGAAGGGCAGCGGCGCCCCGCAGTTGGGGCATTTGTATTCTCGAAGTGCCATATGGCCTCCTTGATATATGATCAACTGTTGAAGTATTCAGACTGACTTCGGGGCGCTCTAGGCGAGATCCGGGAAGCCCAGCTGCCTCAGAGCCTCGAACACCACTATCGCGACGGAGTTCGAGAGATTGAAGGATCTCAGCCTCGTGCCCTCGCTCATCGGGATGCGGACGGCCTTCTCGATGTTCGCCTCGATGAAGGGCCTCGGGAGGCCTTCGGTCTCTTTGCCGAAGAGGATGAAGTCCCCGTCCCGGTACTCGGGCTCCGTGTAGAGCATCTTTCCCTTGGTCGTCGAGAGCCACATCCTGCGGTCCCCGTACTTTTCGAGGAACTCCGCGAAGCTCTCGTGGATCTCGAGCTTGAGGTGCGGCCAGTAGTCCAGCCCGGCGCGCTTCAGCTGGCGGTCGTCTATCGAGAAGCCCAGGGGCTTCACGAGGTGCAGGACGCAGCCCGTCGCCGCGCAGGTCCTGGAGATGTTCCCCGTGTTCGGCGGGATCTCCGGTTCAACTAAAACTACATGAAGCGCCATATCTCTCCTCTTTACCGATAATCATTTTAGCACATTGTGAGTGAGTTTTGGGGAGGATATGTGACGATAAGAAAAAGACGGGGGTGGAATGCTTCGATAATTGGAATCATCGGGACCGTGCTGTCTCTGACAGCTCTGATCCTGAGGAAACATCGCAGGAAATAAAAGTGGCCGTCGTTTGAAAAACGGCGGCCTGACTCTGCAAAGAAGATAATAGTTGCCTGCACTAAATAATATTTCCAAATATTTCTTGACAGATATTCCCATTTGCGCTATATTGTAACCAGATCATCTGAGGCGGACAGAACAGGCAGATCCGTATCGGCGCCGAAGATGAGCTAAGGCCCTCTCAATTCACACTATGCTATCCGGGAAGAGGAAGGCGATGAGCCTTCCTCTTCCCGTTGATCAAGCGGTATTCTTTTTGTCCGGTCCTATATGCTCTGCCCGCCTGTCATTCCCGGAAGGGTCTGCGTAGTCTGCTCATCCCTGGGAGTTGAGCCTTTAGGCGTTCCATTCTGGGGAGCCATGCCTCCGGGCATTCCCTGCCCTCTCTGAGGCCTCATGCCCTTCATGGTCATCCTTCCGTCCTGCGGGGCTCCGGGTACAGCGCCGTCTGCCGGAAGCTCGGGTGCAGTACCGTCCTGCGGGGCGCCGGGCGCAGCTTCGTTAGAGCTTTCACCGCCCTTCATCCATCCGTGTCCGCCCATTCCGTTCATACCGCCGCGGCCGCCCATTCCGGAGTCCATCGTGGTCCCGTAGGGGTTGACGAGGCATCCGTCGGCGACGTAGCAGCTGCCCTCGTAGTCCATGCCGCCCTCTCCGCCGTTCATCGCGGACTTCGCGATAGTGGTCAGGCCTCCGGTGATGTTGATGTTCCCGTTGGAGTCGAGGCCGTCCGCGCCTGAGCTCACGGTCACATCGCCGCCCATGATGTTGATCGAGAAGCTGTAGCCCGTGAGATCGCTGTTGGCGGCGTTGATGCCGTCGTCAGAAGCGTTCACGGTGATGTCGCCGCTGATGATGTTGACGACCGCGCCCTCGAGGCCCTCGGCAGACTTCTTTACGTTGATCTCAGGGCCTTCCGCGCCCTCGACGCCTATGGTGAGGATGTAGTCGGCCTTGATCCCGTCGTCGCCGGCGGACACGTTGATCGTCCCGCTCTTGATCGTGAGATCGGTCCCGGAGTTCATTCCGTCCTCCGCGGCGCTCACGTTGATGGTCAGATCCCCGTCGACTATGAAGCTCGCCTCGCTGTATCCGTCAGCTATGTCATCCTCATCGAGGCCGCTGACCTTGATTCCGTGTTTGCAGCTTCCGTTCACGTTGAGGGTGCCGCTGCCCGTGAGCACGACGCTCGAGCCGGCCTTCGCCTTGAGCGCGGCGCCGTCGAAGTCGTCGCTCTCCTCGTTCGCGATGTCCTCGGCGTCTGTGAGGCTAACCGTGCCCTCGACGACGATCTTGACCTCGCTTCCCTTGTTC
>JAEEGF011109712.1_pt1 | contig 15632 bp, 10 predicted proteins | sample 9134171 | NCBI WGS metagenome assembly JAEEGF01 (sample SAMN16246542, study PRJNA631951) | gut metagenome | biome: gut microbiome; feature: rumen; material: AP-attached | host: Bos | place: Iran: Karaj | collected 2018-10 | reverse complement strand
GGCTCCGACCAGGGCAGCGACAGTCTCGACACTCAGGTTATAGGCTTCCATGCGCAGGGGATCCAGATAGATGTGGATCTCGCGCTTGGGAGCACCGGCGATGGACACCGAGCCCACGCCATCGACGCGTGCCAACGGGTTGGCCACATTCTCGTCAAGGATTTTGTACAGACCCGGCATGCTCTGTCCAGCCTGTACCGACAGCAGCACGATAGGAATCATGTCGCTGCTGAACTTGAAGATGATGGGCGTGTTGGCATCGTCGGGCAGCATGCTCGACACCATGTCGAGTTTGTCGCGCACGTCGTTGGTCAGTGTCTCGATATTGTAGCCGTATTCAAACTCCAGGGTAACAATCGAGATGTTCTCACGGCTGTTTGACGTGATGTGCTTGAGGTGCTCAACCGAGTTAAGCACATTCTCAAGGGGACGGGTCACGTTCTGCTCGATGTCCGATGCACTGGTTCCCGCGTAACTGGTCATCACCATGATGGTGTTGGTCTCCACGTCGGGGAACAGGTCAATAGGCAGGCTGCGGAGCGAGAACAGACCCAGCACAATCAGTGCCACGAACACGAGGATCGTGGTCACCGGTCGTTTTACTGAACTGGAATAAAGACTCATGGCTGGCGATGCTTACTTCTTGAGTTGAACTTTGGCTCCATCCTGCAGGCGCGATGCACCGGCGATAACCACTTGAGTGCCGGGAACAAGTCCGCCCTTGATCTCGTAGCGGTCCTCCAGGCGCTGGCCCAGTTCCACTTCGCGCAACTCGACCTCTCCGCCCTGGTAAACCCAGACGTAGCGCACGCCCGAGCCGACCTGCTTCTGCACGGCACGGTCAGGAATCACGACGCTCTGGTTGGTACCGTAGTTGAAGCCTACGCGGGCAAACATGCCGGTGCGCACCTTGTCACTGCGATTGGTGATAGCGATCTCGACCTGGAAGGTGCGGCTCGTGGCGTCAACGGTGGGGTGGATGAGGTAAACCTGGCCGTTGAAGACCTCGTCGCCGTAAGTGTCAAACTTCACAGTGACGGGCATGCCTCTTTTCACCTTAGGATACTCGCTCTCATTGACGTTGACGATGACCTTGAGGGGATTTTGCTGCTCAATGGTCAGCACGGGAAGTCCTGCGGGCAGGTCGCCGGCATCATAGTTCTTGGCGGTAACAACGCCGCTCACGGGTGAGGTCAGCACCGTGTTCTCCTGCATGGTGCGGATGGCGCGTGCCGTGGCATCATACTGTGCCTGCAACTGGTCAACAGTCTGTTGGGTGCCACCACCGATTTTCACCAGTTCACGGGCGCGATCCAGTTCACGCTTCAGGTTGGCCTGTGCAATCTGCTGCTGGGCGATGTTCACGTCGTCCAGGATGACCAGCCGCTGGCCGCGTGCCACGTGCGAACCCACGTCAACGAGGATGCGCTTGATGCGTGCGCCGCTGTTCGATGAGATGTTGTTGGTCTTGAAAGCCTCAACAGTACCTGTGTACTCGCTGGTCTGCTTCACGGCTTCAGCGCCGATGGTCACCACCTCAACGATGGGCAGTTCTTCCTTCACTTCGGTTGTCTTTTTCTCGTCCTTGCCGGTACATGAAACCAGTACCAGTCCGAGCAACGCGATCGTTAAAAGTTTCGATTTCTTCATTTGTCTTGTGATATTTTATTGTTGTTTACTTCTGTTCTTTATTGGAGGAAACCTGGCGAATTACCTCAGGTAGTGGGTATTTCCCAGTACAAACTCCAGGTCGCTCTCAGCCACCAGATAGTTGTAGATGGCCTGATAATAGGCCAAGCGGGCGGCCATCAGGGCGTCCTCGGTGTCGCGCAGCTGGATGAATGTGGCTGCACCGATCTTGAAGCTCTTCTGCATGATGTCGTTGGCTTTCATGGCCATGCCCACGCTGGCTTCGTTACTTTCGATCTGCTTCAGGTTCTTGGCGATGACGTCGTTCTGGGTGGCGACTTGCATGTGCAGGCTGCGCTCCAGGTTCTCGCGCTGCCACTTCATCTCCTCGACAGCGATTTCGGCCTGTTTCTGCTTGTAGTAGCGCTGGCCGCCCTGGAAGATGGGGAAGGCAAGCGTCAGGCCCACGTTGGAGGCGCGGCTCCAACGCAGTCCGGAGAACGGGCTGCCGTTGTTCATCGAGTGCCACATCACGCTGGCGCTACCGGTCAGGGTGGGGTACCAGGCCATCTTCTGCACGTCGAGAGCCTTCTTCAGGTAATCGGTCTGCAGGTCCATTGCCTTGAGCGAGGTGTTGTTGGCAAGCGTGGTGTCCGAGCCCAGCGTGTTGCTCAATACGCGCTCATACATTTCGCCCCTGAAGTCGCTCAGTTGCTGGCTCGGCGCAATCTCGGTGCGCACGTCCATACCCATGAGCACCTTGAGTTGGAGCAGCAGGGCATTGATGGAGTTCTCGGCTTCGATGATGGCCGGCTCCAGGTTGGTCACGGCGACATTGGCACGCAGCACGTCATACTCCGATGCAGCGCCGAGTTCATACTTCTTCTGGAAGATGTCGGCATTCAGCTTGGCGGTGGCGTGGTTCTCCTCGATCACGCGCTTGCTGTCAATGGCGAGCATCAGGGAGTAGTAGGCCTTCTCCACCTGGTTCACGAGCGACAACTTGTTAGCACGGGCCGATTCCAAGTTCTGCAGAATCTGGTTCTCGTTCAGTTTGATGGATTTCCACAACTGCGGCACTACCAGCGGAATCGAGGCGCTTAAACCCGCAGCATGGGTATTGTCGCTACCCATCTTGATGGCCATGGTTCCGGCTTCGGTGTCCATGTACATCGTCTGCAGCGACAGGTTGCGCTGGTACTGACCAGACAGGTTGATGGAAGGGAACAATTTGCCCAGGGCCTCCTTGCGGGTGTAGTCCACACGGGTGATTTCCATCTCCTTCACCTTGATGGTGGGGTTCTCGTTCAGGGCGATGCGCACACACTCGTCGAGCGACAGTGTCAGTTGCGCTTGGGCACTTAGTGCCCCGCCGAACAATACTAAAAGAATAATGTAGAAAAATTTCTTGTTGAACATGGGTATGTGGTTGTTATTGTTTTTGCTGTTGTTGCTGCTCGAGATACTCGATCATCTCGATTCCCTTGATTGTTGCTACGCCACGCAGGAAGCTCACGAAGACATGGTCGAATATGTCCTCTTGCTTGAAACCGTATTGCGCACCGTTGAAATCCTCGTGCAACGCGCGCATGGACCGCGAAAACAGGTAGGCTGCAATTTCGGGGTTGATACGCTTGATCACCAGGCCCTCGTCTTGGGCTTGGCGCAGCACCGAGGCAATGCCGGTGATGGCGCTCTTCTCGTTTTCGATATGTTTCTCAAAGATGTCGGGATACAGGCGCTTGATGTCGTTGATGAAGGCCACCGAAGTCTCTTGGTACATCTTACGGGCCCGCTGATACACCCTGAACATCGCCTCAAAGCAGTTGGATGACGTGTTGAAAATCTCTTTCATCGCGGCATTCTTCCTCTCATGCTCCTGGTGGATGCACTCACCGATGAGTGTGCGCTTGTCGGGGAATGTTTCATAGAGGGTGCGTTTCGAGATGCCGCAAGCGCGTGCCACATCATCCATCGTCATCGACGTGGGGCCCACACTCATCAGCATCTGGCTGCATTCCGTCACAATGCGTTCTCTTGTGTCCATTTTGTGCTTAGTGTATAAGTTCTCTATTTTGACGGCGCAAAATTACAGAAAACTTTTAAAACTCCAAAAGTTTTCTTGGTTTTTGCTCACTTTTTCCATGGTATTTATCATTCTATAACAATAGCAAGGGTGGCGCCATTGTTGACGCCACCCTCACGATTAGTGATGTGAATCAGAGTGATCTAATGCTTTAACGGACGACCTTAGTGCTCTTGACAGCACCGCTGCGATAGCGGGTTACCACAATGTTGATGCCGTCCCAAGGCTCCTTGCTCTGAACGCCCGACATGTTGACATAGGTTACCGACTCAACCTCGTCCTCATCGGTGGCAATCGAGTTGATGGCGGTGTTGTTGCCCATGTTGATGCTGACGAGCGTTACCTCCTGGGTGTTGCTGGTGGCGGTGGTGCCGTCAACGTAGTTGGCCACGAGGTAGATGCTGTAGGTACCACCCTCAACCAGGTTGCTCAGGGTGATGCCCGTGCTGCTGGCATCGATATCGGTGATCACGAAGTTGGTGTTGTCACCGGTTGCAGTAGCATTGAGGTTCATCGTGCCGGCATAGATGGCGATGTAAGCCATATCGGGCGAGTAGCTGCTGTCGGTAGAGTAGATGGTGATCTTGTCACCAGCGCTGCCGGTTACGGTCCAGGTGTAGGTCTCGCCCTTGGCGAAGCTGTGGGCCACAGCCGAAGTCTTAGCCGACTTTACGGTGATATTGCCAGAGCCATAGCTGGTGTTGGCCGTGGTAATCTGGATGGTGAAGGTGGCATTGCTGTAACCCGACGGGATGGTGAAGGTGATGTTACCATAGGAGGTTGACCACCACGACGAGGAGTTCTTGGTGTAGATAGCACCATTACCTGCCTTCACGTTGCTGCCGCCCCAAGGCGAGGTCAGCGTGATGCTGGCGTAGCTGCCGGTGTAGTTGCTGCCGTCGAGGCTGCCCAGCAAGGTGCTCGAAGGCTCGTCATCACCACTGGGCTGTGCCGTCAGCGTGCCATACAGCGAGTAGCTCGATACACTCGAGGCCGATACGTCGTGGGTCCAGTTGGCGGTGAAGCTGGTGCTGGATACTACGGTCGGTGCACTCAGCACGGGATTAGCCTTGTCAAGCGTAGCGTTACCGGTGATGGAAACGGTCTTGCTCGTTGCGCCCGAGCTTGCTACGTTCACGGTAGCGGTCTGCGTGCCATAGGCGGTGGGCTTGTAGGTCACGGTCACGTTGACACCGTTAGCGGCATTGGCTGCCGTGATGGTGCTCGGCGAGATGCTGAAGACGTTAGAACCACTTAGGCTGAGCGTTACGTTACCAGTCAGGTTAGCACCGGTTACCTTGAAGGTAGCGGTTGACGTGCCGTCAACCTTGGCGCTCATGTTCAGGCTGGTGGGCGTTACCGTCAGGGTGGGGGTAGCGGCGGGCGACTCCGTCTTGAGGGTGACGCTCTGCTCGTTGCTCCATGCGCTCGAGGTACCATCGACGTAGATGGCCTTCACCTTATAAGTATAGGTGGCGCCAGCAGTCAGGTTGCTGACGGTGTAGTACTTGTTGGTGATGCCGGTGATGGTGCGTGAGTTGGCGTCGCCGGTCTCTGAGGCGTTGAGTGTCGTGTTGCCGGCATATACCTGAATCAGTGACATGTCAGGCGAGTAGCTGGTGTCGGTCGTGGTGAGCGTGATGACATCGCCAGCGCTACCGGTGACAATCCAGGTGTAAGTCTCACCCTTGGCGAAGGTGTGGCCCACTGCCGAGGTCTTGGTGGACTTCACAGTGACGTTACCGGTGCCGTAGGTGCCCGAAACGGTCGTGATCTTGACACTGAAGGTGGCATTGCTGTAGCCCGAGGGAATGGTGAAGGTGATCTTGCCGCTCTTGGTGAAGTAAACGGCATTGTTGCCACCCTTGACGTTGGTACCGCCCCAAGGCGAGCTCAGCGTGATGGTCTTGTAGCTGCCGGTGTAGTTGCTGCCGTTGATGGTGCCCAGCAGGGTGGGGCTGGTCGACGGGGTCGAGCCACCCTCGCCGTTCACTTGCAGGGTGTAGCTGGCCACGTTGCTACTCGTCGTCTGGTCGGTCCAGTCAGCGCGGAAGCTCGAGCTGGTGACGTAGCTGCTGTTGGCGGCGCTCATCACGGGCGTGTAGGTCGTCAGAGCGGCAGCGGTAGCAGTACCACTCAGCGAAACGGTCTTGCTGGTTGCGCCACTGCTTGCAATCGAGATGCTGCCAGTGTGGGTGCCTGCTGCAGTGGGGTTATAGGTTACTGTAACGGTAGCCCCGCTGGCGGCAGCGCTGGCGCTGATGGTCGTCGGCGAGATGGTGTAAGCGCTGTTGGCATCGGTCTTGGTGAGCGTTACGTTGCCGGTGAGGTTGGTACCGGTAACGGTGAAGGTCTTGCTCACGGTCTGGCCAGCGGTGGTGCTGAAGCTCAGCGAGCTGGGGCTGACGGTCAGCGTGGGAGTGGCACTGCTGCCACTGGGCGGCTGGATACCGATAACCATCTGCTGATAGACGTTGAAGTTATAGCTGCTGTAGCCAAAGGAGTTCAGTGAGCACCATGCATTGCCGTCGCCACTCCAACCGAAGTTGACGTGGTACTTGTTGGTGCCGCTGTTGTAGCCGTCAACGTTGAAGGCGTGTCCGCCGGCGTTGGAGCTGACGGCACAGAAGACGATGGGGCGGCCTGCGGCCATCTCTTGCTGGATCAAAGCGGCCCACTGTGAGTCGGAGTAGAGTGTGGTGCCGCCGCTATAGGCGCTGGTTTTCTTGACGAAGCGCGTGGTGCTGGCGTCGTAGCCGAAGAAGGTGAACGCGTCGCGGATGTTGCAGACACTGTCCACACTCACACCGCTACCGCCAGCTGCACTCGTACCGTAACCCATGCGCTCGGCCTGGCCCACATAGTGCATCAGCGTGGCAACAGCGGTGCCCTGGGCGGTCGTGTAGCCGCTGGTGTAGTTGTCCAGCATGTTGGCCCAGTCAAACGTGGTCGAGGGCAGGGCTGAGTGGGTATAGCTCTTGGAACCATAGCTAGAGTAGCTGATGGTTGACCTGTAACCGGGGACAACGGGCGTCGGGGCGGTGGGGTACTTCCAGTAGTAGAACACCATCGAGGCCGATGTGGCGGGGCAACCGGTCAGACACTGGTAGCTGCCGAACTTACACTGATTGTAGTAGGGCGCTTCCTGGTCCCAGTTGCAGGTCAGCAGCGGGCCGTAGGTCGTGGCGTTGAACGACGGTGTGGGCGGCTGTATAACCTCGGTGGGCTGCAGACCCGGATGCTCCTGCAAGAACATGATCTGGTCCTTGTACTGGCCGAGCAGGTCCTGGAGACCCAGCGGCAGGTTGTTCACATCCTTCAGGGGGCGGTCACCGACCATGAGGATTTCCTCGGCACGGTCATCGCCGGCCACTACGATAAATGTGCTGGAGGTGTTGTAAATGTAATAGACAGGCTGATTGACCTTGGCACTGCCGATTTCGGCCTTCACCAGCACGGGCTGGTAGGCTGACGGAGCCATTAGTTTATTACCTGCATAAAGTTCTGCTAAGAAACTTTTTGCTTTCCTCGAAGCCGTTGCCTGGTCGACAGGAGCGGCCGATAAGGACATCGCCAGCATGGCTGATGTCAAGAAAAACAGGATTTTTTTCATAAGCCTTGTAGTTTTTTGTAGTTAGAGTAATAATATAAGGTAATGCGGTATGTCAATTAAACTAATGTGGTAGTGAGGAGATGTCACAAAACATCGCCCCAAAGGTAATAGATTATTGTAAATCCAACAAACAAAAATCAATTTTTTTTAAAAATCTTCCTTTTTGCAAGAATTCATTTTTCGATACGATGGTTGGCAAAAGTGAAAATAATGCATGGTTATCCTAAATAAATTTGGTGGTTTTTACTTGCAGAATTCAGTATAAATCAGTATCTTTACACCACAACAACAGAAAACTAATGACTATGAAATCAGCAAGCAATATGCATGATGTACTGGCCTTCCTGCGCCAACTCTCCATCAACAATGACCGCACATGGTTCAAGGCACACTAGGGCCGTTGTGTCGTCCTGTGCGTGACGGAAGGAATAGACTGATAAAGGGTGCGCCTGTGGCAAAACAGAAAGCCACGATCGCAATCGTGGCTTTCTCTGCTTAACCTGTTTTTAGGCGTTATATGAGTCTTTAATGATGGCCTCTTTGGGAGAACTATTCGTTTTGATTCTAGTTCACACCTTAATAGTCAGTACTTTCGAGGCCTGTGTAAGGATTGTTGTATTGATAGAGGTTCTCAATTAGTTTCAGGTTCCACTTTTCAACATCGTTGGGCTGTTTTTGGGCTTTCAGTTTGTTCAGCATGATCTGCCAGGAGGGTATGTCGAAGTTGTAGATGATGAAATCTGCGTCAAGGACATCTGTGCTGAGCCATGGCCATCCCGGATCTTTGGCATAACGCAGGATGATGGTATTCTCACGTGCATAGTCGACCTCTAACTCACCTGTCTGGGGATTAGTATCGCAAAAGTGCAGGTTGAGACCTTTGTCTGCCGGTGTGAAGGCCAAATGTGTACGTCCTATTGAGAGGCGGATTTTGTCTGTCAGGTCCCCTTTCCCATCTTCAATGAAGAAGTAATTGATGTCGGGGCTGCCAGGAAGGATAGGACCGCTCATTGTGTCATCGGTGATGGTGATGGGTCCGTCGGCGGTTGGCTCAAACTTGCTTTTCAGGATGCGGAGGTAACCTCTGTTGCGGTATGCTATCAAGTCATCGCAACTGATAAGTGAAAAGAGTATCATCTCGTTGTGGTATGCCGTCAGTGTTGTCACGCCACCCACTTTCTCGGCAACGAACCGTGCGCCATGACCTATCATGTCCTTGTCCTCTGATATCTCTTGATAAACGCCGTTCCCTATTTCCTCAAGGCAGAATGTTTGGGAATCATCAGCGTTGGTGATGACGTAAATAGCCCCTTCTTGGTACATACTCATGGCTCCCAGGTCCCAGGAAACAAACTGGCTGATATCATCAATGGTGGCTGGTTTCTGAGCCGAGAGCGACATCGCTATGGTGACGGCTGTCAGGAAAAATAGTAATCTCTTCATAAGTCTTTCAGATTAAGTTATAATTGTTTGTAATTGTTATTCAGGTTTGGGGAGCGCATCGTTCTCTAATCACCCCCACAAAGGTAATAATCTGAAACGAGTCTTGCAAACAAAGGTGACATTTTTTATGTGAATTACATCTTTATCATGGTCTCTTACCACGGCAGCGTGAGGCTTTCATTTGGACTCAACAGTTGGGATATGATATGGAATTTTTGCACGTTTGGCTCAAAACGAGTATCTTTGCGCTACGACAACAGATAACTAATGACTATGAAATCAGCAAGCAATATGCATGAGGTGCTGGCCTTCCTGCGCCAGCTCGCCGTCAACAATGACCGCACTTGGTTCAAGGCCCGCAAGCCGCAGTTCGATGCCCTGCGCGGGCCCTGGGAGCAGGATATGGAACGGCTCATCGCACTGGTCGCCGACTTTGACCCGCAGGCCCGTGGGCTTGCGGTCAAGGAGAGTGTTTACCGCATCTACCGTGATACCCGTTTCTCCCACGACAAGAGCCCTTATAAGACTTATTTCTCGGGTGTCATCGGCCGCGGGGGGCGCCACACGGTGCAGTCGTGCTACTATGTCCACTTCGGGGTCAATGAGATGATGCTGTGCGGCGGCATCTGGTGGCCCGAGAAACCGATACTGGAACAGTTGCGCCGGCTCATCGATGCCGAGCCCGAGGAGTTCGTTGCCATTGTCGAGAATCCCGCCCTCATGTCACAGTACCAGTGGATGTCGCGGTCGCTCAAGTCTGTCCCTAAGGAGTTCCCAGCCGACCATCCGATGGCCCGTTACCTCAAGATGAAGGAGTATCTGCTGGTCAAGTACATCACCGAGGACTACTTCGACTGCGATGATTGGGTGGAGCGTGTAGCCACCGACTTACAACCTCTCAAACCAATGAATGATTTCCTTAATTATGTATTTGAATAATCAGCGATAGAGTAACAAATCGTAATTTGGGAATTTGCCACCGTTTTGGCTTGAGAATCGGCATTTTGTCAGAGAAAAATGATAAATGCCGATTCTTTTGCCATTTTTTAGGCCGTTTTAACAACCCGAGACAGATTTTTTTGAGTCCTCCAGTGTTAATTTCTCAATATAATTACACCTATTAGAAAAAATGGTAGTATCTTTGCCGGCGTTTTCAAGGACACCCTCCTTGACAACAGCATGGAAACCCTGAAATATTAATATAATCAACATAAACACAAGTTTTTCACATTTATGAAGAAATCTTTTATTCTCCTGCTGGCATTGGCCACGAGCTTGGGCATGAGTGCCAGTGAAGCCGACCTGGTGATGCCGGAGTCGCTTCATGAGTTAAGTTTCTTGCACTGGGGATTCCTGGTGTGCATCTTGGGTATGCTCTTCGGTGTCTATCATTTCATGAAGACCAAGGGTCTGCCCGTTCACCCCGCCATGCGCGAGATTGGTGAGGTGATCTACAAGACGTGTTCGACCTACCTCAAGCAGCAGGGCCGTTTCCTGGCCATCCTGTTTGTGTTCATCGGTGTGGTTGTCGCCTTCTACTTTGGCGGTCTGAGCCACATGTCGGTGGGCGAGGTACTCGTCATCCTGTTATCGACAGTAATCGGTATGCTCGGCTCCTATGCCGTTGCTGCCTATGGTATCCGCATGAACACCTACGCTAACGCCCGCATGGCGTTCGCCTCGCTGCGTCGTGAGCCGCTGCGTCTGCTCAATATCCCCTTGAATGCGGGTATGAGCATCGGTGTGATGCTGGTGTGCGTCGAGCTCATCATCATGCTGGCTATCCTGCTGTTTGTCCCCTGCCATCTGGCTGGTGTCTGCCTGATCGGCTTTGCCATCGGTGAGAGCCTCGGTGCCAGTGCACTGCGCATCGCTGGTGGTATCTTCACCAAGATTGCCGACATCGGTAGTGACCTGATGAAGGTGGTCTTCAAGATTGGTGAGGACGACCCCCGCAACCCTGGTGTGATTGCCGACTGTACTGGTGACAATGCCGGTGACAGCGTTGGTCCCACGGCCGACGGCTTTGAGACCTATGGTGTGACAGGTGTCGCCCTGGTTTCGTTCATCCTGCTGGCTGTCAGTGATCCCGAGATGCAGAAGAACCTGCTCGTGTGGATCTTCTCGATGCGTATCCTCATGGTCATCACCTCGGTGGTTGCCTACTGGGTCAATAAGGCCTATTGCAAGGCTAAGTTTGCCAACACTGACGAGCTTGACTTCGAGAAACCGCTGACCTCGCTCATCTGGATTGCCAGTGTGCTGAGTATCGCCGTAACCTATATCGTTTCCTACATGCAGCTGGGCAACGTGGCTGGACAACCCAACCTGTGGTGGCAGTTGGCAAGCATTATCTCGATGGGTACCCTGGGCGCCGCCCTTATCCCCGAGATTACCAAGATTTTCACCTCGCCCAAGAGCGGCCATGTGCTCGAGGTGGTGAAGGCTTCACACCATGGAGGCGCTTCGCTGAATATCCTCAGCGGTTTTGTGGCTGGTAACTTCTCTGGTTTCTGGACCGGTCTGGCCTTCGTGCTGCTGATGTTCGTGGGCTATGCCTTCTCGATCAAAATTTCTCCTGACCTGATGTCCTATCCCGCCATCTTCGCCTTCGGTCTGGTGGCCTTCGGTATGCTAGGCATGGGTCCCGTGACCATCGCTGTCGACAGCTACGGTCCCGTGACCGACAACGCACAGAGCGTCTATGAGCTCTCCCTTATCGAGGAAGTGCCCAACAAGGACCAGGAGATTGAAAAAGACTTCGGCTTCAAGCCCGATTGGGAGAAGTCCAAGCATTACCTCGAGGCCAACGACGGCGCTGGCAACACCTTCAAGGCTACTGCCAAGCCCGTGCTCATCGGTACCGCCGTTGTGGGCGCCACCACGATGATTTTCTCCATCATCCTTGTGATTCAGAAGACCCTCGGTGTGGATCCCGCCAGCCTGCTGAACCTCTTGAACGCCTACACCATCATCGGCTTCCTGCTGGGTGGTATGGTCATCTACTGGTTCACCGGTGCTTCGACTCAGGCCGTTACCGTCGGTGCCAACCGTGCCGTGGCATTCATCAAGGATCATATCCAGTTAGACCCCAATGCACCCAAGAAGGCCGACGCCAAGTCCTCGGTCGAGGTTGTCAGGATTTGCACCCAGTATGCCCAGAAGGGTATGTTCAACATCTTCCTGTCCATCTTCTTCTTCGCCCTCGGTTTTGCCTGCCTGGCATCGCCTGGTAGCATCGGTGGTGACAATGCTGTTTCGCTCTTCGTTTCCTACCTCATTTCGATAGCCCTGTTCGGTCTGTTCCAGGCCGTGTTCATGGCCAACGCCGGTGGTAGTTGGGACAATGCCAAAAAGATTGTTGAGGTGGACCTTAACCTCAAGGGTACCGCATTGCACGATGCGTCGGTAGTCGGCGACACCGTCGGTGATCCCTTCAAGGACACTTCATCGGTTTCGTTGAACCCCATCATCAAGTTCACCACCCTGTTCGGTCTGTTGGCAATGGAGATGGCAATCAGCGATAACTTCCGTGAGTATGCACCCTGGATTGGCATCATCTTCGTCCTCGTGGCTATCTTCTTCGTTTGGCGCTCATTCTACCGCATGCGCATCGATGACACCATCGAGAACATCATCACTGAAAACGAGAAAATGGCCAATAAGAAGGAAGCAGAGAAATAATCTCCCATTTTGACCCATCAAGGGCTTCATAGCGAGCCCCCGTCAAAACTTGTGCAAGCCGAATGCAATGATGCTTGCATCAATTGATGAGGCGCAGCCAAGTTTATCAAATAACCGTCAAGGCGGCTGGACACCACACGCGTCCAGCCGCCTTGCTTGATTTGGGTTTCATTTAGTGCAGATAGGGTGCATCCTTGAGCATCTGACGGGCGAACGTCTTTACCCGCTGGAACTCCTCATCGTCGCACAGCAAGGTGGTGCGGTTGTCCTTGTGGAAAATGTAGTGATATCCCTTCTTAGCCTTGTGACCAGGACGGTCATTGGCATAGAACTGATGGTAAACATCGATGCCCTCAAACTCAACAGGGCGATTGCCGAGGACATGGGCCCTGTCACGCACAATGCCCCTCATGGTTTTCATGGCGTTCAGCTCGTTGCGTGCCTCCTGCGAGGTGGAGTCGTTGCCATATAATTCATTGAAGTTCTTCATAGCACGCTCCAGATCGCGCAGAGCGACAAATGCATGCGAGTCATAGATGACCATGTCGCTTGTCACTATGGACATGTCGGTACTGATCGACTCGTAACTCTCAGGATACTTGAGGTTGTTAACGATCTGCTGCTGAATGCGCTGAAGGCCTTCCTTCTCAATTTGCTTCATCTTCTCGTGAGCCTGTTTCTCAATGATTTGTTCGCGTGTCAGTTGTTGACAGCCGATGGCCAGAAACATCAACGCCATCATCAGTAATGTCTTGATTTTCACCATATCAAACTATTCTTAAAGTAAATGAATTTGTAACTATCAATTTGGAATCAGCAGTGCAGCATGTGGCACTTGCCGTGATTGCAAAGGACAAAAATACAATAATTTTCTATGTATCGCAGACGATATTGATAGTTTTGGCGATGAAATCAATAAAAACAGCACAACCGTGCCGCAAAGCCATCCGTCTTGCAGCCAGTGGCCAGAAACCGGGTTTTTCATTAGCCGTGAGGGAGCGGGTTTCTGATTTTGGGCCCTTTACTCCAAAAAAATCACCATTTGTAGGTAAATAATCATTCATTTTTGCTTGCTATGTCCTCAAAAAGGAGTATTTTTGTGGGTAATTAGACGAACTTACGATTAATAACCTTTTAAACTTTAAACTATTTCTTTTTATGGCAAAAATTCATGGAGCCGTAGTAGTGAATACGGAACGATGCAAGGGATGCCGCCTGTGTGTTGTGGCTTGTCCCTGCAATGTGCTGAACCTCAAAGAGAAAGAGGTGAATGACCGCGGATATCATTTCGCTTACATGGAGCAACCTGAGGCTTGTATCGGTTGCCAGAGTTGTGCACTTGTTTGCCCCGATGCCTGCATCGAGGTGTACCGCGTGATGGAAAAATAATAGTGACTAACCATTTAAATTACTGTCGAACAATATGAACGATAAAGTAACATTGATGAAGGGTAACGAAGCCCTCGCCATGGCGATGATCCGCTACGGCGCCGACGGATATTTCGGATACCCGATCACTCCGCAGAGTGAGGTGCTTGAGAAACTCGAGGAAGAGATGCCTTGGGAAACTACAGGTATGGTTGTGCTGCAGGCCGAGAGTGAGGTCGCTGCTATCAACATGGTTTATGGTGGCGCAATGACCGGTAAAGCCGTCTGCACCTCCACTTCCAGCCCTGGCTTCAGTCTGATGCAGGAGGGTGTTTCCTATCTCGCTGCCAGCGAGGTTCCCGCTCTGTTGATCAACGTGCAGCGCGGTGGCCCCGGTCTGGGTACCATTCACGCATCGCAGGCCGACTACTTCCAGGCTTGCAAGGGTGGCGGTCACGGTGACTACCACATGATTGTGCTCGCTCCGAGCAGTGTCCAGGAGATGGCCGACATGGTTGCCCTGGGATTTGACCTGGCTTTCAAGTATCGTTGCGTGTCGATGATTCTCGCCGATGGTACCATCGGTCAGCTCATGGAGAAGGTCGTCCTGCCCGAGCAGCGTCCGCGCCGCACCGACGATGAGATCCGTCAGCAGTGCCCGTGGGCCGTTAACGGTCGCAAGGGTATGCGCCCCAGCAATGTCGTTACCAGCCTCGAGCTCGACGACGACAAGATGGAGGAGAACAACTGGCGTTTCCAGGCTTGCTATCGCGAAATCGAGAAGAACGAGACCCGTTGCGAGCTCATTGACGTCGAGGATTGCGACTACCTGATCACCGCCTTCGGTACCACCGCCCGCGTCGCTATGAAGACGATGGAGCTGGCCCGCGCCGAGGGTATCAAGGTTGGTATGTTCCGTCCCATCACTCTGTGGCCCTTCCCCGAGAAGCAACTGCGTGAAGCAGCCAAGAACGTCAAGGGTATCCTCTGCGTTGAGCTCAACGCTGGCCAGATGGTCGAGGATGTGAAGCTTGCTGTTGAATGCAAGATGCCGGTTGAGCACTATGGCCGTTTCGGTGGCAACGTGCCCACTCCCGACGAGCTGCTGAATGTACTTAAAGAGAAACTCATTAACAAGTAAAGAACGCAATGGAACTTAACGATATCATTAAACCTGAGAATAAGGTATATTCTGAACCTAAATTATTGAACAGGGTTCACATGCACTACTGCCCTGGTTGCAGCCATGGCGTTGTACACAAACTCGTTGCACAGGTCATTGAGGAAATGGGTGTTGCTGAGAAGACCGTTGGCGTTTCGCCCGTTGGTTGCGCAGTATTTGCCTATAACTATATCGACGTTGACTGGGAAGAGGCTCCCCACGGACGTGCTACCGCACTGGCTACCGCTGTAAAGCGCCTCTGGCCCGAGAACCTGGTATTCACCTATCAGGGCGACGGTGACTTCTCGGCTATCGGTACCTGCGAGTCGATTCACGCTTGCAACCGTGGTGAGAACATCGTCATCATCTTCATCAACAATGCAATCTACGGTATGACCGGTGGTCAGATGGCTCCCACGACCCTGCTGGGTCAGAAGACCGCTACCTGCCCCTACGGCCGCCGTCCGGACCTCAACGGTTATCCCCTGGCCATCACGCCGCTGCTGGCTCAACTCGATGGCACCTGCTACGTTACCCGTCAGAGCGTGCACACGCCTGCCAACGTACGCAAGACCAAAGCCGCTTTGAAGAAAGCCTTTGAGAACAGCATCAACTGCAAGGGCACCTCGGTTGTCGAGATCGTCAGC
>JAEEGF010263627.1_pt1 | contig 15632 bp, 11 predicted proteins | sample 9134171 | NCBI WGS metagenome assembly JAEEGF01 (sample SAMN16246542, study PRJNA631951) | gut metagenome | biome: gut microbiome; feature: rumen; material: AP-attached | host: Bos | place: Iran: Karaj | collected 2018-10 | reverse complement strand
ATGATCCCTACATTGGACGGGATACAGGCTGCCGCGGTATGTACCGGTCCATCGGTATCAACCGCACCGGCGTAACCAGCATCTGCCAGATCCGGCCGGACGTACCGGACGCCATCAAAGGTATTGAATGGATCGTTTTCGGTTCCACCACCTTCGGCGCTGCCCTGCCGGTGTACACGAACGTCAGCGTGATGCCGGACTACCTGAGCAAGGTGACGCTGGATACTTCCACGGAGAACTACTACTGGAGCAGCCGGCTGGTCGGCGCGCTGGCGGATCCCTGCTATGCTTCCACCGTACAGAATATCGAACGGTATGAGCTGACCGTGATGACCAAAGCCCGGATCCTGATCCGGGAATACGACCGGAAGATGACTGAATCCGGTGACTTCTCCCTGACGGAAGAAGCCAATGAGAAGCTCAGCGCCATGGCGAAGGAGGAGACAATCTCCACCCTGAACAAGGTGCTGCTGACAGCCAGCGAAAAAATGAAGAACGGCTATAACCTGGCGGACAATTAATGCGGCTGGACAACCGAACAAACAAAGGGGATGCCTCACTTCTTCGTGTGGCATCCCCTTATGATTCTGTATCACTGATCCGGAAACACGGTTATTCCTTCCGGGACTGAATCGTATCCATGACTTTCTTTTCGTTGTAAGCAGCAAGGATTACAGCACCGAGTACACAGAAGACCCGGCGGACGCTTTGCGAAAGGTGCAGGAAGCGCAGGCTATTCCCTCATGCGTGCAAACCATGCAAACGCGACGTTCGTTTTTGCATTTTTAGTGTTTTGGCTTTGAACATGCGGGAGCAATTCTATATAATGAAAATGTCTCATATTGATCATAGAAAACCGAAAATATATAAGACCAAAGAAATGACACTATACCACTGATCCCAATAATCCAAATACGCTTGAATGTGAAAGGAATCTGTTATGGCAGTTAGAGACGCCGGATCTATTATTCGAGAACTCAGGCTAGCTACTGGTATGTCTCAGTGGGATTTCTGCGATGGCATATGTTCCGTTCAGACTCTTTCCAATATTGAAAATGGCAAACAAGCTATTTCTCCGATTGTTTTTCAAAGCCTGACAGAAAAATGCGGGGAAATGATTAATCCTTATCCTCAATTTGTCAGCCTTGATGATTTTCAGTGTTATATGGCTGTGAGCAATGTGGATTTTTACATTGATTCCTGGCAGTTTTCTATTGCGCTGGACGAATTAAGAAAAATTGAAGAAAGTTATTTTGCTGAAAATAAGCTGTATTATCAACAATGGTTGATGTATCATGCCTATATTTTGGAATTGTCCGGCCATGAAGATTATGCAGCCAGAAAGGAGTTGCTCCTTCATGCGCTCAGCATTACTGGCTGCGATGATATAAACAAGATTTCTCCAAAGCGGATGCTTCTTTCAGTGGAAACACGCCTTCTGATAATGCTTGGCGAAGTATGCATTTTGCAGAATGATCAGACGAACAGTTCTCGGATTCTAGCCATTGTGGAGAAACAGTTTCCCGTTTCAGAAAGAAATACGGGGGGACGTTTCCCGCATGGCGCTGTGGAGCTTTTGCGTCAGCATTATCTCTTGAATTTTGATCCACAAAAAGCATCTGTGGAAGGAGCGTATGAAGATTATCATAACGCGGTCAACAGCTTTATTAGCGTACCGACATTACGTGCTTGTTTTGCTTATGCAGCAGCATTATATATCAATGGCCATTATGAAAAAGCTGAGGGAAAAGTTCGGCAGCTGAATGCAGGATCCAGTCTTTCCGGACCGGCTTATATCAATACCTGCTGCCAATTTCTGGACAAATGTGACGGTATCCCTGATGGCTTTAAAAAGCTGTTCATTAGAAGAAAAACAAAGAAGAATTATATGTTTCCCCAAAGACATGATCCCTCTTCCATGTCTAAAGGTGTTTATTCTTTCGAGGATGGATTTGGCTTTGGTCTGGGAAATGTGATCAAGCATTTGCGTGAAAAACAGGGCCTGTCTCTTGATGAAACATGTGATGGCTTATGCAACCGTTCCGTCCTTTATAAAATCGAAAAAGGCGATGTTGTGCCGCGATTGACATTGGCGGAGGCGATCATTCAAAGACTTGGAATCGTGACACGCATATTTGATTTTTACGGTTCATCTGAAGAAAAAGAATACTACTCCTATAAGAGGAATCTTCTTTTTCTGACTACAAAGCGGAAAAAGGATGTTGCTGATACCCTAAACAATATCGAATCACTGCATATGGCAAAAGATCCTTTGGTGCAGCAGTATGTGATGTTATGGAAAGCTGCTGCTCTGCTGCCAGAATGTGAAATGGAAAAAGAACTAAAAAAGGCCATCCAGCTCACGCAAAAGAATTATGCGCAGAACCGGTTGACCAAGAGAATGTCGTGGACAGAAATTAACATCGTGCAGCATATTTGTCATTGCCATTACAGAAACAATCCGAACAAGGGAATCGCAGAGACAAGAGAACTTCTTTCAATGCTGACAAATTACAACTTTCCGGAAGAACAGTGCCGCTTTTATATTCCGGTACTGATGAACAATTTATCGTACTACTATTATACAAACAACACTTTTTCGGAACTGGATAAAATGAAAGAGCAATATGAAACCCCGCTAATGAGGTATTATAGTGATTACAAAGTGCTGTATATGTTTACACACATCAGATCAATCATAAAACGCGGTTGGATGCTGCATAACCTGAAGGATGAAATTGACTTTGTGCGTCAGAATCTTCTCCTTATTGAGGAAAATGATTTAGCGGAAGAATTGACGAGTCTTTTAGCAGAATATCAGATTGATTTCATGTAATAAAAGCCAGCGTCGCCTCTCAATTCTTTACCTTGAGTGTAATCAGTTTCACCTTCTGCAACCAGTATTGAGTTGTCTAAAGGAGAAGAGTTTGACAAACTGCATACATAAGCAGAAAGAACCAGACCTAAAACAACTATCATAGCAATAATCTTTTTCATAACCAGCATCTCCTTAAAAACAATATAGTTTATGGGTAGTATTCTATTTTTTTTGTTTTTCGATGAGAATAATACTTTAAGAAACAAAATAGATGTCTATTACTCTCAAAGTGTTTCATGATAGTTGATTGTTCAGCAACGTTATTTCGTTATGATTTAATTATAGTTTCGGCAGTCACGTGAAATAGATATTCAAGATGATTTGCTGAAATTAATACAAGAATGCACTGATATTCAAGTGCCATCTTAGAAAGGAGGACGTAAATATGTTGGAAAACATGAACAAGCAGGAAGAAGTTGAAGTCATCGAATATGACGAACTCGAGACCGAAGCCAGCTTCGAACTGCATTGCCTGTGCGGAATTTCCTCCGGATCAGGATCTTAATCATTTGCAAAGGGACATTGCCCGTTGTGTGAGTTGGGCAATGTCCCTTGCATGAATTCAAAACAATGAGGCAAGTAAGATGATTTATTACAGTGATCCACTATATACAATTATCCCAGATAAAGGTAAATATATCCTTTATTGTGGAAACTTGCGGAAAGCAATACGGCTTTCATATTCCAAAATGTATTTATATAAAACGATTGTTGAGAACCAGAACAAAATGTCATTGGACACAATGTTCGAATGTTATCAGATAGATCCAAAAGATTATGAAGACTTTACGGAACAGATGGTCCAGAAAAAAATCTTCTTTATCAGGAAAGAGGATTTCCAGAAAGAAGATTTTTGCCATCGGTATAATAAGCTCAGCTGCGATCAGGAATTAAGAGTTGCATATCTTCATGTGACGCAAAGATGCAATTTGAATTGTTATTATTGTTATAACAAAAAAAATATAAATTCAAGACGTGAAGAGCTTAGCACGGAAGAATGGAAGAGTGCTATCGATAAACTGTACGGAAAAGGCGTGAGAACATTTGTTTTCACCGGAGGAGAACCCACATTGAGAACAGACCTGGAAGAAATACTGATGTCTGTTCCTGCAGATTGCAAGGTTAATGTTTTAACAAACGGAACATTGTTGAAAAATGAAGTTAAACGCATATTTCGATATGCGAACGAAATAATAGTCAGCCTGGATTCCGCCATTGCTGAAAACAATGATCGAAATCGAGAGAATTCGGCTCATTACAATGTGTTTTCAAATATCGATGGTTTGGATAAAGAACAAAAAAGAAAGCTGACCGTTCGTACGGTAATAACAAAATATAATGTAAATGATATCGAATCTCTGAGAGAACGGATGCGGGAGATGGGGGTACGATATGTTACGAGTGGATATCTTCCGAATTCTTCTAAGGAATGGGATGAGTTTATTCCGCCTCAGAATGAGTTTTCGAACGGATCATCCAAACAAAAAATAGTCGAATGCGGAGCTGGAAAATCAGAGATTGCGATTGATTCCAACGGAGATATTTATCCCTGTCAAAGCTTAATAAAGCCGGGTTTCATTCTTGGAAATATCAAAAATGAAAACTGGTGGAGGCAGATGAGGGAAAAGGCAGAAACAGTCATACCGCAAAGGGATATTAACAGCATTGAAAAATGCAGGGATTGCGTATACAAGTATTTTTGCGGAAATGGCTGCAAAGCTATTACTTTTAACCTATATCAACAGTTGGAACGATGCAACGATTTCTTCTGTGAGTTTTATAAACAAAAAGCGATTGCCGACATAAAAAACCTTTTTCAGAAGGAGAATTGTGATGTATCAGGGAGCGAAGGATCGGGAACCGATCGACACGATACGGATCAGCACTGAATATCTGCAAAGCAAAAAAATCTTCTTTATTGAAGAGTGGCATGAAAACAACAGTGGATTGTATTCTGTATCAGTTAAAATTCCAGGAACCGGGTTCTCGGTAAATGGAAAAGGGATTAACCGGGAATTAGCACTGGCAAGTGCACACGGGGAAATGCAGGAACGTTTATTGAACAAGGCTTTTTTCCGCATTAATAATGATACATTGTATTGGATGTCAAACTCATGCGAAAAATCGGAGATTCATGTTGAGCTGTTGCTTAAAAAAATCGGAGTATCCGAATCAAAGATTGAAAATCTTACAAAACAAATCACCAAGAGCCTTGGAAAGACCAGAGCACTGAAGGATGATGTGTTTATTTCCTTTAGTGGAGATCAGATAATAGTTCCGACTAAGGTTTCTGATTTCTTATATGGGACAAACGGAATGTGTGCCGGCAATTCCTATGAAGAAGCATTTACACAAGGCCTTTCCGAGATATTGGAGAGATATGTTGCAAGGAAGCTCTTTAGCGGAAAAGTATTAACGCCAGATTATAATTATAAAGAACTGGCAAAAGCCGAATACTTTGATATGCTGATCAATAAACTTGAAAATATGGGCATATCTGTCTGCGTTAAGGATTTTTCTTTGGGTAAAGAAATCCCGGTACTTGGCGTTATATTTATCAATCAAAACAACCAGACATATTTTATGAAGATGGGTGCGCATCCGAATCTTAATATCGCATTGGAACGGTGTTTCACGGAATTTGCACAGGGAAGGTCAAATCAACAGATGAGCCATATGGTTCACATAGAAGACGTTTTTACGAGTGAGCACGATCAGCTACTGCGATATTTTACGGATGGAAACACTTCATTTCCAATTGAGTTGCTGAAGAATCATGGTAAGAGTACGCTGAAATCAACAGATGCATCTGATAATAAAGGGTATTTTCAGCAATTAAAGAACCTGATCGAAGCATTGAATTATACGATTTATTATCAAGATAATTCTTCAGAAGCCTTTCAGGCCTTCCGGATCATCATTCCGGGAATGAGCGAGATTGCATCACCGGAGGATATTCCCAAGGCACGGGGGATGTTTGATGTAAACAAGCATATCAAATCCTTGTTTGAATCAAAATCTGTTTCTGTCAAAGAGCTGAACGCTTTAGCAGCCAGCCTTGAAAAGAGTAATGGATTAAACAAGGAACTCGGGTTGCATTATCCGGTTATTTCGGTCAAGTTAAATGGCAGACAGCTTCCAAAATTCAAAATGTTTGAATTCTTGAACTTGATGTATCTTAGAAAAGGAGAAATTGAAGAATCCTACCACTTTATGATCAATCATATTAAACTCTGCAAACGCGATCCAGTATATCTATGCTTGATGATGATGGAGAAATTAATCCTGGATAAAAAAGTTTTGTCGCAAGATGTTGATTCGTTCGGGGGATATATTGGGGGAGTTTTTAAAAAGAATGTTCGCGATGCAGCTATTAATCTTCTTTTCCATTCGGCGGATTTATTTGAAGTAAAATGGAATGTTGAAAATAATTACTTTTATCAGAATAGAAGGAGTTTATATATAAAGCTGTATGGATATCAGTAATCTGGAACAGGTGATAAACCTTCTTGCAGACATGGAGAGCAATAACCCGGATGTTGAAAAACGACTGGCAGAGAGCATTGTAAATACCATGTCAATTCCATATTTTCGTATGGAAAGTGATGAACGGATCATTGCTGATATTCTGGGCTTCGAAACCAGAAAGCTTGCAGATGATATCTACAGAGTAGAGAAAGTATTTGATCCTGGAATGGAAGAAATAGTACCCGGGGATCTTTTGATCGCTCCGCAAAAAATCCAGAAACGCCTGGACATAAAGGATATCCCTGCACAGGTTAAGCTTTGGGTCTTGAGAATAAGCAGCAGTGATGTTAAGTTATTTGAAAAGAAAGTCGAGGTGAATCTTCTGGCGGAGGAACGAAACGACATATGTAAAAAAGGCATGCAATATCTTAAAGTAGCGGATTTCACCTCGATTGATGAATCGAAAACAAAAATCAATCAAACGCTCATTCTGGACCTGCGGTTGAATCGAGGTGGTAGAATCGCTGAAATGATGACAGCATATGAGATGATCTTTGGCTCGAAGATGAGGATGTTTCAAAATAAAAAGGACAATTCCTTGAATTTCCGTGCAGATAGATCAGAACCTTTCAAAACGGTATATTTGATCGTGGACAGAATTACCTGCAGCAGTGCAGAAATATTCGCAGGCATAGCGCAAGAATATGTAGATGCGATTCTTGTTGGAACGAAGATGTATGGAAAAGATATGATTTGCAAAAGAAAACAATTCGGAAGCTTTATCCTTCATGTTCCGGAAACAAAGTTTTATATCGGAAATAGAAGTGTAAAAGAGATCGAACCTGATTATCTGGTTGATAATATTTGTGAATATAATGCTGAAGAGATCTTAGACCTTTGTTACAGGTTGGATCACAGGGAGGAACAGAAATGAAAGAGTATAAGAAGTTCTTTGTGTTTATGCTGAGCATTGTGGTGGTATCAAGTCTCCTGAGCCTGATGCCGCCGATCTGCCTGCAGATCTGGGGGTCATCCGGAGATTCACTGGATGTTAAGCGGATTATCTGGATTATTGCTATTTTACTGATCACGAATGTCGTAAACACGATTCTGGTACTCTATCGGGAAAACTACGCGAATAAGTTCAACAAAGAAAATGCCAGATCCTATCTGCGGAATTTCATGAACATGAAATACGACAGGATCATCCAGGAAGGACCTTCCAACCTTCTCGAACGGATTATTACGGCGGTTACCGGCATATATGCATATATGACAGGCGGGTATATACAGATCTGGTCGTCGGTAATCATTGCGGCAGCGGCGATTGCACTCTTAAGTCAGGTCAGTCTGATTATTGCAGCAGCAATGCTTTTGTTCATTCCATTCATCTATTTCGGTTTCAAACTGATTAATAAGGAGCTTACCAAGCGGTCCATTGAGCTGCAGAAACAAACAGGCCTCGGCTTTCAGGAAATCATGAGTTATATTCAGGAACCGGATTACTTCAAGCAGCTGCCGAGTACGGAGCCTGTGATCAAAAAGATGAATCCGGCTTTGGATAAAATCTATGACGCGATGGCAAGGATCAACAAGTTCGCGCAAACATCATCGATTGCGCTGTCCAGCCTGGGAACCATTCTGCAGAATGTGATTATGCTGCTTATTGTATATTCTTTCCTGGAGGCTAAAACATCACCTTATCTTCTGATGATCGCAACCATCATTGTCCCGCTCTATTTTGAAGCGGTACAATCGATCACGCGGGCCAATATTAACAAGAAGGACTATGTCGCGGCGCTGAATCTGGAAAAAATGCTGAAGGAAAACGGGGAAGAAACAGGCGGAACCGGGATGGATGCAGTATCGACCCTGACGATTGATGTCAACAAGATCGATCTGACGGATAAAATTCTTGATTTTGAAGCGCATGCTGAACTGCACAAGGGTGATATCGGACGGATTTACGGAAAGTCCGGTTGCGGGAAAAGTACCTTTGCGAAAGCCTTGCTGAAATTCCGCCAGATTGACGGGGTGAAGATTAACGGGATCAGCCTGTCGGATATTGATAATAAGGAATTGAGGAAAAACGTTGAATATGTTTCACAAAACATTCCGATCATCAAGGGTTCTGTCAGAGATAACCTGTTGTTTGGAAAAGAGTATCTGGGCATTGAAGACGCGCAGCTGCAGAAGATATCACTGCTGTCTTCTGTGTTAAGCAACAAAACGCTGGATGATGAAATTCTGGAGGGCGGAGCCAATCTTTCGGGCGGTGAAAAGCAAAAGATCGCGATTGTTCGGGCACTTTTGTCCGACCCGGAGATTTTGATTCTGGATGAGGTGTGCAGCAACATAGACCGTCAGACTTCAGACGAGATCTATGATATGCTTAAGTCAGAGAAGGAACGACGGATTACGATTATCATCTCGCACGACGATCTTCCGGAAGATTTTGTTAATGTTGATATAACAAAAACCAATTGACAATTAATGGATAAAGGGCGGTCTCACATGTGAGGCCGCCCTTTGTTTAAGCCTGGGTAATCAGGCATTTTCCACGCCGGTAATGGTAACACCCTGCAGGCGGGTTACGGAAGGAATCAGGACGGTGTTATACTGCCGGGATTCCTTCGAGAAACGCATGGTCTTCGACAGTTCCGGGAAACTGCCGGAAACCGAGCCGCCGCAGACGGGAGTCACCTTACCACCCTGGTGCAGGTAGGCCAGACGGATCTCACCGGCGATGTCGCCGGTAATCAGGTCCACCTGGAAATCGGAAAACTCCACAACCTCCAGGAAATCACCGGTGCGCAGATCAGCTGCGGATTCGGTTCCGCCGTCTACCACAATGTTGGAAGCGATGAAGGACGAATCCATCCCCAGGTACTGGGCAAACTGGCGGCTGCCCATGTAGCTGACAGCCTTGCCGTGATCGATCAGGATCAGGTCACGGATTGGAGCACCCTCCTCATCATACGCAAAGTTGCGGGAAGAGTTGGACAGGGAACGTACCGCACGCATGGTCAGGTTTTCCGGTGCGACCATATCCCCGATTTTCCAGTCGGACATGCCACGGTACACCACGGATGTAAACAGCTTGGAGGCAAAGAATCGATAGAGTTCCACGGACGGATCGGTGGCAAAGACCACATCCATCTTCTCCAATGCGGGAGTAGGAACAGTAACCAGCCTGTCACGGCCATAGGTAAGGGCCTCAGTCAGATCTGCGGTCAGCTGTTCCCGGTCGCAGGTACCGGATTTGAGCATCCGGTACAGTTCGATTTCATGCCCGTCCTTCCGGGCGTTGACCACTGCTTCCACCATGGAGGAGGGATAGACGGAGGTCACATCGATGCCGTTGCTGTTCAGGAAACGGCGGCGGATCTCACTGACAAAGATTTCATAGCTGTTCAGGTCTTCTGTTTCTGTTTCCGGAACTGAAGCCAGCGCTTTGATAAAATCACCGCTGATGGCTTCCAGATCAATCTTTTCCGCTTTTGTTTCCGCTTCAGCCGCACTGGGAGTATTCAGCGTATAGAAGGGATTGCGAACATAGGAAGCATCACTGCACAGCCCGTTTACGATGCGGCGCATCTCTTCTTCCGAAGCGTCGGAAGGAATGGACGCTTCCGCACGGCCAAGGCAGTCGTCAAACTTTTTGTAGAGGCTGACAGAGAACGAACGGACATCCTTGACCCTGTGCTGGTCCAGGCTGTGACGGATAAAGTAGAATTCCCAGCCTTTTTCTTCCTCATCGGTTACTTCCCAGGCATCTGCCCCTGAGGTTTTCAGTACATTCAGCAGCGTGTCCAGCGCTGCGTTATTCATATCAGCCATTATCCCAGCCTCACTTTCGCTTTCAGATAGGGACCGCCGTCGGCCACCTTGACCCATTCCTTGTGTCCTTTGCCGCAGGCGCCGGCACCAAAGCTCTCCCGGTCAGTGGATACCATGGAGACGGAACCCAGCAGGTCCGGCACATAACCGGTCATGACCAGCGGAGAAACCACTTTGCCGGTCAGCTTGCCGTTTTTGATTTCATAGCCGCGGTCGAGGATGCACTGGATACCCCAGTGCTTGGGATCTTCCATACCGGACTGCATGCCTTCAAGCAGATAACCGTTTTCAATGGAAGCAATCATTTCCTCAAGGGTGCTGGTACCGGAATCGAACATGGTATTGGTCATGCGGGTGTAGACCTTGTGGGAGAAATTCTCCCGTTTGCCGTTGCCGGTGGGTTTTACGCCCAGGCGCAGGGCGCTGAGGGCGTCGCAGATCCCGCCGCGCAGGATGCCTTTGTCAATTTCCGTGACATCCCCGGCAGGGGTGCCTTCATCGTCAAAGGCAAAGGAGGTAACGTCATCGGCACACAGGGCGCCTTCATGCATGGTAACCATGTCGGAGCCAACCCGTTTGCCGATATAATCAGCGCCCAGGGCGCGGCCTTTGACAAACATATCCATTTCCACGCCATGGCCGAAAGCTTCGTGCGCGATCAGGCCGCTGATGCCGGGGTCGGTGATGATTTCATACTCGCCGGGCACGATTTTTTCGGAGCCGAGCACTTCTTCCATGGTCTTCGGAATCCTTTCGAGGACATCCGAAAGTCCTGAAAGCACTTCGGGTCCGCAGCAGCCGGAAACGCCTTCGTAAGCGAATTTGATTTCGCCCGCGTCACTCGGCGCATAGGACGCGCAGTTGCCTTCCGTATAGACGTAGCTTTGGCGAAGAAAACGGTTTTTGCTGATAAACATCTTGGAAATGTGGGTGGAGGAGGCGTTGACCTCGCAGTCCAGAGCCCGGGGGATGATCTCCATACCCCGGTCGGAGAGCGCGGTGAAGCGCTCCACCAGGGCCTTCATATCCTCCTGCTCCGGCAGCCGCTCCGTCTCCTTCTCTACGAAGAGCTCCAGGGGCTCGTCCGGGAGGACGCCGGTCTCGTAGGCCCGGACGCCGCTCTGCTTCAGAACCTCCAGCTGGCGGCCGAGCTGGGTCCGGATTTCCTCCGCCAGGGCCTCCACGGACCCGGGCAGCTCGTTGAAGGCGAACTCGCTGTACTGCCCGTCCCGGCAGACCCGGACCACGTTGCCCCGCTCGGTGGTCATGTTGGTGCCGGAGACGCTCTTCGCGCTCCGGGAGACGCTGAGCCGGAAGCCCACGGAGTCGGTACTGAGGACGCTCACGTAGTCGAACGACGCGCCCAGCCGTTCCACCAGCTCCCGCATTCCGGGAGCCAGCGCGTTCAGATAGGGGGAAAAGGGTGCTTTCATATTCAACCATCCTTTCTGGTGTTATTTGTTTCCTTGCAGTTTTCTGCAGACGGTCGTACCGTCAACGCTCAGCCACCCGTCGCCGAAGCGCAGCTGGAGCATGCCGCGTTTTCTGCCGAACAGATTCTCCCCGATGGGGTAGAGGCGGAAGCTGAGCGCGTCGCCCTCGTCGTCGATGGCGTTGGCCCAGAGCTCGCCGTCCTTCAGAAAGACCTCGTCGACAATGAAATCGCTCTCCTCGGGGTGCTCGTATTTGCCGCAGAAGCTCTCCCACTGCGACTTGTCCGGGTCCTTGACCGCGATGTCCTCGATCGTTTTGAAGGCTTCGGGCTCCTTGTCTCTCGCGATATTCTCAAGGCCCTGCGAAAAGCCCAGGTAGGCTCTGATGTCCGCAAAGTCGCGGCAGTTCATCGTGACGATCACTCTGTCCGCGTCCACAAAACGCTCGAACCAGGTTGCCAGTCCGGGCATACCGCCCGAGTGACTGACGACGAGCCCGAGCCCGGGTTCGTTGTGAAACTCCCAGCCGAAGCCGTAGCCTTCGTCGTCGACACCGGCGATCCCGCCGCCGGTGAGCGGCATCGGGGCGTACATGATACCCTGCTCTTCCAGGGTCAGCACCTTCTCTTCGCGGAGGGCCCGGTCCCAGGCGAGCATATCGAATACGGTGGTGTACAGATAGTCGCAGCCGTTCATGCCGTCCGAGCCGACCACGTATCTCGCGGTCAGTTCAGAGAGGTCCGAGGGCACATAGCCGCCGTCGTCCTCCAGCACCAGATTGCGGGTAAAGCGCTCAGAAGGTCTGCCGTCTCTGCGGGTGTGGTAAATGCCGCTGTCCTTCATGCCGGCGGGCTCGAATACCCGCTTCTGCAGGAAGTCCTCGAACCTCATGCCGGAGGCCTTCTCCACCGCGTTGGCGAGCAGCATGTAGTTGACGTCGGAATACTCGAAGGTCTCCCCCGGCGCGCAGGCGGGGGCCTCTCCGGCTTTGCTGATCAGCTTGATGATCTCGCCGTTCGCCGGGATCCTTTTTTCTTCGTCCAGAACGGGGCCGACCAGCTTCTCCACGTCGAAAAACGGCATGCCGCTGGTGTGGGTCAGCAGATGCCGGAGCGTGACGCCCTTGTAGGGGTACTCCGGAAAATACTTCGTGTATTCCTCGTCGAGGCCCAGCTTTCCCTCCCGTACCAGAAGCATGATCGCCGTCGCCGTGAACATCTTGCTGACGGAGGCCATTTCAAAAATGCTGTCCTCCGTCATCGGGAGTTGATTTTCCGCGTCGCGGAAGCCGATTGCGCCCTTCGACACGATCTTCCCGTTCTCGGCGTAGAGCCACGCCCCGTTGAACGAGCCCTTTTCGTACGACGCGCGGGCTAATTCTTGCAACATTGTCTTCTTATTCATTGGTATGATTCTCCTTACAGCTTTTTGCAGGTAAAATCGTCGAACATCAGACAGCCGTCGCCGAAAGTCAACTTGAGCATGCCGCCCTTGCGGCCGAACTCGTTTTCGCCCAGGGGATAGAGGCGGAAGCGCATCTCGTCCCCGTCCTCGTCGATGGCCTTCGCGTACAGCTCGCCGTCCTGCATCCAGACCTCGTCGACGATGAAATCGGCGTCCTCGGGATGCTCGTATTTGCCGCACCAGCTCTCCCATTTGGACTTGTCGGGGTTTTGCACAGCGAGCTCCTCAATGGTGCGGACGGGCTCTGGCTCCTTGTCCGCGGCCACAGCCTGCAGACCGTCCCAATACCCCTCGAAGGCTCTGTAATCCATGGGATTGCGGCTGTCCAGGATGACCAGGACCCGGTCCGCGTCGATCCAGCGCTGGAACCAGGTGGCCACGCCGGGCATGCCGCCGCTGTGGCAGACCGTCAGGCCCAGCTTTTCATCGTTCTTGGCGGCCCAGCCGAAGCCGTAGGCCAGGCCCTCCTCCTCGTCATAGAACGCGGGCTTGCCGCTGTTGAGGATCGCGGGGCTGTACATCAGCTTCTGCTCCTCGAGGGTCAGCACCCTGCCCTCCCGCAGGGCGCGGTCCCATTGCAGCATGTCGAAGATGGTGGAGTATACATAGTCGTCGCCGTTCAGACCGTCGAAGGCTACGACCTCGCTGTCCTCCTCGGAGTCGATATCGGCGACCCACTTTCCGTCCTCGAAGACCGTCGCCCGGGCGTACTTTTCAAAGGGGACGCCGTCCCGGCGGACGTGGCAGCAGCGGGTGTCGGACATGCCGGCGGGCTCAAAGATGTTCTTTTGCAGATATTCCTCGAAGGGGATGCCGGAGCGCCGCTCCACCAGCAGGGCCAGCAGGTTGTAGCCGGTGTTGGAGTAGACGAACTTTTCTCCCGGTGCGCCGTAGGGCTTCGCCTTGGTCTGGCAGAGGAAGCGCAGGATCTCGTCGTTGCCGGGGACGCGCTTCTCTTCCTGCCAGCGATCGATGAACCAATCCTCGTCGTCAAAGTAATCGGGGACGCCGCCGGTGTGGGACAGCAGATGGCGGACCGTCACGCCGGGATAGGGGATCTCGGGAAAGTATTTGGTGATCTCGTCGTCCAGGCCAAAAAGTCCCTGCCGGACCGCCAGCATCACCGCCGCGGCGGTGAACTGCTTGGTCACGGAGGCCAGCTGGAAGATCGTGTCCTCGGTGATGGGCTGGGTGTTCTCCGGGTCCCGGAAGCCCAGGGCACCCTTGGAGACGATCTCGCCGCCCTCGGCGTAGAGCCAGGCGCCGTTGAGGCTGCCGCGCTCATAAGCCGCCCGGGCCAGGTTTTCTATCATCGTTTTCTTATCCATATTATTATCCATAAGAATCATTCTCCTTTTGTTGCAGATTTTCGGCTTCAGCTCTGAAGCCCTCAGTCGTCTTTCAATTCCTTTTCGATTATCATGTCCACGAAGCCGAAGAGCTTGTCTTCCACCTTGTAGGCGATGGGGTTGGAGCCGTTGAACATCGCGGCGGCGCAGAGCTCCTCCTTCAAAGACAGGATCCAGTAGGCGAGAAAGCATTCGTTTCCGCCGGTGTGGCCCACAATTTCGGGATTCTTGTCGTCCATGCCGATGCACAGACCGTAGCCGTTCCGCACCGGCGTCACCATGCGCCGGGCCGTCTCCTGCTTCAGCAGGCCGCCCTCGCGGTAACTCTTGGACAGGGCGGCGCCAAGCTTGACCAGCTCCGTGGGCGTGGTCCAGAGGCCCGCGGCGGCGTGCTCCGGATAGTAGTGCCAGCCGTGGGCGGGGTCCTCTTTCTGCGCGAGCCTGCCGCCGAAGGCCGCGTTCTCCACCAGGGCTTCGTCCAGGGGCTGGAAGAAGCCGGTCCGCTTCAGCTCCAGCGGTTCCGCGACTTCCTTTTGGAACGCCTCGCGGAGGCTCACGCCGGTGATCCGCTCAAAGGCCAGTTGGGCCAGGGTGATGCCGCCGCCGGAGTACATATGCTGCATGCCGTAGGGCTTGATCCGGCGGAGCCTGGGCGTGTTGCCCCTGCCGCTGAGCACGTCCTCCAGGGAGAGGGGGGCGTGATCCGCCCGGTAGCCGGGGAAGCCGTGGACGTTGAAGCCCGCCGTATGGCTGAGCAGGGCGGCGAAGCTCACGGGGCCCTTGACAAACTCCGGCACGACGCCGGAGATGTCCGCATCCAGGTCGATGAGGCCCTTGTCCACATAGCGCAGCAGGGTCATAGCGAACATCGGCTTGCTGATGGAGGCCGCCTGGAAGAGGGTTTCCGGGTTCACCGGGCAGTCCTCCCCGAAGCGCCTGCTGCCGGAGCAGTAGGTGTCCGCGCCCTCTTCGCCGCCGATGGCGATGCTGACACCGTATCCCTTCTTCCCCCTGAGGTGCATGGCTTTATCCACATCAACGCCGTAAAACTCTTTGATCGTCTTGCGCGGGCCCTTCAGCATCCGCATCATCACGGCCTCGCCGTCTTCGATGACGCCGGTCTCCCGAAAGCCGGCTTTATGATAGACGTGCAGTCCGACCTCGTTCTCAGGTGCAGTCGACAGATAGATCATGTCCACA
>JAEEGF011890877.1_pt1 | contig 15633 bp, 14 predicted proteins | sample 9134171 | NCBI WGS metagenome assembly JAEEGF01 (sample SAMN16246542, study PRJNA631951) | gut metagenome | biome: gut microbiome; feature: rumen; material: AP-attached | host: Bos | place: Iran: Karaj | collected 2018-10 | reverse complement strand
CGTCCGGGTCCGATCCTTCTGCCTGAGAGTTTCTGCAGTCCCCTTCGGCGCCGTAAAAAAACGACCTCTCCCGGGCCCATCGACCGTGACAATATGCGATTTTATCCTTGTATACGATACCGCGAAACCGGGGACTTTGTCAAGAGGAAAAGCGCTTGCGGACAAGAAGTATTTTTACAAAAAGCGTGACACATTTTGGAGGCTCGGATTGTCTATATCTATATGGGGCATGCTGTTGAAGCGGCAAAGCTTGCATTTCTTATCCATATATGCTATGATACCATTATATCAGTATATGTGGAAGTACGCCCTTTGGTTCGACACGTTCCGAAGGATGAGGAAAACGAAGTCAAAATGTATCGGAAATTCTGGAAACGCGTTCTGGACGTCATCTTATCCGGCCTGGCCATCCTGGCCTTGTGGCCGCTGTTTGCCGTCGTCGCGATCTGGATCAAGCTGGACTCCGAGGGCCCCGTTCTGTTCCGTCAGGATCGGATCGGCCGCAGCAAAACCGTATTCGGGATCCTCAAGTTCCGCACGATGCGAAACGACGCGCCGAAAAACGTCCCGACACATCTTCTGGCCGATTCAAATCAGTGGATCACGCGGGCGGGCCGGATCCTTCGGCGCACCGGGATCGACGAGCTTCCGCAGCTTCTGCAGATCTTCACCGGCAAAATGTCGATCGTGGGGCCGCGCCCCGCGCTTTGGAATCAGTACGATCTCATTGCGGAACGCGACAAGTACGGCGCAAATGACATCCTTCCCGGATTGACCGGCTGGGCGCAGGTCAACGGCCGCGACTCGCTTTCGGTCGAAGAGAAGGCAAAGTACGACGGGGAGTATGCCGCGCATGTATCCTTCGGGATGGACGTCAGATGTCTGATCAAAACGGTTTCGACGGTCGTAACGCGCAAGGGATTCTGCGAGGGCATCGATCCGGGCGAATCCAGGAAAGAACCATGAAACGAATTCTGATCACGGGCGAACACAGCTTTATCGGCACGCATATCGCGGCATATCTCGGAGAGCATCCGGAGGAATATGCGGTGGAAACGCTGTCGGTACACGGACATTCGCCGGACGAATATGATTTTCACGGCGCGGACGCGATCGTTCACGTCGCGGCGATCGTGCATCAAAAGGACAGAAAAAAGCTGCAACCGCTGTATAACACGGTGAATCGCGATCTCGCTGTCGCCGTTGCCGAAAAAGCGAAGCGCGAAGGCGTGAAGCAGTTCGTTTTTTTCAGCTCGATCGGCGTATACGGCCGGATCGCGGGCGTGATCGACGGCGACGCCGCGCTGCAGCCGCGCACGCACTACGATCGCTCGAAGCTTCAGGCGGAGCGGCAGATCGTACCGCTTGCGGACGATGCTTTTTCCGTGACGATCCTGCGCGCGCCGGCCGTATTCGGGCCCGGCGCAAAGGGCAATCCCGCAAGGCTCGATCGGCTTGCGAAACGGCTGCCGTTCTGCCCCGACTTTGAAAACCGCCGCAGCATGCTTTCGATCGAAACGTTGTGCAAGACGGTGAAGGAGCTTCTGGATGCGCCGCGTTCCGGGATCTTTGTTCCGCAGGAAGCCCGGCCGGTCTCCGCGAGAGAGCTCATCGAACGCGCAATGCGCGAGCAGGGCAGAACGCCGAAGCGCTCGAAGCTCATGAATCCGGCGATCCGCGTGTTCCGCGCCTGTACGCGAACCGGAAAGAAAGCATTCGGGGACCTTATCTACGAGGGACCCTTTGAACAAAAGCTGTCCGAAGAGGACATAGAGGAGAAACAGCATTGAATCCGCGAGTGAGTGTGATCATACCCACATACAGGAACAACAGGACGTTGGAGGACAGCGTCCGTTCCGCGTTATCTCAGACGGTCGCCGATATCGAGGTGATCGTCGTTCACGTATGCCCCGGCGGGGAATCGGAGACGATCCTCGGCGATATCGCCAAGGAGGATCCTCGGCTTCGCATCTTCGACATCAATGAGAATATCGGCGTCGCAGGCGCGAGAAACCGCGGCGTACAGGACGCAAAAGGGGAACGCATCGCTTTTCTGGACAGCGACGATCTTTGGGAACCGGATAAGCTTTCAAGGCAGATGGAAGCGGCCGGGATAACGGGCGCGGCGTTCGTCTATACCGCGGCGGCCTGTATCGACGGCGCGGGCAGTCTGACCGGCAAGATCTTTTCCGTGCCGGCGTCGGTCTCGGCAAAGAAGCTTCTGTACGGCAACGACATCATCACGAGTACGGTGCTCGTCAACCGCGATGCGCTGCTCCGGCATCCGATGGAGCGCAGCGATCTGCACGAGGATTTCATCTGTTGGTATCGGATCCTGAGCGACGGCGAACGCGCGGTCGGCATCAACGAACCGTTGGCGCGTTACCGCATTTCTGAGGGCTCGAAGTCCGGCAACAAACGCAAGTCCGCCGTCATGACTTGGAAAACTTACAAGTATCTCGGCGTCGGATTCTTTCGCCGGATCCTCTGCTTTGCGGGCTACTGCGTGCACGGCGTGAAGCGGTACTGGCTATGAAGGAGTCGCTTTTCGCAAAGCTCAGAAGGATCCGATGGGGCGATATCGGCCATTTCTTTCTGTTTCTGCTCGCGCTGCTGCCCGCGGCGATCTATCGGAAAAAGCGGAAGCATCTGTGGCTGCTGTGCGAATACGCGTGCGAGGCGCAGGACAACGCGTTTGCGCTGTTCCGCCATCTGAGGGCGAACCATCCGGAGATCGACGCGGTCTATGCGATCCGCCGCCGCTGTCCCGCTTATGAAACGGTCGCGGCCGTCGGTCCGGTCGTGCCCTTCGGGAGTCTCCGGCATTGGGTGTATTATCTGGCCGCCGAGGTCAATATTTCGAGCCAGAAGGGCGGCAAGCCGAACGCCGCCGTGTGCTATCTCTTCGAGGTCGTGCTGGGCTGGCTCAAAAATCGCCGCGTGTTCCTGCAGCACGGCGTAACGAAGGACGACCTGCCGTTTCTGCACGCGGAAAACGCGAAGCTCTCCCTGTTCTGCTGCGCCGCGCGGCCGGAGTACGAGTTCGTGCGCGACACGTTCGGCTATCCCGAGGGCGTCGTGAAGCTTACGGGCTTCTGCCGGTTCGACGCACTTTTGAACGTCGGGCCGGATCCGGATCTCGTGCTGATCCTGCCGACGTGGCGGATGTGGCTCGAACGCGAATGCCGGTCCGAACAGGACTTCCGGGACAGCGAATATTTCCGCGGCTGGCAGGCATTTCTCTGTGATCCGGCGCTTGACGCGCTGCTGAAGGCGTCGGGCAAACGCGCAGTCTTCTGTGTGCACCGCAACGTCTCGCGGTTCGAAACGTGCTTCGCTTCGCCGTCGGAGCGGATCGCGGTGAAGAGATGGGACGAGGTCGACGTGCCGGAGCTTCTAAGAACGGCGGCGGCCCTCGTTACGGATTTTTCCAGCGTGTTCATGGACTTCGCGTTCATGAAAAAGCCGGTCGTCTATTATCAGTTCGACCGGGAAAGCTACCGGAAGGGACATCTTCCGACGGGCTATTTCGACTATGAACGGGACGGGTTCGGTCCGATCGCCGAAACCGCGACCGATGCGGTCGAAGCGCTTTCCGGCGTGATCGCGCGCAGCATGCGTCCCGCGCCGGAATATGAAGCGCGGATCGACCGGTTTTTCCCGCTGCGCGACGCAAAAGCCGCGGAGCGAACGACGGAAGCAATCAAGGAGTTGATCGGATGAAACCGATAAAGAAATGCTGGGATCGAATCAAAAAGCAGGTTTCGGAGTTTTTCCGGTACCGGGATCTTTTGGTGCTGCTCGTGCAGCGGGATCTCAAGCTGAAATACCGGAGAAGCTTTCTGGGCTATCTGTGGAGCGTTCTGAATCCGCTGCTGTCCATGGTGGTCATGGCGATCGTATTTACAAAAATGTTCCCGCGAAGCAGGGAGGTCAATTTCCCGCTGTACCTGATCTGCGGCAACATTTTATATTCGTTCATGCGCGATTCGACGAATCAGGCGCTGAACTCCGTGATCGGCAGCGCGGCGCTGATCAAAAAGACCTATGTGCCGAAGTACATCTTCACGCTCAGCAAGGTCACGAGCTGTATGGTCAATTTTCTGCTTTCGCTCGGCGCGCTTCTGATCGTTATGATCTGGACGGGACAATCGTTCCGCTGGATGAATCTGCTTTCGATCGTGCCGATCCTCGAGCTGTACGTGTTTTGCGTCGGGCTCGGGATGTTTTTGGCGGCGGGGACCGTGTTTTTCCGGGACATTAAAAACATCTGGAGCGTCGTGACGCTCGCATGGATGTACCTGACGCCGATCTTCTGGTTCCTGTCCGACAGCATGGGAACGCTCGGCCTGATCATCCGGCGGTTCAACCCGATGTATATGTACATCCAGCAGTTTCGGTATCTGATCATGCAGTACGGCTCGAGCTTCGATCCGCCGTGCGGGGTGCTGATGTGGCGCGGCGCGCTGTGCGCGGCAGCAATGCTGATCGTCGGAGCGATCACGTTTAAAGCGACCAAGAACAAGTTTATCCTGTATATCTGAGGACCGCATATGGAACAGACGGCAGAACAAAACAAACCCTTAGAGACGCAGCCCCAAGAGGTCAAGCCGAAGCCCAAACGCCCGGAGGTCGTGATCCGCATCAAAAACGCTTCGGTGCGGTTCAACATCGCCGGGGAAAAGGTGGATAACCTCAAGGAGTATTTCGTCAAGCTCGTCAAGCGCGAGCTGCGGTTCAAGGAGTTTTATGCCCTGAAGAACATCAACCTCGTGATCCAGAAGGGTGAGTCGTGGGCGCTGGTCGGATCGAACGGCGCGGGCAAGAGTACGCTTTTGAAGCTCATCTGCGGCATTTTACAGCCGTACACCGGGAGCGTGGAGGTCAAGGGCAGCATTGCGCCGTTGATCGAGCTCGGCGCGGGCTTCGATCCGAATCTCACCGCAAAGGAAAACATCTTTATCAACGGCGCGGTCTTAGGCCACAGCCGGAAGTTTATGAAGGAGCAGTACGAGAAGATCGTGGAGTTCGCGGAGCTGCAGGATTTCATGGAACTGCCGATCAAAAACTATTCGAGCGGCATGCGCGCACGCCTCGGCTTTGCGATCGCGACGGTCGTCGATCCCGATATTCTCATCGTGGACGAGGTGCTGGCAGTCGGCGACGCGGCGTTTCAGAAGAAATGCCGCGCGCGCATCCGGGAGCTTCTGGAGCGCGGGACGACCCTGCTGTTTGTGTCGCACGCAAAGGCGCCGGTCATGGAGCTTTGTCAGCATGCGGTCTGGCTTGATCACGGCGAGATGAAAAAGATCGGTGCGACGAAGCACGTCTACTGGACGTACGAGCAGTATCTGCATCACCTGAAGAAACAGTGACACGGAGGAGCACACATGGAAGAGGCACCGATCATCAGCGTCGTTATACCGGTCTATAATGCAAAAAAGCACCTGCGTGAGTGTCTGCAAACCGTGGCAAAGCAGACCTTTACGCAATGGGAGGCGATTCTCGTTGACGACGGCTCGCAGGACGGCAGCGCGCAGATCTGCGACGAGGCGGCGAAGAAGGATCCGCGTTTCCGCGTGATTCATCAGGAGAATCGGGGCGTTTCGACTGCGCGGAACGTCGGTATCGAGGCGGCGATCGGTGAATACTTGATTTTCGTGGATGCAGACGACGTCTGTCAAAGGACTTATTTCGAGAAGATGGTCGACGCAATGCGTACCTACGAGCCGGATATCGTGCTCTGCGGCTTCGACCGCTTCCGCGAAGGCTGGGAGAAGGAACAGCTCATCACGCGGTATTCGATCACGCTGATGAAGAACAGAAAGCAGTTTCTGCATCTGTACACGGAGCCGCGGATCAATATGTTCGGCATCTCCGTGTGGGCAAAGCTGTACCGCCGGAGCATGATCGAGGAGCATCACATCCGCTTCGACCCGGAGATCAGCTACGAGGAGGACTGCTGCTTCATCGCGGATTGTGTGCCGTATATTCAGAACGTCGCGGTCATCGGCGAGAGCCTGTACCGCTATCGTCAGATGGACGAATCGCTGTCCAAGGGATACCGCAAGGACACGTACCGGTTTTTGGTCAACGGGCTTCGCCGCCGCAAGGCGCTCCTGCATACGTATGACATGGACTGGTATCTCTTTAAGCTGGATCAGATCTTCATGATCGTCGTCAAGGCGACCTGCATCAAGATCGAGCAATCAAACCTGTCGCGAAAGGAAAAACGCGAGGAATACCGGGAGATGCTCTCCTATCCCGAAACGCAGGACGCAGGCGCGCAAACGCGGGACAGCAAAACCCGCGTGACCCGCTGGATTGCCAAGGCGGTGTACCGCAAGGACCTGAATCGGCTGATTTTGGTCATGCGGCTGTGGCATCTTTCGGATCTTATGATGGGGCTGATCCACAAACTGCAATGGAAGATCGCGAAGCTTCGGCACCGTGAGGCAGAGTTTCAGGAGAAGATGAAGGACAAGTAACGGGCATGAAGGTCGGGATCATTACATTCCATTTTCCGTTCAACTACGGCGCGGTCCTGCAGTGCTATGCGCTCGGGACGAAGCTCAGATCGCTGGGCAGCGAGCCGGAGGTCATCAACTATTGCCCGTGGTATCATCTGAACCGTTACGCATCCTATAAAAACCCGTTCTATTATGGGAACAAGAAGCTGCACGAGCCCGCGAAAAACGTTTTCATCCGCGTAAAAAACGGCGCAAAGGGCTTTCGCGATACGGTGCGTTCGTGGAAGGACGCGAAGCCGCGTCTCGTGCGCGAGGAAAAGTTTGACGCCTTTCGGAAAGCGTATCTGCACGAAACACGGGTGTATCGCAGCGTCCGCGCGCTGAAGCTGTTCCCGCCGAAATGCGATCTCTACATCGCCGGCAGCGATCAGCTCTGGAACAGCAAGCTGACCGACGGGAAGTTCGACCCCGCGTATTTCCTCGATTTCGGAAGGAAAAAGACCAAACGCGCGACCTACGCGGTCGGGAGCTATTTTCAGGACCCCGCTGCAGCAAAGGAAGCGATCGCGCCGATGCTGAAACGGCTCGACGCCCTTTCCCTGCGTGAAACGCGGTTTTTGCCGGATGTCTCCGAGGCCGCAGGGTCCTCCGTGCCGATCCATACGGATATCGACCCGACGCTTCTTCTGACCGCCGCCGATTACGAAACGCTGCTTCCGAAGGAGCCTCCGGAAAAGGAGCCATACATCCTCGTCTATACCATGCCGGGACCGGCGCAGAAGCAGGTCAACGACGCGGCAAAAAAGCTCTCCGAGAAAACGGGCCTGCATCTCATCGACATCAACGGCAATCCGAACGCGGAAAACCGCCGGGTCGGAGATCAGCGGATCTGCTCGCCCGGAGAGTTCCTTTGGTATTTCAAAAACTCTGCTTTTGTGGTGACGAACTCCTTCCACGGCACGGTCTTTTCCGTACAGTTCAAAAAGCGGTTCGCAGTGATCCTGCATAAGGAGACCGGAAACCGCGTTTCGGAGCTTCTCGATCGGATCGGCCTTCGGGATCGCTACACGGATCAGACGAACGCGGTGCAGAGGATCCTGGGGCTAGCCGCGGACTGGAAGGCGGCGGACGCCGCGCTCGACGCGCTGCGAAAGGAATCCGAACGGTATCTGCGGTTTCTGCTCGGGCAGAGCGTGCAGCCGGAGTTTGTCACGGATGAGACGCTGCAGCGGCTGAATGAATCGAAGCCGGAGCCGGAAAAGCCGCCCGAACCGCCGACGGAACGAGCCGTCCCCCCCGTTATCCGAAAGACTGTCGAACAGAAAGGAACGTTTATGTATACCGACGATAAAAACGCACAGATCGTTCTTGCGCTTCTCAAAAAATACAATGTGAAAAAGATCGTCGTCTCGCCCGGCACGACGAACGTGCCGATCGCACGCGGCGTGCAGACGGACCCGTTCTTCGAGGTGTATTCCGCCGTCGACGAACGCGGCGCGGCATACCTTGCGGGCGGTCTGGCGTTTTCGTCCGGCGAACCGGTCGCGCTGTCCTGCACCGGCGCCACAGCTTCGCGCGATTACGTTCCGGGGCTCACGGAGGCGTACTACCGTGGGCTGCCGGTGATCGCGATCACCTCGCAGCACCATTCGCCGTGTTATTCCGACCTTATGCCGCAAATGACGGACCGCACCGTTTCGCAGAACGACGTCAAGCGGTTCGCGGCGATCCTGCCGCTCATCAAGGACGAGGAGGATCGGCGCGCGTGCGTGCAGCTCGTGAACGAAGCGCTTTATACCGCAACGCGCAAGGACGCGGGCCCGGTGCATATCAATCTGCCGGTCGGCAATCTCTATTCGTTCAAGACGGAGAAGCTCCCGGACGTGCAGAAGATCGACGTATACGACGCCGAGGATTTCCCGAAGGATGCGCTTTCGACGGCGCTGCAGGGAAAGCGGATCGGCCTGTTCATCGGCGCGCATAAGCCGTTCGACCCGGAAACGAAAGCTGCGATCGAAGCGTTCGCGGAAGCGTTTGACGCGCCGGTGTTCTGCGATCATACCGCGAACTACACCGGCAAGAACCGCGTGATGAGCGCGGTCGCATGCGATTTCAAGCAGCTGAAAACCATGCCGGAGCTTCTCATAGACCTCGGCTCCGTGTCCGGCGATTACAGCGCGAGCCCGATCTTCAAGGGCGCGCGCGTGTGGCGCATCTCGGAGGACCGGAAGTTTCACAACCGACACGGGGCGGAGATCGTGGAAAAGCTGTTCTTCTGTTCGGAACGCTTCTTCTTTACGGCGCTGAAAGACGTCGGAGGCGACACAAAGTATTATGAAACGGTCAGGACCGAGGTCTCGGCGACAAAGGTCCCGACGATTCCGCTTTCGAATCTCTATGCTGCGGGCAAACTTTCGAAAAAGCTGCCGAAGAACAGCTTTCTGCACCTCGGCATTCTGAATTCGCTGCGCAGCATGAACTACTTCCCGCTCGATCCGAGCATTACAGTCAGCTCCAACGTCGGCGGCTTCGGCATCGACGGCGCGGTGTCCACGGCGTTCGGTCAGGCGCTTTCGGACGAGACGAGGCTCTCGTTCGCGCTGATCGGCGATCTTGCGTTCTTCTATGATATGAACGCGCTCGGCAACCGTCACATGGGAAAGAACCTTCGGATCCTTTTGATCAACAACGCGCGCGGCGTGGAGTTCCGTCTGAATACGAGCCTCGAACGGCTTTTCGGCGCGGGATCCGACGAGCTGATCGCGGCGCACGGACACTTCGGAAGCGCGCAGGCGTGGGCGGAGTCGATGGGCTTTGCATACCTCTCGGCGTCCGATAAGGACGCGTTCGACGAGCGGATCGACGCGTTCTGCGATCCTGCGGCGTTTGAAAAGCCCGTCCTGTTCGAGGTCTTCACCGAGACCGAGGACGAGCAGACGGCGCTTGCGAACCTTCGCGCATACAATCGGCCGATCGGGTGAAGCCTATGGAGAAACGGAAACGCATTCTGCTGCTCGGCGGCACCGGCGCGATCGGCACGCACGTCGCTCCGGAGCTTTTGCGGCGCGGCTTCTCGGTCGTCGTGACGAGCCGATCGGATCATGCGCAGGACGCGAGCGGCGTCGAATACCGACAGGGCAACGCTAAGGACGACGCTTTTCTGGACGCGCTTCTTACGGAGCGGTTCGACGCGATCGTCGATTTCATGATTTATTCGACCGAGGCGTTTCAAAAGCGCTGTGAAAAGCTGCTGACGCATACGGATCACTACGTCTTCCTGTCCTCGTACCGCGTATACGGCGATTGCGGCTGCGCGCCGATCACGGAGAAAAGCCCCCGGCTTTTGGAGAGCGTTGACGACCCGGCATATCTGAAGACCGACGAATACGGCCTTGCGAAGGCGCGGCAGGAGGACCTTCTGCGATCGTCGGGATATCGAAACTTCACGATCGTTCGTCCCTCGATCACGTACGGCGGCGATCGGTTCCAGCTCGGCACGATGGAGGCGAACGAGTTTTTAATCCGCGCGCTGAACGGCAAGACGGTGATCTTTCCGAAGGAAATGCTTTCGAAGCGCGCCGCCATGACGTATGCGGGCGACGTCGGCAGGATGATCGCGCGGCTCGTGCTGAACGCGGACGCATTCGGCGAAATGTACACCGCGGCGAGCGCCGAGACCGTGACCTGGAACAACGTACTGAAAATCTATCAGAAGATCCTCGGGATGCAGGTGAAGCAGGTCCCGCTTTCGGTTTATCGCGACGTCGTCGGGCGGCCGTGGCAGATCAAATATGACCGGATGCTGCACCGTATCGTCGACAACAACAAGATCCTGCTCGCGACCGGCATGAAGCAGTCCGAGCTGATGCCGCTTTATGAGGGCCTTCGCATCGAGCTGCAGAGATTCGCCGCCGATCCGCATTTCAAGCCTGCGGACGAAGCGATGCAGCAGCGCATGGACCGTGCGCTCGTCGATCCGCCGAAGCCCAAGAAGGAGCCGCCGAAAAAAGCGGCTCAGCCCCCGCGGGAAAAAGGACTCAAGGGCATGCTGCACCGCGTGAACGACTACCGGAAGCGGCACGTGCTCGGAAAGGTCATCAAATTGAAGCTGTATCGGATCACGCCGCTCAGAAAAGCCGTGCACGGCGTAAAGCGCGTATTCAAACGAAAATGATACTTGAGCGGGGGAACGGTTGTTCCCCCGTTTGCGTTATAAATGTGGATAATCGGTTAAACTTCGGGGATTAGCTTGCTTTTTGCAACGCGGTTCGATAAGATATAAAAGAAATGATATCGTCTAATGGGAGCATCGGAGGAAACGGCGTGAAAAGGCCTGTTCGGATCGCGTGTCTGCTGCTTGCGGGCGCTTTGCTTTTTGCATGCCGCGCAAGCTTGCCGGAGCCGTCTTCGGACGTTTTCCGGCGTTATGAGAGCGACGGCCTTTGCGTTGAGATCCGCCGGTACGCCGACGAAGAGGCGCGGCAGGTATATTACGTCGCCGACATTCGCCTGTCCGACATACGCTTCTTTCGCGCGGGCTTTGCAAACGGCGCGTTCGGACAGGGTACGGAGGACGCCGAGGCGTTTTCCCGACGCGAGAACGCGGTCCTCGCGGTCAACGGGAGCTTCAATACCGGTCTTGTGATCCGCGACGGCGTTTTGTATCAGCAGGCGGACGACAAGCACGATGCGATCCTGCTTCTGTATCGGGACGGTTCGATGGAGACGCTTGCGCGCGAAGACTTCGACCTTGCGGCGGCACAGGCGAAGGGCGTTCTGCACGCATGGCAGTTCGGCCCGCTGCTCATGCACGGCGGCAAACCGAACCGGACGCAGGCGCAGGGCTCGTTCGGGATCCGGCATTCGCGCATCCTGTTCGGGTATTACGAGCCGGGGCATTACGTTGCGGTGGCGGTCGACGGGCGACGGAAGGACGCGATCGGCATGAACTTCGACGAGATGGTCGATCTCATGGAAGGTCTCGGCTGCAAAGAGGCGATGAACCTGGACGGCGGGCTTTCCGCGATCATGACGTTTAAGGGCGAAACGGTCAACGACCCGCCGAAAAACGGCGCAGGCAGCGGCGGCAGACGCCTTGCGGACATGCTGCTGTTCGGAAAATATGACGCAGAAGGCAGCGTATCCCCGTCCGATGCGGCGGATACGGAACAGCCGGGAAAGTGACCCGGCACGGAAAGGAAGATTTAGGATGAAGCAATACGGAAGGATCCTGGTCACCGCCGGATTGTGCGCGGCGATGCTGATCGGCCCGGCCGGCTGTCAAAAGGTTACGGAGGAATCCGTTCCGGTCGCGAACGAGCCGGGATGGCAGACCGTGCAAGGCGAAGACACGATCGATTATCAGAACCGGGAGGGCGAGCCCGGCGAGCTGCCTGTGTACTCGGAACCGCCGGAGGCGACGGCACGGCCGTTTATCTCGACGCCGGCGCCGCTTTCGCCGGATATGACGCCGCAGCCTTCGCGTGAGCCGATCGAGGGCGACGTTTCGACCGGGCGGTTTCCGGCATATGATACGGGTGCGGACGCGGACTGGAGCTACCAGAGCGACGAACTGCGCGTGGCGATCCGCCGGTATGAGAACACGGAGGATCAGATCGTTTATTACGTTGCGGACGTCTGGATCCGGAATATCAACAGCTTTCGCATGGAATCCGGCAAAGGCGGCTTCGGCAAGGGCCGCGAGGACCCGGAGGATTTCGCGAACCGTATCAACGCCGTATTCGGCGTGAGCGGAACGATGGATTCCGGACTGGTCGTGCACAACGGCAAGAAGTATCAGAACGTCGAGGACAGCGATATTGCGTTTCGATCCGGCATCGTCGTGATCTATCGCGACGGCTCGGTGAAGATGATCGACCGCAGCAAGAAAGAACATTTCCGATTTGACAACGAGAATAAAAAGAACGGCGGCGTGCTGCACGCGCTGCAGTTCGGACCGATCCTCGTGAGAAACGGCGAAATACAGAGCGGGCTTAAGAAGCGCGAGCGTCATCCGCGCATTCTGTTCGGCTGCTGCGAGCCGGGGCATTACGTCATTGTCGCGGTCGACGGGCGTACCAAGAAATCGATCGGAATGACGGAGAAGGAATCCGCGGAGCTGATGCAGGCGATCGGCTGCGAGTCCGCCATCAATCTGGACGGCGGAAACAGCGTCGTCATGCTGTTCATGGGAAAAACGATCAACGTGCCGTCCGGAAAGGACAAGGACGGCGACGGCATCGCCGGACGCAACATTGCCGATCTGCTGGCGTTCGCGGAATTTGACGCGGAAGGAAACGCGCCGGAGCTTTCGGAGATCAAAGCGGATCATGTGCTCGGAGAATAAGAGATGAAAGCGCATACGGTCAAAAAAACAGGCTGGATCGTCGGGATCGTCGTGATGTCGGTCCTGACGCTTCTTGCACTCGCTGCGGACGTCGCGCTGATCGTTCTGTCGTAAGGAGGACGTCATGGAAAACACCGAAGAAAAACGTCCGACGGAACAACCGCTTGCGGAACAGAATACCAATCGGCCCGCAGCGCCGCAAAAGCCGCTCCGAAAGCTCAGGATCGCGTTCTTTGCGCTGTGCATCGCGTTCGTTTTGCTGACCATGCTCGGGATCGTGCTTGCTTCGCGCGTGCCGATGCTCAAAGAGGTCCGGCCCTTTTCATGCGACAGCCGCGGGTTCCATCTGATCTCCTGCGGACCGGAGGTCGTAAAGCGTCAGTACGCGCCGATCGACGTCGACGCGCTGCCGACGCCGGACGCGGAGCTTTTTGACGAGGCGATGCGCAGGGACGTCGACCTTTATGAGACCGGCGAGATCAAAGAGGTTCCGATCTACGAGCAGAAGAAGATCGACAAATTCATTTTCACGATGCTGATCGTGGTACAGAACGGCTCCGTGAAGGACGCGTCCGCGCAGACGGATATGATGTTCATCGCGTCCTATAACCAGCTGCAGCAGAAATTCACGGCGGTTTCCGTTGCGCGGGACATGCTTGTTCCGCTTTCGGAGACCGAATGGAAACGCATCAACGCCGCATATGCGCGCGGCGGGATCGGACAGCTCATCAACACGGTCAACGACGTGTTCGAGCTGGATATCCAGTATTATGTGCTGACGGGAACGGATGAGCTTGCCGCGCTCGCGGACGGCATCGAAGGCGTCCCCGCGACGCTCTCCGAGGAGGAGGCGAAGAATCTGAACGCGATCTGCGGCGGGAGCCTGACGTCCGGCAGGCAGCAGCTTTCGGGAAAAGAGGCGGTCGCGCTGCTTTTAGACCGCACATCGGACAACAAGGGCGATCTCGGCCGCGCGGACCGGCAGCTCGAGATCGTGCACGAGGCGTTCCTCTATATGCAGGACAAGTTCGACAGCGAATTTCTCTACCCGTTCTTCCGCACGATCTTCAAGAGCATCAAGACGAACGTGGATTTCGAAACGCTGCGCGGCGTCGGCTATGAGATGGCGGTCTCGGACGAGCTGGTGTTCGAAACGCTGCGGCTGCCGTTCGACGACGCCTATACCGAACTGAATGTCGACGGCGCGTACGCGCTGCTGCCTGCGTTTGAAAAGAACCGCGTTCTGCTCCGGCAGGCGCTGTACGGAAAGGAATGAACGAAAATGAAAACAGGGCGAGGCCGGTCCGGCCTCGCCCTGTTCATTTGTGCTTGCTCAGAAGATCCACAGCGCGTGGGTCTCGATCTTGTAGGCGTCGAAGCCCTCCTTGCGCGATTGGCGGCGGTCCGCCATCGGGATGCTGATGAACAGGAACATCAGCGTATTCAGCACTGCGCCGAGCAGAAGCTGCCATACGCCGCCGAGCGCGGCGATCGACGCGAACGCCACGCCCCACCACATCAGGATCTCGCCGAGGTAGTTCGGATGCCGCGAGTGCTTCCAGAAGCCAAAGCGGATGAATCCGCCCTTGTTTTCTTTTTGAAAGCGGTGGAGCTGCAGATCGGAAACGCCCTGCAGCGCGGTCGCGGCAAGCGAGAGCAGAAGCCCCGGGAGACAGAGCGGGTTCCATGCCGCGCCGGTCTCGATCGCGACGACGGCAGGCAGCGTGACGGCATAGACGATCAGCGTCGGAAACAGGTGGATGCCGAGAAAATTCACGAGCGGATAGAGCGCGCCGGTTTTTTCCTGCAGCATGGTGTAGCGCCAATCCTGAAACGCGAGGCCGCGAAACGTATACGCCCAGTTGCCGGTCAGCCGCACGCCCCAGACCGTGACGACCGCAAGCAGCGCGATGCCGACGGGCGTCGCCCCGTGCGATGCGACGAAGCCCGCAAGGATCACGATCGGCTGCACGCTCCAATACGGATCGTAGACCGAAGCGTTCTTGAAAAGCAGACTGAACGCGAATACGAACGCCGTTGCGGCAACGTCCGCGAGCAGCAGCCGCAGCCAGTATGCCCCCGGCAGCGTTTGATACAGCAGGATCCCCAGGACCGCCGCGATCGCATAGATCCCGGCGATGATCAGAAATCCGATCCCCCGACTTTTTTTCATAAGCGCCTCCCCAATATCCGTAATCGTATGATACCACCCTTTTCGGGCCCCTGTCAATCGCAATGCGGGCTTGCAAGCGCGGGAAAAACTTGCTATACTGTATAATGAAGAAATTTGTGGGAGGACGTATGAACCGGACCGATCAACAACCGAAGCTTTTGAACCGCAGGCAAAGGATCCTGCGGGAAACGCGGGCGATCGTGCTGATGACGCTGATGATCACGATCGAGGCGCTGGCGGTCACGCTGCTGTATACCCCGGCGGGCGTCGTTACGGGCGGCGTCACGGGCATCGCCATGCTGATCACCTACGCGACGAACGGCGCGGTCCCGAACTGGATCTTCGTCGTGATCGCGAACACGCCGCTGCTGATCCTGGCGTTTAAGTTTCTGCACATCCGGTTCACAGTCTATACGCTTTTGATGACGGTGCTGTTCGCCGCGGAGCTCGCGCTGTTCGGGAACCTGCCGTTCCTGCCGCTGTTCGACGTGACGGAACCGGCATGGCGCGTGGTGAGCGTCGTGTTCGGCGCGGTCACCATGGGCGTTGCGGGCGGCATGATCGTGCGGCTCGGCGGCAGCACGGGCGGCATGGACATCGTTTCGCTGCTTTTGAACCGTAAGTATTCGATCTCGATGGGCACG
>JAEEGF010002518.1_pt1 | contig 15633 bp, 17 predicted proteins | sample 9134171 | NCBI WGS metagenome assembly JAEEGF01 (sample SAMN16246542, study PRJNA631951) | gut metagenome | biome: gut microbiome; feature: rumen; material: AP-attached | host: Bos | place: Iran: Karaj | collected 2018-10 | reverse complement strand
GCTAAATGTAGAAATAGCCATCGCGCTAGCGATTTGGTACAATAGCTCTTTTGCTTTCAACCAATATCCCATGTTATATATACTGTCTCAGACTCAGTGGTTTCTTTTGCCTCCAATTCATTTGACATTACTATCCAGGATTTCTTATTTACATGTTCCATTATTATGCTAACCGCATAACATCCCTGTCAGCATTTCATGCCGCCTTTTGCGAAGATTGTCTATATATGTATCTTGTGCGAAAAAAATAATTCCAACCAAATACAATTACTGATGCTATCATCTTCGCTGCCATTTCCCAGATACCAAATCCGTTTATCATCAGCCACATGATAAGAAGATTAAGTGCCAACCCGCAAAAGCAGGCAACGTAGACAAGCGCTATCTCACGTCCCCTGTTTCCGGATGCATGAAAAAGCACCTTTCTACCAACATACCAATTCACAAGGGTTGAAAATAGAAGCGCGATAATAGCTGCAATAGGGTAATATAGGCGCGCCAGCTGATTCAACAAGAAAAATAGCACCCATTCAGCGAAAGTTCCGCTCATACCGGCGATACTGTAGCGCAGCATTCCGTATAGCATTTTGTTTTTATGGTTTCTAGATAATAACTGCATTTCCACATACCTGATTATTGAAAATAATTTTTCTTTTTAAACGGGGAAGTAAGAAATCTCAGCATTATCTTCTTCCCTGTAAGCCAATTAATATACGAATTGTTGGCAGGATCTTTAATCATCTCTCCCACCAGGAACTCCGCTACCGTATCAGGGTAATCACCCATGATATTGTAGAAGTTCTTGGTTTTCTCAGACAGCGATATTTCCTGTTCTCCACCTAAAGCTTTTGTCATAAAATCTGTGATCATTATGCCTGGAGAAAGCCGACCAATCTTAACTCTGCTATTTCTCTCTTCCAGTTCCTTGGCAAAAGCTTTTGTAAAATGCGTCACAGCTCTTTTACTGGTTCCATACATATTCAGCCCAAGCATCATGGCATCATTGCTGCCATATCCTTCAACATTGTAGATCATACCGCCTTCTTGCTGTTTTTCCATCTGAAGAGTCGCAATCTTAGTCCCAATGATCGCTCCTCTCAGATCAATACCAAGGATTGCATCGATCTCCGACTCTGTCAGCTCCCACATGGCCTTGGATGGTTGGTTTACCCCGGCATTGTTGATCCAAATGCTAACAGTGCCAAATTCCCTGACAGCATTATCCATTATCTTCTGTGTATCCCCAGAGTTCTGCACATTTCCCGCAACACCAATAACTCTTTCTCCGCCTATTTGAGCCTGCAGGGTTTCGACCGCGCTCTTAAGCCTGGCTTCATTGACTCCATTTATTACTACATTCCATCCGCTTCGCAGAAAAACCTTGGCCATCTCGTAGCCAAGGCCTCTGGTGCTGCCCATTATCACTACTGTTTTCAAATCGTTATCTCCATATCTGTTAAAATTTCGTTAGAGCCATTTGAGCCATGTGATTATCCTCGTTAGCTTTAAATATCAGTCCCTTTACTGTAGAAAAAAACTACGCCACAATTAACAGCAGCGTAGTTTCAAGCTGAATTTTACTTATTTAAATAACTGTGGCTCTGTGTCTTTTAAAATTTCTACCAAAACCTTGTAGTCAAGGTACTGTATTCCCTCTTTCCCTTCGTGAATCTTATTTGCCAAATTACTTGAATAGTATAAGGCCATTGCATCCTCTAGTGATAGGTCTCTATTGTCTGCCAAATATGATATGATTCGTTCTTCCAATCCCTCTTGATATACCTGCTCTAAAGCTTTATCATCCATGCTTATACCTCATAATGGGTTTCGTATAAGAGCAACTGATCTATAGCCTTTTGACTGATAAAAGCAATCTGATCATATGTCTCATAAACTTTGATCTCTTTTAGTGCTCGTTCCTTGTCCCAAATGCCCTGATGATACATATCTACCACTCTGAACACTTTATCATTAGCGACTTTCCCAGAGATTAAATCATATTGAGCATAAACATCACTGCCATCTCTACAAGCACAAACAAAGTCGATCCACTCACTTAAGTCTTCAGGAAAAGTCTTCTCTATTAGGCCCACTTTATAATCTTTCATTTTATACTCATTGATTATTCCTACTGAAACATTATATAGATCTGCCTTTCTTTTTGCCCATTTCTCAGCTTGTTCCTTAACCGTAGTTACATAAAACCCTTTACCAAAATCCAACGGTCTATACGAATGAAGGACGTCAGGATTTTTAACCACCTCTATTGTTCCATGATAAACTATCATATCTTAACTCCCCTTACGCCCAAATACTCCTCTATGTCTTCAATAACATAATTTGTACTCTGCGTATGTAAAATATCAAAATGTGGAACCAGGTATTTGTTGATACAATCAGTTCGACTTAATATGGAATATACTTCTGACGGCAATTTCCCCCATTTATTAGCGCATGCATGTATTATATACACTACAAATGAAAAAGACTCTTTATCCATAAAAATACCTCTTTGCTACTCTATCACTACACCAATATTATACAATAATTCCTTTGCTTTCAGCCAACATCCCATGTAATATATACTGTTTCAGACTCGGTGGTCTCTTTTGCCCCCAATTCATTTGACATTGTAAAATCATCAAGTCCTAAGATATCGCCAACACAACAGCATAGGCGATCACCGTACTCATCCATATTAGATCTGTCTCCCATTTTCTTTGCTTTTTTCACAGCAAGCCCCAGTGTGGCAGCAATTTCTTCTGCTTTTCTCTTACTATCCAGGATAGCTGCTTTTCTAAGTTCCTCGTGTAACTCATTCTCGTTAGAAAGCTCATAATCTAAAGAAAACTCTGCATCGCACTCCATAGCATCAGTAATACTACGGATCATGTTTATTGATTTCATATCATACGAAGTTCTCATTCTGAGAGACCTTCTGGCACAATATCTGTTTTCATCATCGTATCTTGGTGCAGATACATCATCAGTAGTGACTGTAAAGTCAGAAGGCTTTATCCCAATCTCATCCATTTTTCTCAGAAACACTTCGCATTGTTTCATGACCCTCTTGGAGGCAGTGCTCGCACTCTCGCTTCTTTCGACAAAGGTTATATTGATTACAGCAATATCATAATTCAGCGTCTTTTCAGCATATCCTCTTACTTCAAAATTTCCCATTTTATACCTCCTTTGAATCCATGTCTTCTATCTTTTCAAATAGCTCTTTTACCACTACCAAGGGATATGTAAATGCATTTACAACTATCCCTGTTACCTGCGTCTCATTATTGCGTGCAAGATTTATAGCCTCAATAAATGGCACCTGTACCTTAGAAAAACCTTTTCCATACTCTCCCATTTCCTCTTCTGTTGTGAATACAGGGAAAAAGAAATCCTCTCCATTCTGCAGAATATCCGGAACGAACCTGACCTTGTCCTGGCAGATGATCTCTTTTCCAACAAGTGAATCAAGACCTTCTCCCTGCTCAGCTTCACTGATCAGACGGGCTGTTCGCTCATCATCTGCTTCACTGAATACGGCATTGCACGGGATCCAGACATAGCTGTGACGAAGCATTTCCACGATCCTTATAAAGTTAGGCAGCGTTTTGTTACCCTCTTGAAACTTTCTGATTGCATCTTCAATCTCTTTACCACTTTCGATAACTGGGTTTGTATATTTCTTGCTCATATGCTTTTCTCCTTCCGTCCTTTTTCTTCATTATACTGATCGAAGGCCGTAAGGACGTCGCCTGTAAAGCGACCCAATTATTTATGTCAGCAAGCTCTGCTACTATCAAAACGATTGTTCATAACCCCATTATCAAAAGTCCCAATGCAATGCTCATATTCATGCCTACTCTTGCTTAAAAAATAGCCAAAAGCAGCAATTCAAATGCCAGAATTAAGAGCACTGTGAACCTAACCGCAAAGACTGCAATCCTTTCAAGGACCATATATCTAACGTGTCTTAAGAAAAGTTTAAGAAACTGCTCTGTCGCCAGGCGCTACAATAAAGTCATGAAGAAGACTAATAAGCCAATAACCTACAACATCACAGATGAACAGATAGAGTATATCCAAAATCATACTCTTAACTTTCTCTACGACAGGAATATCTACTGGCTTTTCTCTGAAAGGATGTCGCTTTATTATCCTTTCCTGATGAAAAAAAAGCTGGCACATATCCCGCTTGAGGAGCTTCTTTCCTATTGCCATAATCAGAAAATCGCTGTCTATCCCATGACTCTCCGCAAAACCAGGTTCCGCACAAGAATAGCCAACTGGATCGAAATCATCAAAATAAACAATGCCGGACTACTCCTGAACAATTTTTGTTTTTCCTAAAGAAAAAACAAGAATCGAAGTCATGTATTAATTTTTAAATTAAAATGCTTAATTTGCATTCTTTGCCATTTCATTATTTGTAATAACTTCTGTCACAGTAATAGTTGTGGGAGTATTATATTTTCCTAAAAGCCTAGAACGCATCTCTTCAGGGTGGTTGTACAGCTGATCCATAATCCCATCTCCTTATATTCCGCAGCTCCCCTTCCACGGTTGATAACGCTCTCCCCCGATCGCGTTATAAATATTGGATTCAAGGATTATATTAAACTATGGCCGTACCACACTTACAGAAGTATATTCCGGATATCCCTTATGAAGAATGTTTGTGTTTAGATTACCTTTATTATCAGTTTCAAATTCATAGAGATTGTATTCTCCTTCAAGGAACTTGTAGTCTTCGCCATTATCCTGATAATGAATGTATTTAGCCTCTCCCGGTGTAGTAAGTAGTGTAAGCTTATCATAAGGCTTTTCTCCCACATACTGAACAATATCATATGTTGGTATTATGCTCCTCTCCTTGATGTAGATGGGGCAAACTCCAAGCGGTGCATCTTTTATTATATATTGTTTTCCTTCATGCTTTTCACCTGTCCAATAATCATACCAGATACCCTGCGGAAGATATACCATTTTCTTAATGGCTCCCTGCATAACAACAGGTGATACCAGCATATTTTCACCGACCAGGAATTCATCATTGAGATTTTTTACATTATCATCGTCTTCATAATGCAAAACCAAAGGTCTCATTATTGGCAGACCACTTTCCTGACACTGATAAAAAAGATCGTATATATATGGCAGAAACTTATATCTAAGCTCTACGTATTTTCTGTAAATGGCAGTGGTTTCATCATTAAATTTCCATGGTTCCTGGGCCTTTGTACCTTTTGCGGAATGGTTTCTGAAAAAAGGTGAAAATACAGCGGCTTCTATCCATCTGCATAAAAGCTCAGAATTCGTATTTCCTCCAAATCCTCCTATATCGGTTCCTGCAAGTGCATAGCCACTGATACCCAGGCTACATAGCTGCGGAATCAGCATCTGAAGGTGCGCCCAAACACTCTGATTATCTCCGGTCCATACCGCAGCATATTTCTGCGTACCTGCATAACATGCTCTGGTAATTACCAGTGGTCTTTTGCCTGTAAATTTCTTCATTCCTGCAAATGTTCCCATATCCATAAAATGGCCATAGACATTATGCACTTCTCTGTGATCGGTTGTCCTGTCCCCTATGTGAAATACCACTTCATCAGGTAGAGGTCCTTCAAAACTGGCAGGCTCGTTCATATCATTCCATATAGCCATAACCCCCATATCTGTGAGATTCTTATGACTGTTTGCCCACCATTTTCTTGTTTCCTCTTTTCCAAAGTCAGGGAAAGTAGCATCTCCCGGCCAGACTTTATTCACATATACTGAACCATCCGGATTTTTTGCGAAGAGATCTTTTTTTATTCCTTCATCATACATGAAGTACCCTTCGTCTTTCTTTGTGGCAGGATCAATAATAACAACCGGCTTAAATCCATCCTTCGAAAGTTCCTTAAATAATTCTCCTTTTTTTCCGTAATGCTTTTCATCCCATGTAAATACTCTAAATCCATCCATATAATCAATATCATACTGAACAGACTCGCATGGTATTCTGTTTTCTCTCATTCCATGTGCTACGTTCCTTATATCTTCAGCGGATTCATACCCCCATCTGCACTGATGATAGCCAAGAGTCCACAGTTGAGGAAGCGGGGTTCTCCCTGTAAGATACGTATAATTTCTGATAACATCCGCCATGGTTTCGCCATACAGGAAATAATAGTTAAGGTTGCCATCATCTGCACCATATACAAAATAATCACTATTTTCCTTTCCAAAATCAAAATATCCATGATAGGTATTATCATAAAAAAGGCCAAATACGAAATCTTTTTTCTTACAAATAAAAAATGGTATTGATTTGTATAAGGCAGGCATTGTTTCCGAATGAGTAAGCGGAATATCCGAATTCCAGTTTTCGAAATAATATTCTTTCTTGTTTAAATACCCGGTTTTATCACCAAGACCGTAAAAACAATCATCCTTATCTATCTTTTTAAGATTCTGTACCCGATAATCACCTTTTATATATGATGAGGTTTCATGTCCCTCTGCTTCAAGTAATTCTTTAGACTTTTCGCTTAATGTTTCAGGTATAATACGCTCTTTTTGGTAATCGCTTACTATTTCATTTCCTTTTAGATCAGTAATATCAACGAAAAAATTATCGAAAATATTTACTTTAAATTTCCTCCCGACCATATAAAAACCGTTACCATCTTTAGCTATTTCGAATGCTGTTTCTGTAGTTTTATCACCTTCCACAGCGACTGACTCATAATTTTCAAATTTGAATGGAATTTCAAACCTTACAATATCATCATTTATAAGATATACATTTGCCTTTCCATTTTCATATTGAAGTTCAATCTTAGAACCGTTTTTCTTGTAATCTTTGTACTTTCCCAGCATTATAGCCTCCTTATTTTGTCAACATCATTCCTTTACTGATCCCATAACTATTCCGCTTATAAGGTATTTTTGCAAAAAAGGATAAATGATCATCAGTGGAATTACAGCAACTACTATCTTTGCAGCATTCAAGTTCCTGTTAGAAAGCTCTGTAGCATTCTCAAGAGCAGAACTTGTTGTAGCATTCTTCATAAGCTCTTGTAAATCAATATTCAGCGACTGTATATATGTCATTATTGGATAATGTTCCACTTTTCGCATATATATAAGTCCACTGAAAAAATCATTCCACGATCCAACAACGCTAAATAGTGAAATTGTTGCTATTGCCGGCTTGGCACAGGGAACCATTATCATTAAAAGCACCTGAAACGGACTTGCCCCGTCAATGAAAGCTGCTTCTTCAAGTGCATTTGGAATACCTGTAAAGAAATTCATAAGCAAGATCACACTGAAAATCGGGACTGCTCCGGGCAATATCAATGCCCAGATTGTATCCAGCATTCCAAAATTTTTAACCACGATGTAAGTCGGTATCATCCCTCCATTGAACAGCATAGCGAATATCAATAAATTCATATAGATATCTCTTCCCTTAAATACCGTAGTTTTCTTAGTAAGGGCATATGCCATAGGCACTATCAAAACCAGGTTTAACAAAAGAGTTATCCCCACTCTGATCACAGAAATAATAAATGAATGCCAAAACTGATTGTCTTCAAGTATTTTTCTGTAAGCAACCATAGTAAAATCTACCGGGACAAGACCAACTTTATTTGCAGTTACAGCAGCACTTCCGCTTAATGAGATTGCCACTATGTTTAGCAGCGGCAACAAACTTATCACACCAAGGCCCAGGATCACAAAGTATATAGACACATTGCGAATTCTAGACTCAATACTTTTATTGTCTAGCATTTCCTCCTCCAATCAAAATATTTTTTGTCCGGTAACTTTCCTGGTCAAAGAATTAGCACTAAGCAGCAATATCATAGATACCACCGATCGACATAGTCCTACTGCCGTACCAAAGCTGTACTGTCTACCCACAAGTCCGATTCTATATACATAAGTATCAAGTACATCACCTGCTTCATAAACAATAGGTGAGTACAGGTTATAAATCTGGTCAAACCCCGCACTCAGAACACTTGTCAGATTCATCGCAGTCATCAATAAAATGATTGGCATCATCCCGGGAATAGTAACATTCCAAATTCTTTTCCACCAGGATGCTCCATCCATAGCTGCTGCCTCATGAAGTCCGATATCAATTCCGGTTATCGCAGCAAGATAAACAACAGAATTATATCCAAACTCCTTCCAGACATCTGTCCATATAATCATTTGTCGAAACGCTCTGTTGCTGCCAAGGAAATTAATAGCCTCAATTCCCATTGATCCAAGAATCTGATTAACTAAGCCGCTTAGATTAAGCAGATTTACAACCACTGATGCCAGTACTACCCATGACAAAAAATGAGGAAGATAAACTATTGTCTGTACCCCTTTTTTTATCAGTCTATTCTTAATTTCATTCAATAATATTGCAAATACTATTGAAATGACCATTCCAATCACAATCTTTGAAAGCGCTATTATAATAGTGTTTCTTACAACACGTCCGATATCCGGAAGAGAAAGCATGTATTTAAAATGTTCCAGCCCGACAAATTTTGATTTAAAGATTCCTTTGGCCGGCACAAAATCCTGAAATGACATAACTATTCCGGCCATTGGAAGATAACTGAAAACCATTAAAAATAACACTCCCGGAAGCATCATTAAATGATACGCCATCGCCGAGCTATTTCTTCTCTTTTTCATTCTTTCCTCCAACCACTTGGAAAATCATTGTTCAAGCTGTTCATTTATTTCCGAAGTTATTGCTTCTCCTCCCTGCTCAAACCATAAATCAACATAAGTATCAAACGCAGTATCAATATCTTCTGCACCTGTTACAATCTTGATAAATGTCTCCTCTTCAAGTGTCTGGAGATTAGCCCAGTTAGTATTCATGGTGGGTGTAGTTTCGGGATAAACGGGAGTAATCCAATTATAATAATCATTCTCCGTTAGATATTTAAGCAAATCTACGCCTTTACATCTTGAATGACTCTTGCACCATCCCGTAACATCACCATTGCCCTCATTGAAAGCAACAATAGAATCATAATTAGCTCTTTCTTCTGCCGTAGAAATATCTTCTTTTGAAGCCTTGCCTTCAAGCGCAGCCTTTAACTGTGAATATTCGTCCAATAGATATGAACTCGACTTAACTTCTATATTGAACGGTCTTGCAGTTCCATCTACACCATCATTAAGATATTTTTTAACCTCAGGATACTTTTCCAGTAATTCATCTGAATTGACCATTTCATCATAAAAAAGATTTGCTATTTTTACAGCAATTTCCGGATGTGCGAAATCTTTGCTAACCACAATATATCCTGATGTTGCATTTGCGTGAGTGCAATTAACTTTCCCGTTATCATCCACAACAGCGTATGGTTCAAATACTGCTTTATTGTTCAATGCATAAACATTATTCAGCATCCAATCAGGTATATGCCATGCACCAAAAATGATCCCGGCCTGCCCGTTAGTCATCAGAGATGTTATATCATCCCATGTCCTTGTTCCGAGTTGAGAATCGATAATTCCTTCACTATACCACTCTGATACAACTCTAAGCGCCTCCCTCATCTCAGGCGTAGTTGAGCCATATATTAACTCTCCTTTTTCATTTTTATACCAAAGTCTCGGATATGCTCCCATAGCATAGCAGATTGCATTTATATTATTTGTACCATCTGAACTGCCGCTTGTAAGACTGCTATCATAGGCAATTCCTACCATATTCTCTACGTTTTCCGGATTTGCCTCAATAAATTGCTTTGCTATATCTCTAACCTCAGAAATGGTAATACATCTATCACCATCTTCATCTATCTGTATTCCTTTTTCATCTGCCCAATCTTTACGTATCCAGCACATGCTTGCTCCGGAATCAGAACTTGTAGCCGGTAAAGCCATTATTTTTCCGTCATATGTAACATTATCAAGTGCTCTTCCCTCGAATGAGTCATATATATTTTTTATATAATCACTCGCGTTATTCTCATAAACTTCTGTAAGATCAGCAATAAGATCGTTCTCATACAATTCAGTAAGTTCATCAAGACTTCCGACTTTCATGATGTCAGGGATGTCTCCTGCTGAAAGAGCAAGCGATACCTGTCTATCATAATCATCTCCGGACTCTGCTTCAAATGCGTCAATAATATCAATGTTTAGCTCTTCTTCGCACATTCTTATATAAGCATTATCTTCATATGTATCGCCATCCGGAAACTTAGGATTTGCTGTAGTTTGCCTTCCAAGCGAAACAGTAATTGTTTCTCCATTCTCTACATTTTCATCTGATACTGTACTTGCCTTGGTAGAATCACCGCACCCGGCCAATGTAATTGTTATTGGCAAAAAAAATATTCCTGCTATCAAACTGTTTATTCTCATTTTATCCTCCTCCAATAAACGAAACATAAAAAAGTTATTCGTTAGGCGCCTTGTGATTTGTATTATATGAATCAACCTCTTACCGGTAAATAAAAGATTTTTCAGTTTCATAACTCATTTTACAGTTGTTGTGTCTGACTTCATTGTACCGCCGTTTTAGCCATGATATACTTCTTTATGTGTTAGAGAGGTAGTTATATGTACACACTTTTAATAGCAGATGATGAAAAAACAGAAAGAGATTTAGTAAGATTTTTGCTGACCCAAAAATATGATGGCATATTCTCACTGGTAGAAGCCGAAAATGGAAAACAAGCTTTAGATATTATCAATTCCAAACATATTGATATTCTCATAAGCGATATTCAGATGCCTATAATGTCCGGTATAGACCTTGCAAAAGCTGTCCGTAGCAGTTATCCCGATATTGAAATACTATTCTTTAGCGGATACGATGATTTTGAATTTGTACAAGACGCTCTTATCTTACACGCTGTCAACTATATTCTAAAGCCGATTGATCCTGATAAATTTGCCGCTTCCATAAAAGACATTCTAAGTAAACTTGGTTCCTCAAAACTGCAGTTTACCAATTCATATTCGTTTATAGAGCAAAACTTCTATGAAGGGACAATTAACACAGATGCAGAAGAAATTCCCAATCATATAGATGACAGCAGATTCTACGAACTGGAAAATGCCATTCGTTTCAAGCAAAAGGACAACATAAAAGCTATTGTCGAAGAACTGTTAAATGGCATGTATGAGTCAAAAAGTCATTCCCACATATACATAAGATACATGGCAACATCTATTATGCGAATAATCATGTCTGCCATTGACGACATATCCGCCTCTGACTTTGATGATGTCACAAAAGAAATATTTACCTTAAAGCATTACTCAGATATCCATGCACTGGTACTTAATTACTGTGACATACTTATAAACAAAATCAACAAAGACTCGTCCGGTTCACACTACGCTGTAAATCTTGTACAGCAATACATAAATGAGCACTATGCAGAGGATTTATCCTTAAATTCCCTTTCAGATATGGTATTTCTTAACCCCAATTATCTCAGTAATATTTTTGCTAAAGAAACATCCTACACGCTCAATAAATATATAAAAAAGGTGCGAATGGAAAAAGCAGGAGAGCTTCTCCTGAATACCAATAAAAAAATAGCAACCATTGCCAAAGAAACAGGCTACACCAGCACGTCTTATTTTATCAAAGCTTTTCAAAGTATATATGGAACAACTCCGGAAAAATTCAGGACTGGTATCTAATATGAGTATGAAAAAATATATTCAAAATTTTGGTTTCAGAAAAAAAATAATATCTATTTGCCTCATAGTTAGCCTGATTCCGGTACTAATTCTTGGCTTGTTTTCAGTTAACCATGTGTACAATGTTGTCAATGACAATAATAAAAATGCACTCTCTGAATCTCTTCATAACCAGGAATACATTCTGACAGGCAAAATTAGTGCATTGCAAAATGTCATGGACATGATTCTATGGAATGATGGCATCAAAAAAGGGCTGGTGCAAAAATATTCAAGCAATTACTATTTATACCTGTTCTACAAAAATACACTAGATCCTTTTATTTCAACTGCATCATACCAAAACGATGATATAGATCACATTACTCTCTTCACTTCGTCCGGAGTCAATCCTCACGGAGCTTCCGTTATGCCCTTATCAAAAGCAGAAAATCTCCCCTGGTATAAGCTCGCAAAAAAAATGAAACACCCCTTTTTCTATAAATCAACTGACAATGAGTCCATCCTTTATTACATAGGAAAAATGTATTACTCATATAATGCTCCCGAAACATATGTATGCATTTTTATTAATTCTGATTCTTTAACATCATCTTTCATGGAGCTTTCTTCTGACAATTACCAGGCAGTGATCACATCAAAAAGCGGAGAAAAAATATTCTCATATCCAAATATAGACAGTGTCCCGGCTGATATTGATGACCCTGACATTTATATACAAGATAATGTTTGGCTTGAAAATCCTAATTGGAACATACTTCTATACAGTAAGAGAGGGCATATATCCTGGGCAACAAATTCTGTGTTACTAATTCTATTGGAAATCATCCTGTTATGCATAGTTCTGTCATTTGTATTTGCTTCATTTCTGTCTAAGATAATTTTGCAGCGCCTGAACAAACTAACAATTACTATGAAAGAAGCGGAGAACGGCTATTATGTACCAGTTACAGATGTTCAAAGCAATGATGAAATCAGCTTTCTGATTCATTCATATAACTCATTAATTACTCGCATAAATCACCTTATTAATGAAGTCCTGAAAAAGGAACTTGATCTAAAAAAATATGAGCTGAAGACTCTTCAGGCTCAGATAAACCCGCATTTTTTATATAATTCATTATCACTTATCAACAGTAAAGCGATTATGATTAATCAAAAAGAAATCAGCATGGTTGCACAACAGCTTTCGATGTTCTACAGAACCATGCTGAATAAGGGTAAGTCGACCACAACTCTGCAATCCGAGATTGATAATCTGCGATCCTACATAAATATACAAAAAATAATGCATAATGATTCCTTTGATGTCACATACGACATCGATGAATCTCTTCTGTCCTGCACTATTCTTAACTTTATAATCCAACCAATCGCAGAAAATGCGATTATTCATGGCATAGACAGCCACCCGGATAACAGAAGGGGAGTGCTGTCAATTTCCTGTCACAGTGACGAGAATTACATCAAAATCAAAGTAATGGATAACGGTCCGGGCATGACTAATGAAGAATGTCTCTCAATCCTCGATTCACATAGCAATGGCTACGGAATAAAAAATGTAAATCAACGCATTAAACTTTATTATGGTGACGATTCAGGGCTGGAGTATAATTCTGTAGTTGGTATCGGAACTCAGTGTATAATCTCAATCCCCATAGCCAAGTCATGATAAAAGTCATGACAGTTCATTATCAGACACTTCCCACTTTGACAGCAACGAAAAATGTACCATTGATATGGAAAGCAAAACCGGCTATTTTGACAAGTTATATAAAAATGGATTCAAATTTGGAAAACATTTTAGATGATAATGATTCTGAATTTGAAGAATCTGCGGAAGAGCTAGTGGATGGCATTAACATACTCATAATCTCCCGTAAACACGTACTAATTGTTTTTCTAATTCAGTCCCATAGGCTCATTTTTTCCGCTTTTTCAGATAAGCTTCTGCCTTTCTGATCAAGGCCGCTACTATCTCTTCTTTTCTTCTAATAAATTGAACAATCAATAATACTATTAAGACTTGTAATGTGAAATTAATTATTTGAGTAAATAATATCATTTCTCCGTATCTCCACTCATAATCTGCAAGAAACTAATAGTAAAATTCAATCGTTCCGGATTCATAACTCTCATCATTTCCGAAAGCAGCTTCTCCTTTGCACCATCCACTCATGAAAAATAAAACATTTTCAAATTCAAATGTACTATCCGCAAGGTATTGCTTTGTATCATATACATATTCTATGGCATAATCCTGCTTCGCTTCTGAAACAGTCTCATCCTCTATCATAGTCTCAAGTTTTTCTGTTGATGGGACTTTTAGCCTTTTAACAATCTTGTTATATTGAGATGAACCTTCATCATAACGCTCTGTAGTTCCATCTTTATAAACTACAACATGATCCGGCTCCGGAAGCATTTCTATTACTGCATTTTCATCAATGGTACTGCCTTCAACATCGGAAAAATTTAATACAATCCGCACAACAGCACAGACAATAACTAACGCAAAATACCCCCACGCCTGCCATTTTTGTGAAAAGGATTCGCCATCAATCTTTTTAAACATAGAATGAAAGAACAGAATAGTTAGAATTCCATACGGTAATGCCATTGCTAATATTTCTCCAAATCCAAGTGACGAAGGAGCGCAGATTATAACCCACAGTAGGCAGGAAAAACCATACCCGCCAAACAGAAAAATAATTAATCTGGTTAGTTTTTTATTATCAGGACTCCATGCCCATCGTTCTCTAATAAAGAAAAATATTATAGCGATTAAAAGAGTAATTCCGATAGCCAAAAATGCATTCCAAATGTTAGAAAGCATACCGATTCTCCTCTCAATGTAAACAGTTTTTCTATGATTCTTATATATTACGTTTGAGCTATACATATCGTGACATAGAATATTCTTTTTATTAGTAATGAAAAATCATTTTTTTCTGATTTCTTCAAGACAACGTCCAAGCGGTGTTTCACCCTTCTTACATGGAATATTGGGTGCTGTTCCCTGAACTGCATTAATACTTCCATCCGGATTTTCGCCTACGCAGTCTGAAAAACCGATCAGTATACCCGAATCAGGAAGTAACAATAGAATCGGTGAAGTATGATTACCATCCCCCGATGTCTGTGTGCCTACTATAGTAGCCCAACCAGTAGCTTTGCAAAAACCTGTAAATGTTTCTGCAGCAGAATAAACATTACCACTTGTTAAAACCCATCTTTTGATCTCTTTATTGACTGTCTTACCTTCATAATAATCATAAGGGATACTATAAATAAGCTTACTATATCTGTCTAATCCCAAATCCTCGACCCAGTCAGGTGCATCACTCAAATCAGATACAGGAAAAGTTTCAATATTTGAACGATACTCTTCAAACAACGGAGACGATTTATAGTAATTACGAATCTCGTAATCATAGTGCCCACCAAATGGAGAAATCAGATTATCTGTCCAATAGTAATTGCTTCCCCCACTATTTCCCGTAATGTCAAAAATGATATGCTTAGTTTCAGGATATTGCTCCAAAGACTCATATATAATATCTCTGTCTCTATAAACAAGATCCCATGCAAAAGACGATATTTTAAGATATAGCGTGTCACAATCAGAATAGTATTGAGAAAAGATTTCCTCATTAGATGCGGAGCCAGTCTCATATTCCGTGGTCTCAGACACATCATAGCGTTTAGAAAGCAAAGGGCTGGTCACAACTTTTAAATATGGGTCATTTTCCTCAGCTACCATATCTTTCTCTTCTTCCGGAACATAATAAGCCCTCATGTATTCGCTAGGTGTGATTACACGCAGATGGGCAAAATTATTCAATTCCGAAAGCATGCTTTCTATTTTTCCATAAAATTGGTCTTCATCTGAAACAGCTTCTATTTCCTCTGCATACCTCGAGTATATTTCATCAGTATCAATTCCCACCGATT
>JAEEGF011435756.1_pt1 | contig 15635 bp, 8 predicted proteins | sample 9134171 | NCBI WGS metagenome assembly JAEEGF01 (sample SAMN16246542, study PRJNA631951) | gut metagenome | biome: gut microbiome; feature: rumen; material: AP-attached | host: Bos | place: Iran: Karaj | collected 2018-10 | reverse complement strand
TATTTCTTGGCGAGTTCCCAGTGGGGCAGGGGATTCTGGATGCCGAGCGAGGGATTCACATCCCAGTTGCCTACGGTGTCGCCTTCCTTACATTCACGCAGGTTCGATTTCACCACGTGGTTGTCCTCAGCAGCACGGCCTTCGGGCACTTCGTCGTAGGGGATGTTGGGAATGGTGCAGAGCAGTTCGATGAGGTCTTGCTGCGCCTGGTTCATCTCCTCTTCGAGAGTTTTGTTCATCTCTTTGAATGAAGCCACCTGTTGCTTCATCTTTTCAGCCTCGTCGCGCTGTCCTTGTTTCATCAGTGCACCAATTTGTGCAGCCATTTTCTTGGCTTCCGACAGGTTCTGGTCCAGTCGTTGCTGCGCTTCACGACGGCGGCGGTCGATATCCAAAGCGTTGTTCACTGCTTCTTCGGCATTCTTGAAATGCTTTTTCTCCAAACCACGAATCACGCGGTCTTTTTCTTCGCTGATAAGCTTTAATGTAAGCATGATATTTCTACTATTTTTATTTTTTACGGTTTTCGGATTGCAAAGGTACGAATAAGCGAGAACAATACAAAATGAAAATCCAAAAATTTTCATTTTTATTGTCGAGCGTGAGTACCTTCGACGCAGTCAAAGTATCGAATAAGCGAGAACAATACAAAATGAAAACCCAAAAATTTTCATTTTTATTGTCGAGCACGAGTACCTCTCCCTTTAGAGTTGGCACATCATGCTGAAGGGACAAGTCGTACAGACGTCGCGGTCGGCAGTGGGACGGAATGGCGTCTGCGGCTCGAATATCTCGCTGATGACTTGGTTCAGCAGGGGCATGAATGTGTTCTCATGTGCGTTGATGTCGCCGATGGGTTGACGGTCGATGACAAGCGTTGGGTCGTAGTTGTCGCCCGTAGCGTGCTGGATGAAGAGCAATGCTGGGCTGACGGGCAGTCCCTTCGGATTGTACTGGCCGCTGTTGCGCACGATGTGTGCGTAGAGCATGGTCTGCAGGTAGTAGTCGGGATGCAGGTCTCGTAACATGGGGCGTGCGAAGAGTTGTTCTATGTCGCTCACTTTATGAGTCAATGCGCGTGAACCTGTCTTGTAGTCGACGACGCGGATCCTGTCGTTACCTATTTGGTCCAGTCGGTCGATGTAGCCGCTCAGCTGAATGTCGAATGTGCCTTCTGAGGTCGTAATGGTGGTTTGCCCGAACACTATCTTTTCAGTACCGAGGATGGTGAATGGTGCGCGTTCCGCATCGATGTCGAGTAGTCGGCGAATATAGCGGATGATGACTTCGCGGTTGATAATCTGCAGACCGCTGAGGTCGGGCATCTGTTCTGCATGATTAAACATTTCCTCGCGGAAGGCTTGGTCTACCGCTCGTTCCACGATGCCTTTGGTCTTGAGCACTCGCTGTAGGTCGGCTGCGACAATGGGACGCCCGTTGATGGAAATCTCCTGATAAATGATTTCAGATGCACGGTGGAAGATGTTACCAAATGTGCGGTTGTCGATGACGTCCTCTTCAGCATCAGGTTCGCGGAATCCCATCAAGTCGTTGTAGTAGAACAACAATGGGCAGCGCAAATAACGGTTGATGGAAGTGGGGTAAAGTGGGCGAGGGTTCGAGGATGTGAGAAACTCGTGAAGCTTCTTCATCGTTGCCTCGTCTTTCTCTACCGTTCTTGAAGGCTTTGCCGTGAAGGGTGTCTGACCAGTTTGTAGCGATTGGCGAATGAAATGATGTGGACTCTCCACCATGAGCTGCATCACAAAGCGGCTCATCTCGCCCGTGTGACCGTCTTCGGTGCTGTTGTTATAAGTGATGGTAATGTCGTTAGACCGTTGCAGAAGCCGGTGGAAATAATAGGAATAGACTGCCACCTTATGATCGATGGTGGTCAACCCAAAAGCTTTGCGGATGGAGTGGGGGATGAACGATGCGTCGTTCACACCTTTGGGCATCCGTCCCTCGTTGCACGAGAGAATGAGCAAATGGTCGAAGTCGAGGTTGCGCGTCTCGAGTACGCCCATGATTTGTGTGCCCTCCACCGGTTCGCCGTGGAAGGGAATGGAGGAGGTAGCAACCAGTTGGTTAACCAGTCGTTGCAGCGTGATGACATCTACACTCAGATCACCACTCTCGATAAGGTCTGTGAGTCGGTTCAGAAGCGTGTACAGTTTGAACAGCGCTTCTGTGGCAAGTTCGTTGTCGGCATTGTCTGTTCCTGTCTCTGCAATGTGGGCGGCAACCTGCCGAATGGCGGCTTTCACCCATTGCAGGGTTTCTGTCGTGGTGGCAGTGGAATGGATGGTGCGGAAGTCTTCGCCGAGGTATGGGGCGTATACGTGACGCATCAGTCGCCGATAGGTCGATTTTCCTGGGAAAACACGCATGTTGAGCAGTGCGTTGGTCAGCGAGGCGGCAGGCGTGTCGCCCAGAGGATAGCCCGTGGTGATATTGGCATGGGGTAGCGTTTCGGGCAGGCTGTACACAACAGAGGGCAGTAGGCTTTCGTTGCAAAGGATGATGGCCGTCTTCCTGCCGTCGCTCATGCGTTTCCCTTCGCTGAGCCATGTGTCGACATAGCGTGCCTGAACATTTTCGGTGGCGGCGCTGATCAGGTGGATATCTCTCGGGCAACTCAGGTTGGTGTAGATGTCGGCGCTGTGGTCAAGCTCATTAGGGAAAGTGGCGAGCAGTGGCTTGACAAAGTGTCCGGCCTCGTTCTTTTCGCTCATGTAGTAGTCGTCGAAGTCCCAATAGAAATGCGCCTTGCTCTCTTGTTGCAGCCTTTGGAAGAGTTGCTGTTCCACCCGCTGCACCATGTTGAAGCCCACAAAGAGGTAACGTTCGTGGGGCAGGTTGAGCGTATCCTTGTCAGCCACTTCGCGGAAGAGCATGCCCTCGTAGGCCAGTTGCTGACCACTCAGTCGCTCCCGATAGTCGTGGTAGATGTCTTCGAAATGGTTCCAGAGTTTCAGAAATCGTTTTTTCAGCTCGCTGTTGTGGTCGGGACTGAAATTCTGGAAGAACTGCTTGAGTGTCTCGATTTGCTCTGCCGACAGATACGAAGCGTCGTCAAGCTCATGGTAATTGCTGAGGTTGGCAAACACCTGGTGGGCGTCGGCCATATTCTTGTCGAGGTCGTCGAAGTCGGCCAACAGCAGTTGTCCCCATCCGTAGAAATGGTCGAGTGTCTCGTCGATGCCCGTCTTGAGGGTGAAACTCCGATGGAGGTCGGCTATCAGTTTGATGGGGTCGGCAATCTGCAGTTCCGATTGCTGTTCAAACAGTTCGCTGATGGTCAGGTAGGCTGGGCTCCAGATGGGTCTGCCCGCCCGTCGCGCCAGATACTCGTTCAAGAAGAGTGCTGCGCGTTTGTTGGGGAATACAACGGCTGTCTTAGAGAGGTTATCGCCCCATTTCTGCAGGATGTCGTCTGCTACAAATTCAAGGAAGTATTTCATTTTGGATGATAGATTCTTGTACGATTAATGATAAACAATGACCTATAAACTGCTTCTCACCTCTTGGATGGTGTTGCTGTAGACAAACCATAGGTAGCCGCGCACATGCGAGTAGCCCATGCTGTTGAGGAGTTGCATGTATTCTCGCACTTGGTCGTGATACTCTGTTCGTTCTGTGCCGAATTTGAAGTCCACGACGATCACTTCCTGCCCGTTGTACATCACGCGGTCAGGGCGTCGTTTCAGGAGCCTGCCTTCTGTGTCTACGGCTATGATACTGCATTCGTTAAATAGCTGCCACTCGCCTGAGAACCAACGTTTTATAGTTGGATTGCTGAACCGTCCCTTTAGTATACTTTCCACTTTCTTGCGTGAGATGCTCTCATCGTAGACTACCCCGTCGTGTTCCAGTTTGCGCAGCATTTTGGGTATGTCGTCGATGGTGCGAATCTGCGAGAAGATGCGGTGCATGATGTTGCCCATCTTGACATAGGCTACTGAGTCGTTCCACACGGCAGCAGTTGTATTCTCCTGTTCATCTGAAGCATTCTGTGCTCCGTCGGTGATGTCGGCAATGAACTCACGGCTTTGGTTGCTTTGGCGGAAGGCCACACGGGGTTCGTGTGCCCGGATGGAGAGGTTGTCGCGAACTATGGGTTGGTCGAAGATGTTGTCGCTCTCTTGTTTTTTTGTCTTAGCCGTCAGCGAGAGTTCTCCATATTCAAACACGATAGGTTCCTGTTGGTTGTCAGGAAAACTGAGCGTTGCATCCTTCAATGCCTCTTCCGTCTCTTTCAGGCATTCCTGTATCAGTTGGCTTCGTTGTCCCGACGCGTTTCTCTTGCCGATGATAAAGAGGTTGCTGCCTGCGCGTGTGAAGGCCACGTAGAGCAGGTTTAGGTTGTCGACGCATGTCTGCAGGTGTTCTTGGGCATATTCGTCGTGGTAGATACTGTCTGAGAGTCGGGAACTGTAGTCTACCGGCACGATGGGCAGTTTGTTAAATGGAGGTTCAAACGAATCGGTCTCGCACCACAGCGTGTCTGTCATTTCTAGTTTCCAATCGCACCAAGGGATGATGACGTTGTCGAACTCCAGCCCTTTCGACTTATGAATGCTGATGAGTCGAATGCCTTCCGGCTCACTGCTTTGGATGTATTTTCGGCATAGGTCCTCGTCCCAAGCCTTGAGCAGTCCGTCGATGTCGGCTCCATTGTCTTGAATAAAGGTGGTCAGCTCGTCGAAGAACTTGCAGACATATCCGCTCTCTTGGCTCAGCCGGTCGAGTTTCCATTCCCTGAAAATGCGCTCGCAGAGATTGTAGAGCGGCATGTTCAGATAGTCGTCGTAGGCGGTTGTGCTCAGGGCGGGTGGGGGTGTGTCGTCAGGTAGCGCCACCGTGTGCCAGGCTTTGGTGGCATTCTCTCGACTGATGTTGTCTTTGGGATCTGTGAGCATGTGCAGGACGTTGACCATCGTGTTGACTGCCAGCGAAGCGTCCAGCCGGAACGCCTCGTCGCTGATGATGCTCACCTGGGGGCGTGTCACGGTGAAGAAGTCGGCCAGCAGGGGGATATATTTGTTCTTGCGGACGAGGATGGCGATGTTGCTCGGTTTGATGCCAGCCGCCAGCAGGTTGTCCACCCGTTCTCCCACTATCCGCAGAGTCTCCTCGTCGTAGCTGTCGCCAGGTAGCAGTCGTATGTCCACCAGACCCTCTTTGGGCTTGTCTGCAGGCACCTCTTGCAGCACTTCCCCGTAAGCCGTTTTCAGTTGGTCAGCCTGGTCGGGGATGATTTCTTTCTCGTGTTCATATTCCTTCAGGGCGGCCAATTGGAAGAATGCATTGTTGAACGTCACGATGTTGCGGCATGAGCGGCGGTTGACCTTCAGGGGCTGCACTTCGATTGTTTGTCCCTGCTTAAACACTTCTTCAATATTGTTCAGCAGGCGCCAGTCGCCACTTCTCCACCGGTAGATGCTTTGCTTCACATCGCCCACAATAAGATTCCGAATCATCCGCTCCCCGCTTCCCGCTCCCTGCTCCTCGACAGACTTAACACCCTCATCACTGTGACTCATGGTCTCCTCGAGCAATATCTTGAAGTTCTCCCATTGCACGGTGCTCGTATCCTGAAACTCATCGATCATGATATGGGTGAGTTGCGACCCCGTCTTTTCGAAAATGAAGGGACTGTCAGCGTTGTCGATGAGTCGGTTGAGCAACCCCTGCGTGTCGCTCAGCAGGAATCGGTTGGCCTCATTGTTGAGCTGTCTCACCTTCTGTTCTATGCTGCTCAAGAGTCTCAGCTGGTTCAGGTGGCGCAGGGTTTGTTCTGCCGAGACGAGGAGTTTCCATTGGCGCGGTCGTTCCAGTTCTGCTTGTTGGAGCAGGGGAAGCAGCACGTCGTTGACAAGCGGCAGAATGACCTCGCGTTCCTTGCTACTCTTCGCCACCCATTCATCGGCCGATTGCAGGCATTTCTCGAGGGTCTTCGTCATTGTTTTCTTATCGCTGAAATCGTTGCTGGCAATCTTCGCGAAGTAGGAGGCGATACCGCGCTGCCCGCTTTTCAGGCTCTCCACCGTGAGCCCGTTGTTGGTCAGAGCCTGATGGAATGTTTCACTATAGTGGCTCATGCGCTGGCGCGAACGGGCACGCACCGCCTGCAGCGATTCCACATAGTCTTCAAACAGCCCGTCTTGCTGCAGACGCTCGTTCAGCAGGCGGCTCTTCTTCTTGTAGTTGTCGCTGAAGATGGTCTTTCCAAACTGCTTGATCTGCCCGATGACGTTCCACGACTTGTCGTCGCTCATCTTCTGCTCGATGTAACTGATTATCCATCCAAGCATTCGGTCGGAGTGTGTCAGCTGTTCGAGCAACTGGTCCACGGCCTGCTCTTCCACCTGTCCATCGTTCAAGCCGATGCGCAGGTTGGCTGTCAGGTCCAGTTCTCGCGCCAGGTTTCTCAGGATACCTTGGAAAAAGGTGTCGATGGTCATGATGCGAAACTGGCTGTAGTCGTGAATCAGCAGCGTCAGTGCCGTCTGTGCTCTCGCGGCTGCCGTCTGGCGTGTGATGCCCATGTCGTCGACCACCCTTTTTATGTAGATTTCCGAGTCGGGCAACTGATGGGCAATGCCATAGAGTTGCGAGAGGATGCGATGCTTCATCTCCTCCGTAGCCTTGTTGGTAAAGGTGACGGCCAGGATATTCTTGTACTGCGTCGGGTTTTCTATCAGGAGTTTAATGTATTCTATGGCCAGCGTGAAGGTCTTTCCGCTGCCGGCACTTGCTTTATATACAGTTAGTTGTGGGGACATGATGAGGAAGGTTAAAGGTTGAAGATTAAAGGTTAATGGTTGAACTGAAAACTACCAGTCGCGGAATAGCTCCAAGCCTACCCGGCAGCCGATGCCGTCGTACTCGATGTTGCGTGTGGCCACGAAGATGCCGATGGAGAAGAGGCGGTTGGTGAATCCGTAGCCCATCTCTGTGTAGGGATAGATGCCGTCTACGACGAGCGCACTGACATAGACACGTTCCATTTCCACATACTTCCCCAAGAGGGGAGCCTTCGAGAGGAGCATCAGCGGCGACTCGTAGGTGAGGTTGGCCCGCACGTAGTAGTCAGAGCTGTTGTAGGTGTCGCGGTTGAGCAACTGGAAGTCGCCCGTCCAGTCGTCGTTCCAGCCACCGGGCATGTTGTCCTCGCGGAAGTTCTCGAAGTCGAGGAAGTAGGCGTCCTTGTCCTTCATGGTATAGATGCCGCCGCCCCATCGCAGGGAGAGGGAGCGCAGGCGGAAGAAGCGGCGCAGCCAGATGGCGTCGGCCTCCAGTCGTCCGTAGCGCATATTGGCATGCCCGATGCCCTTGATGCCCTGCTCGTAGTTGATGGTGAAGATGGGACCCTTCCACCCCCATGGGCGGAGGGTGGTCTCTATCATCGGTGCGAAGGAGTGGTAGACCGACGGTCGTCCGTGCCTCTCAAAACCGCTCTTTTCCACAGCCGACCGCCGGTGGAACGTAGCACCTAAGCCCATTCCCCAATAGGCATTGAAGTCGTAGTTGCTGCGCAGTTTTATATACGTGTCACGGAAATAGTCGAGCTGCATCTTTTCCAGGCGGGCACTGTCGTCGGGCAATTCGTCGATGAGGCTTTCCTTGATGCCCGGGTGGGTGATTCGGTTGCCGTTACCCACCTCAGCCATCACGAATCCCTGATGGTCGCGGTCGAAGGTATAGGTGATGGGCAGGCGGAAGTAGAACTGCTTCTGCTTGAACGAATAGCCACCCCTGAACTGGATGCCCAGGTCCTGGTCGGTGGTGAAACTGTAGTGACCGCGAATCTTGAACTTGTAGGTGAATCCGCGCTTGCCGCTATAGCCCAGGTAGAGGGGGTTCAAGAGGGGCGAAATGCGGAACGAACCCTGATCGTTTGCACCGAAGTTACCCTTGATGCGGTTCACGAGATTGTCGCCGATGACGTCCCAGAACACATATTTCCAGGGATTCTTCTTCTTTTTCTTGACCACACCCTTCGATGCTGCGGCCTGGGCGTTGTGCTCGGCATAGAGCTGTAGGAAGTCGTCGGGGAGCGGCATGGGGCGAAGACTGTCCATCAGCGCCTCGTCGTGGTTGTCGGCGATGGAGTCGGGTAGGGTAGTCGGCAGGTCGAAATGCAGGTGATAGTCGGCGGCAATGCGGTTGCCGGCACAGTGGAACACCCCGCTGATGTCGCACTGTGCAGGCACCAGCGAGCGGTAGCCCGAGGCTCCCATCTCTGCAAAGACGTGGAAGGTGATCATGTCGTATTCGCCTTCAAAGTATACGTTTAGTATCTTACCCGTCGCCTCCTCTATCAGGGCTTTTCCCTTCACCACCTGAGTGTTACCGTTTTTCGGGACGAAGGTCATCTCCACCGTACCCGTTCCCATGTCGCGGAAGCCGTAGCGGTAGAATTGCACGTTGCGGCGGTGGAACGGCGAGAGCAGGTGGTCGTTCATCAGCGTGACGTGATAGAGGTCGGGAGTCATGAATTTGTTCAGCGTCGGCAGCGTGCGGCGATAGTGGGGCACCGTGCCCACTTCCACCTGGCAGAGCGATTCGTAGTCGGTCACATCGTTGAACGTCACGCGCGAATAGGTCTCTCCGGCGTATTGTGAGTTCTTCCCGCGGCTCAGGGCGTGCATCGTGGGAATCACCATCAGCAGTTTGTTTTTCTTCAGCGTATGCAGCTTGAAGCGGCTGTACACGTTCATCTGCTTGTCTTTCAGCTCCTCGCGGAAGTTCTTGTCGTAGTTGTAAATGCGTTGCAGCAGCAGGCTGTCGCTTGTCTTGGCCTGTTGCGCCTGGGCACTGAGTGTGGCTGTCAGCCAAAGTGTCAGTATCCATGCTATCGTCTTCCCGATGCTCAAACTCTCTGTTCTTGAATTCAAAATCGGCCGCTAAATTACAAAAATCCTTGCAATCTGACAAGAGATGCGACTATTTTAACACCGATTTATTCTTGTGGGTTCCAGAAACACATAAGTTTAATCGTGTTTAATAACCCCAAAAAAACATCATCATCGCTTTGGCGAAACAAAAAAAATTCATACCTTTGCATCGCATACAGACACATTTTTGCTTCATGTTTATGCACCATCTATTCAGGAATGATGCTAAAAGCGTTGAAAGACAGAGTGTTATGAATATTCTTTGCATTACGTCATAAAACAGATTGACACAATCGGAGATAGATTTATTACATATTGTTATTAATACATTAAAGAAAACAACAATGAGACTGATTATCGAACAAAACTACGAGCGCTTGTCGCAATGGGCGGCTGAGCACGTCATTGAGCGTATCAACAATTTCAAGCCAACCGCCGAGCACCCCTTCGTACTGGGATTGCCCACAGGGTCTTCGCCCGAGGGCATGTATGCCTGCCTGGTCAAGGCCAACAAGGAAGGGCGCGTGTCATTCAAGAACGTCATCACCTTCAACATGGACGAGTACGTAGGATTGCCCGAAGACCATCCCGAGAGCTACCACTCGTTTATGGCACGCAACTTGTTCGACCACATTGATATCAAGCGCGAAAACATCCATATCCTCAACGGCAACGCCCAGGACCTGGATGCTGAGTGCGCCCACTACGAGCAGATGATCCGCGAGGCAGGCGGCATCGACCTCTTCATCGGCGGCATTGGCCCCGACGGCCACATCGCCTTCAACGAGCCTTATTCCAGCCTGACAAGCCGCACACGGCAGAAGACACTCACCACCGATACCATCATCGCCAACTCACGTTTCTTCGAGGGCGACGTCAACAAGGTGCCGAAGCTGGCGCTGACCGTTGGCGTGGGCACCGTGATGGACGCCCGCGAGGTGATGATCCTGGTCAACGGCCACCACAAGGCACGTGCCCTGAAAGCTGCCGTAGAAGGCGCCGTGTCGCACGAATGGACCATCAGCGCCCTGCAGATGCACCCCCACGGCATCATCGTCTGCGACGAAGCAGCCACCGACGAGCTGAAAGTAGGTACCTATAAATATTTCAAGGACATCGAAAAAAACAACCTTTAAATGAATCTTAATCTTAGTTCCGAGATTGTGCTGAACCAGGTTTCGGCCGATTTCTATTCTCCCAAGAGTGAAGTGGAACGCTCGCAGGTCACCCGTTGTGAGAAAATTCCCACCGACATCTATCCCAACGTCGACGAGGCTTCGCGGAAAATCGCCGACGACATCGAGCGCGAGATCCGCCGCAAAGATGCCAACAACCAGATGTGCGTCTTAGGTCTGGGCACTGGCACCTCGCTCACACCCGTCTATGCCGAACTGGCACGCCGCCATCAGGAAGAGGGGCTGAGCTTCCGCAATGTCATCGTCTTCAACGTCTACGAGTATTACCCATTGAAGCCCGACGCACAGAACAGCTGCATCGAACAGCTGCGCCAGCGCTTCCTCAACCACGTCGACATCAAGGAGACCAACATCCACACCTTCGACTTCTGCATCAACCAGGACAAGGTGCGCGAGCATTGCCGGCACTACGAGCAGCTCATCGCCGAGGCAGGCGGTATCGATGCCATGATGCTCGGACTGGGCCGACTGGGCAACATCGGTACCAACGTGCCGGGTTCGTCCATGAACTCTGGTCCGCGGCTTATCCTGCTCGACCCCATCATCCGCGAAGAGCTGTCGTTGAGCTTCGGCAACAACGAGCAGATACCGGCCACCGCCATGACCATGGGCGTGGGCACCATCCTCTCCGCACGTAAGATCTTCCTCACCGCCTGGGGCGACGAGAAAGCCAGCATCATCCAGAAGACCGTCGAGGGACGCATCACCGACACACTGCCGGCATCCTTCCTGCAGACCCACAAAGATGCTCACGTCGTCATCGACCTCTCCGCAGCCTCGCGACTCACGCGCATGGTGCACCCCTGGCTCGTGGCTTCGTGCGAGTGGACCGACAAGCTGGTACGCTCTGCCCTTGTATGGCTCTGCCAGGAAACGGGCAAACCCATCCTGAAACTCACCAACAAAGACTACAACGAGCATGGACTCTCCGAGCTGCTCGCCCTCTATGGCTCCGCCTACAACGCCAACATCAAGATCTTCAACGATCTGCAGCACACCATCACCGGATGGCCTGGCGGCAAACCCAATGCCGACGACACCTACCGCCCTGAGCGTGCCTTGCCCTATCCCAAGCGCGTCATCATCTTCTCGCCGCACCCCGACGACGATGTCATCTCCATGGGTGGCACACTGCGACGCCTCGTGGTGCAGGGACATGATGTACACGTGGCCTACGAGACCAGCGGCAACATTGCCGTGGGCGATGAGGAGGTCACCCGCTTCATGCACTTCATCAACGGCTTCAACCAGCTCTTCGCTGAAGAGAAAGACACCGTCATCAAAGAGAAGTACAAGGAAATCAAACAATTCCTCGCCCAGAAGAAAGACGGCGACATGGACACTCAGGACATACGCACCATCAAGGGACTCATCCGTCGTGGAGAAGCACGCACGGCAAGCACCTTCAACGAGATACCCCTCGACCATGTACACTTCCTCGACCTGCCTTTCTATGAGAGCGGAAAGATAGAAAAGCTGCCCATGGGCGAGGCCGATGTCGACATCGTGCGCCAACTGCTTGAGCAGGTGCAGCCCCACCAGATTTATGTGGCAGGCGACCTTGCCGACCCCCACGGCACGCACAAGAAATGCACCGACGCCGTGCTGGCCGCCCTCGACTGCATCAAGCAGGAGGAACCCGAAGGATGGATCAGCGACTGCCGCGTCTGGATGTACCGCGGCGCCTGGGCAGAATGGGAAATCGAGAACATCGAGATGTGCGTGCCCATGAGCCCCGAAGAGCTCCGCGCCAAGCGCAACGCCATCCTCAAGCACCAGAGCCAGATGGAGAGCGCACCCTTCCTCGGCAACGACGAGCGCCTGTTCTGGCAACGTGCCGAAGACCGCAACCGCGCCACCGCCAAGCTCTACGACGACCTCGGACTGGCCTGCTACGAGGCGATGGAAGCCTTCGTCGAGTATAAGATGAAGTAATACGGAGAGCATGCACAATAGCCGACAATCAAACAACAGCAATCGCGTATGAAGACATTAGGAAACATCATCTGGGTCATCTTCGGCGGACTGCAGATTGCCATCGAATACTTCCTGGCGGGACTGGCCTTGATGATCACCATCATCGGCATACCCTTCGGGCTGCAGAGCATGAAACTCGGCATTCTCGCCCTCTGGCCGTTCGGTTCGAAGATCAGGCGCAAGGAGCCGCAGCCCGGTTGCCTGAACCTGTTCATGAACGTGCTGTGGTTCTTTGTCGGCGGCATATGGATATGGATCACCCATCTCCTCTTCGGCATTCTCTTCTGCATCACCATCATCGGCATTCCGTTCGGGAAGATGCACTTCCGCCTGGCCAAGCTGGCGCTCTCGCCCTTCGGCAAGGAAATCGTGTGAGCCCCAGCGAATGCCACATGGCACCCACTAACTCAACACACAAAAGGCGCAGAGGATTTCCCTTCCCCTGCGCCTCTTGCTATTTTCAAACTGCGCGACTATTTCATCACCACCTTCACGCTCTTGCTGCCAATCTTCACAATGGCAATATCCTTGTCGTGGAGCGTGGTGCAGATGTCCGTAGTTCCCACAGAAGCCTTGGATGAACCCACCAGCTTGCCAGCAACATCATAGATAGCTATCTCTGTGCCTTCAGCAGCTCCCGTGATGCTCACCACCTGCCCATTCGTCTGAATCAGCACAGGCACAGCCTCAATGCTCTGCATGTTGGTGGCCACTTCAACGCCCTCTGTCTGCGGCTGAACGTCTATCCAGCAGAGGGTGGCTGTGGCTGTTTCAGAGTCTTTAAACCCTTCTTTCCTGGCATAGACGCTGACCGTGTAGGTCACGGTGAGCTGCACATCGCCTATAGAATAGGTACCAATGTCGGAATCCTCAATGGAGGAAATACATTCGGCACCTTCCGTAGTGCATCTGAATGACAGCATTCCTTTGCTGTAGGTTATCGTGGGTGTTGCACATTGTTCAGCATCATCAGGCACTTCGCTTGTGATAGCAATGATGTGATTGAATTTGTTCCAGGGAGCAGTTTCCTGATAGGCTGACACGCTGACTGACGGCACGTGCAAATCGGCATATTCTGGATAAGAGTTTTCGAAAGCTGTTTTTGCTGTTTCTGGAATAGAAACAGCTTTACAAGTCACATCTGTAAGTTTATCGGAGCCAGCAAAAGCTCTTGATCCAATACTGTCGACTGTACTCCCAATGTTTATGGTTTGAAGGGCTGTGCATCCGTTGAAAGCATTATCCTTGATTGTTTTCACTCCTTCACCGCATGTCACCTCTGTAATGCTTTTATACCCTGAGAACCAAGTATCTACACATTCACAAAATAAAGCTACGGAGGTGAGGCCTGTGCAACCAGAGAGAGCATAGTCGCCGATGGAAGTTACACTTCTGGGGATGGTTATGGAGGTGAGGCTGGTGCAACCTTGGAAAGCATAGTCGCCGATGGAAGTTACACTGCTGGGGATGGTTACGGAGGTGAGGCCTGTGCAATTGCGGAAAGCAGAGTTGCCTATGGAGGTGACACCTTCAGGAATGATGTACTCAGTTATTTCGTTCCCATTATTATCAATTAGCATAACGGGGGCCCCTATATTACTTCGTATTAAACCAATAATGCTATTGCTGCAAAAATCCCCGAAATCGGTTACAGGAACTATAACTTGGGAGATGTTCTTGCAACCTTCGAAAGCACCGTAGTCGATGTAAGTGACACTGTTGGGGATGGTTATGGTAGTTAGGCTATTGCATTCATAAAAAGCGAAGCTACCAATGAAGCTCACACTATTGGGAATGGTTACTGAGGTAAGGCCTGTGCAACCTTCGAAAGCATCGTTGCCGATGGAGGTCACACTATTGGGAATGGTCACAGAGGTGAGGCCTGTGCAATCTTCGAAAGCATATTCGTCGATGGAGGTGACACTGTAGGATTTACCATTATAAGTCACAGATTCTGGAATAATTACATTTCCTGTATAGTCGCTAATATAGTAAGAACCACCATAATCATAATAATCAACTCTTTTGTAAGTAACAGACACGGAAGACCCGCTGCTCCCATTTTTGTAATTGTAGTAGATGCCATCCATCTCGAAGTCGTAGGCGGACAAATCGAAGGCAAGCATGCTGAGCAGCATGGCTAAAAGTAGTTTTTTTCTCTTCATAATGGTATTTGTTTAAAGGTTTGTATTCTTAATTATTGTGCAAAGTTACGCATTATTTTCGACTCTACACAAGATTTGGGGAAATTATAATCGAGGAAATCAAAAAATGTTATTTCCTTTGTAAACAGACCTTCAACAAGCTGAAAAACATGGAGGGTGGTGCAGGAGCCAACATCACCAACGAGCATGCATCTTAGGGCTACACATCCCCGCAGGTTTTTTACACGAATCGAGCCGAAAATGATGGCGCGCCTGAAGGAAATCAACTGGAAGTACGTGGCCGAGGACATCTGCATGGCCATTATACCCACCGTGCTGCGCAAACCGGACGTTGGCGAGCAGCAACAGGCTGTGACAACGGGTGTCATTATCGGATGGATGGCGTCACGGACAGGCATGAATCGGGAATATACGCCCCAAAAGGTGAACGCAGCCATGAAAAAACTGCAATTCAAGCCCAAGAAAACCAACAAGGGGAACGTCTATTTCGTGGTGCGCCTTTTAGCCGATGACCTAAAGCACGCAGGCGAACTCCTTGCTAATCAGGAATTTAAGAAAGAAGTAGAGGCTGACATACCATTCTGAAGAAGTGACGAAAAGTGACGAGTGACGATCGATGTAAGAACTTTCCAGAAAAAAAAGAAAAATACAACACAAGTATTTATATTTTTCATCAGGAAATCTATAAACATAACGTCACTTGTCACTCCTTCGTCATCGCCCTGATTGAATGTGGCATTTTTCTTTGCACTATTTAACTTTAAACGATTGAAAATAAATGACTTAAAGTTTGGTGGTTAGAGAAATATTTTGTATCTTTGTAGCGTAATAGAAGAGCTCTTTGAACATGATGTGAACGACCCCGGGAGGCTATCTCCGAAACGCATGGAGAACGCTTCCGACACCCTCTCAAGACATCTGAGACACAATCTCAGATCATTCCAAACTAATGTTAACCCTAAATTTTTAACGCTTATGTCAGTATTATATCGTTTGTATCAGAACAACAACAAGAAGAACACGAAGGCCTATGGCAAGTGGTATGCCAAGGCTGTGCAGACCAATGTCTATGGCACCGATGAGCTGGCCCAGGAGGTGCAGCGCAACTGCTCCATGAAGAAATCGGACGTGAAGGCCGTGATTGAGGAGCTCTGCGAGGTGATGGCCCGCGAACTGGGTAACTCCCACACCATCAAGCTCTCAGGACTGGGCACTTTCCGCGCTGGCCTGAAGTCTACGGGCACAGTGACTGTCCGTGAGTTCAATGCTGCCAAGAACATCACGGGGGTGAAGATCAACTTCCTGCCCTTCCGCACGCGTGATGCCACCTCGAAGGTGTACTCCTCGCCCATGACCTCTGCCTGGCACATCCAGGAGGCGCCGAAGAACACGGT
>JAEEGF010419166.1_pt1 | contig 15635 bp, 12 predicted proteins | sample 9134171 | NCBI WGS metagenome assembly JAEEGF01 (sample SAMN16246542, study PRJNA631951) | gut metagenome | biome: gut microbiome; feature: rumen; material: AP-attached | host: Bos | place: Iran: Karaj | collected 2018-10 | reverse complement strand
CCCCAGAAGATCATCGAGGAGATGTTGTCGCTCTCGATCATCCTCCTTAAGATCCTGCCCTCGCCGATCAGCTGCTGCTGGCCGACAAATTCCTCTAAAGAGCGCGGCCGCATGCGCGAAGCCAGCGGTTCGCTGTTCAGTTTTTCAAATAATGACGCGTATTCCATCTTTTCACCTCCTAAAGGGTGTTATCTTCCTCATTCATCAGTTTCCTGACGGTCTCTTCGATCCCGGAGCGTTCTGCCCTGATATTTCCCTGGATCATCTGGCTGCTGCCGCCGCCCTGAAAGCCAAGCCGTTCCCTCAGCGCGGCTGCCAGTTTCTTCATGTCGTGTCTGGCGGAAGCCAGCACCAGCCGGTAGCCTTCCTCATCACTGCCGCAGAAGCCGCCGCAGGTCTTTTCCGGATGCTCAGCCAGAAAACCGTTGATGACCTCCCGGATGTCCTTTTCCAGCACATCCCGGCAGAAGAACAGCACCGGATCTGACGGCTCATCGGCGATCTGCCGCACCAGCAGCTGCACCTTCACGGCCGACAGTTCCCGGCTCAGCCGCTCAGCAAGTAAGCTGAGGGCCTCAACCCGCTGGGGCAGTTTTTCTCTGGGCGTGCTTAATTCATGAACCAGCTGATCGGTTACCTCCTGGCTTTCCTTCAGGGCTCTGAAGGCGCGCTGACCGGAAAGAATGTACAGGCGGACGCCGTTTTTATGCTTTTCAGCGCTGATGATCTTCAGCAGCCCGGCTTCACCGGTATGCTTCAGATGGGGAGCGCAGCAGGCGCAGACATCCACCCCGGGTATCTCCACGATGCGGATCTTACCCTCCAGTTCCTTCTTACTGCGGTAGTCAAGGTTCTTAAGCTGCTCCTCTGACGGGCAGCTGACCAGTACTTCCCGGTTCTCCCAGATCACCTGATTGGCCATCCTTTCCGCTTCTTCCAATTGTTGGGAAGTCAGGGGAAGGTCGTAGTCAACGGTACAGTTGTCTTCCGCCAGGCGGAAGCCGACATTTCTGCAGCCGCAGGCGTGACAGATGATGCCGGAAAGGATGTGCTCACCGGTATGATTCTGCATCAGCTCAAAGCGGCGCTGCCAGTCGATCTCACCTTCCACTTTGCTTCCCGGTTCCAGAGGCTTATCGGCATGATGAATGATGATGCCGTCGCTGATCTGGACGTCGCTGATGAAAGCTTCGCCCAGTCGGCCCCGGTCGCTGACCTGTCCGCCCTGCTGGGGAAAGAAGACGGTCTGATCCAGAATGATCTCATAGTCATCCCTGCCCGGCCGGCAATCCAGAACCGTTGCCGTAAAACTGCGCCGGTAGGCATCTTCATCATAAAGCGTTACTGTTCTGTTCATCGGTTTCCTCCCTGCTTTCCTTCCCTGACGACATAGTTGTTCTTCAACGCCTGCTCTTCCAGGGCATCCAGTTCCAACTCCAGCTGCCGGGCGCTCATCCGCAGACCGCCGTTAGTCAGGATCATGTTCTGCACGGCCTGGTCCGAGGAGGCTACGGTGATCTCATAGTCCTTTCCGTAATCATGGACCAGTTTTTCAATGTAGGAATCAGCCGTCTGGCTGAAACGGGTATAGACTACGGAGATGCCCTGTCCCAGATCCACATGACCGTAGTTATCTTCCTTCTTGTAGGCATCAAATACCGCAATGACCTTGCAGTCCTTATAGCCGCCATAACTGGACAGCTTGTTGATGATCAGATCACGGGCGGAGTCGAAGTTGTCCTCACTCATCTGACTGCTTTGCTTAAAGTAATGCATCAGGTTATAGCCGTCAGCGATCAATAACCGCGGCTTCTTTACCTTCATGACGACCTTCTTTTTTTCCTCCTTACGGCCGGAAGAGGAGGGCCCTTTCTTCTTGGGGTTGCGGTTGCGGCCGTTGATGCCGGCAATCACGCTCTTCAGTTCACTTTCCGAGATGCTGTAGCGGTTATGGGTGACCGGCGCGCTGCTGACGGACGTCCTGGCCGGCTTGAGGTGCATGTAGTTTTCCACCTCATCCCAGGCTACCGTAAAGCCGGCGCCATGCTGGCAGAAGACCGAGCCGCAGGGATTGGCCAGATCGCGGTCGCAATCGTAACCGATCTGTTCGACGATGGCCTGCTGGTCTTCGCAGCGGTCGTATCCCTGTATGCTCAGCGCCAGCCGGCCGGCACCGCCGCTGTGGGAAAGCAGGGTCTGATGGTAGTTCTGCATCAGTCTGACCGGAGCCCGTCCGGAAAGGCGGATGTGCTGTTCATCGACATCCTCGATGCGGTAAGTGGCGTGCATGCCCTCCAGGTCATAGAGCAGGGAACTGAGATAGATCCTTTCGGCTTCAATGACAAAACCGTAGAAAGGTTCCAGCAGCACGCTTCTGGCCTTGCGCAGACCCTGGCGGACCGCCCGGTAGGTAGCCTGACGGAAGTCGCCGCCCTCGGTATGCTTCTCGTGGGCCTTGGCGGCGATCAGGGTGATCTTCATGTCGGTTATCGGTGAACGGGTCAGTACACCGCGGTGCTGCTTTTCCTGCAAGTGGGTCATGATCAGCCGCTGCCAGTTGACCGCCAACGTGCCTTCCGGTACCTCATTGGCAAAGGCCAGCCCCGCACCCCGGGGCAGCGGGTCCAGGCGCAGATGCACTTCGGCATAGTGGCGCAGCGGTTCAAAGTGGCCGACACCCTGCACGCTTTCCTCAATGGTCTCCCGGTAGAGGATGACCCCATCCGCAAAGGCGATCTGCTGGCCGGTACGCTTTTTAATGATGTTGGTCAGCACTTCGATCTGGATCTCTCCCATCAGGGAGACATGAATGTCATGGAGCTGGTCGGATACCGCGATCTGAATCTGGGGGTCTTCCTGAGCCAGGATCTGCAGCTGCCTGAGCATCTGATTGCGGTCGCACTGCGGCGGCAGGATCACCCGGTAGCGCATGAAGGGCTCCAGGAAACTGGCCGTGGCGCTCTTTTCAAAGCCCAGACCCTGACCGGCCTGCAGGCCTTCCGGTCCCCGGAAGACCACGATCTGACCGGCTTCAGCTTCGCTGACCGTGGTCAGCCGCTGACCCGAGGGCAGGCAGAGTTCATCGACCTTTCCCTCTTCCGTTATTCTTTCCTTAGCCTTCAGACAGCCGCCGGTGATCCGGCCATAGCACCAGCGCCGGCCGGAATCGTCATAGGCGATCTTAAAGATCCTTAGTCCGAAGTCCTCAGGGTATTCGTTTTCCAATGTATATCTGTCCAGGCCGTCCAGCAGTTCGCTGACGCCCTGGTCCTTGAGCGCCGATCCGAAATAGACCGGATAGAGCCGGCGTTCATAGATCATTTCCGCGATCCGCTCTTCGCTGATCTGGCCGCTTTCCAGAAAGTCTTCCATCAGCTGCTCGTCCAGCAGGGCGATGTCTTCCTGGTTTTGAGCCAGATGGGAAAAGTCGACCAGCGGTGCCTTGAGCTCGCTCTTCATCTCTGTCATCAGTTCCGCTTCGCTCTTGATGGCGATGTCCATCTTGCTGACGAAGATGAAGGCCGGCAGGTCATAGTATTCCAGCAGTTTCCAGATCGTCCGGGTATGACTCTGAATGCCGTCCAGGCCGCTGACCACCACGACCACATAGTCGAGCACGGAAAGCGTCCTCTCCATTTCCCCGGCAAAGTCCAGATGCCCCGGGGTATCGACCAGAGTCAGGGAAGTGTCCTGATGGCTGATGGAGGCCACCTTGGAGAAAATGGTTATTCCCCGGCTCTTTTCCTGATCATCGAAGTCCATGAAGCTATCCCGATGGTCGACCCGGCCCATCCGGCGGATCAGACCGCCGTGATAAAGCAGCGCCTCATTGAGAGTCGTTTTTCCGGCATCGACATGTGCTAAGATTCCCAGCGTTATCTTCTTCATGAAGCTTCCTTCTTACCGATACAATTCTACCAAATCAGCCACTGTTTTTCCATCAGCGCACCCCTGGCCGCCGGCACAAAAAACGCTCCCGGATCCCTTTCCGGAAGCGTCCTGTCATCATGGTTTTGCGGCAATCAGGCCATCTGGGCTTGTTGGGACTCAGTTGGTTTGCCTCCATGCTGCTGGAGCCGGTGAATGCGGATGGTGTGCAGCAAAAACACCATCATGAAGGCCAGCCAGCCTACGCTGATGTGGCATTCCAGCAGATCCCTTAACCGGCTGCCGCCGGCCAGCGGCATCAGCAGTTCCGCTGTCAGACTGATGACTGCGGGACAGCACAGCACGCTCCAGCGGCTGATCCTGATCTTTCCGGTCAGAACCGAATAAATGTATACGGCGCTGATGACCGCGATCGGCAGAGCGCAGACCGCGCGCATCGGCACGAAGAAGTACATGCCTAACCGGTTGACGATGACGGCGGCTTCTCTGAGAGAGAGGGAATTGCCGGTCGTAATGTACAGAAGGATCCTGAACAGGCAGTTGAGCATGTGACAGAGCAGCAGCGACATCGAAAAGATCATGGCCGAATACTCGAAGTAGCGGGCCAGAGCGCCGTTTTCCTCATAAGCCGCTCCCAGATACTGCCGGCCGATCTCGATGATGGCCTTGATGCCCTTGTAGAAGAACGGGGCAGCCAGGCAGATCAGGATGATGCTGTAGGCATAGTGGTTCAGCTTGTCGAACTCCCAGACGTAATTGGCGATCAGGCCGATTCTGACCCCGGTGCCGGAGCCCAGATTCAGCAGTACTTCCGCTCCGACATAAAGCAGACAGCCGGTGACTCCCTGGAACAGATCGCGCATGCGGATGTAGCTTTCCGAGGGGTGGTAGATCTCCTCGTCGGCGTATTTCAGGCCATAGAGCTGATCGTCAATGTAGAGGGCGTCGTAGATCTCGGCGTAGATGGCATAGTAGTAGGGACCGACAAAGAGGATGTAGGCCAGATAACCGGTCAGCATGCTGACGAAATACCAGCCGATAAAGGAGAGATCCAGCAGCAGGCACTTCAGTCTGAAGCCCTTCATGACTCTTTCGCTTTCTCTTAATACCTCCATGGGCTTCATGTCCGGGTTCTTGGCCAGGATATAGGGTACCATGCGGTAGGAATAGAACTTGAAGAAGACCGGAATGATTCCCAGGCAGGTCCAGCCGAACAGAATGACGGTCCTTAAGGCCATGGTGAGGACATATACCGGATAATGGGTGAACACTTCCTTGACAAAGTCGAATAGATGCAGTTTTTCCCGGTTTTCCAGGCTGTTGTCGACAAAGAAATTGTAGCCGATCAGCGACAGCGGCTTAAGGACCAGGATGTTCAGCAGAATGACCGGAGCCAGCGACAGCAGGTAGGTGGCATTCATCTTCAGTACATCCATCAGAGCCTCAACACTGAAGTTTCTGATGATGAAGAAGATGCGGTCAACGATCTGCCGGGAGGTTATCGGGTCAATGCCCCGCTGGAAGAAAGTGTAGGCGTAGACCGACACATAGATCAGAAAGGCACTGAGAACGCCCTTCCAGTAATTCTTGCGCAGTGACATCCGCGCGTTAAGCTTGATCAGATAGACGGGTAACTTTACCATTCTTCCTTACCCCCTATCTAAAACATCTTTCCGCCATTTCCAAAAGGGAGGACAAATGACCGCGCACTATCTTCTGGAAGCGGGTAGCCGTATCAAACTGATTGTTGGTGATCACCTGATAGTAGGTGCTGAGGTGGTGGTGCTTCTTGACCGCCGGCACCCGCTGAGTGAGATCCTCAGCGTAGAAAAGCGTGGACATGTAGTCAAAGAAGGAGAAGGTCGACAGGTTGTCGGTATAGTAAATGTCCTTGCCGACCCGCTGGTATCCCCAGGGGACGGTAGGAACAATGTCTTCACTCAGGATGAAATTGAACACATTATCATAGGCTCCCGGATCATCGTCCTCAATGTCATAAAGGGGCGAGGCAAAGGTATAGACGAAGACATGGGAATTATCAATGTCGCTTTTCAGCCGGAACTGTCTGGCCAGCTGGCCGGCGGTGGCACCGCCCAGGGAATGGCCGGTGATCAGCACATAGACGTGGGAATCGGGAACCGTGGGGAAATAGTTGTAACGGTAGGTTTCGAAAGTGGAATAGATGTTTTCCCCGGCCATCATGAAGCCATTGAAGATCCCGCCCATGACGTCGGTTATCGCGTCTTCCAGGCTCTTGGTACCGCGGACCTGGATGATGATGTAGACATTGTCGCCCCGTGTTTGCGATCCCAGGGTAACGGCCGGGTTGTTTACCTGGCGGTCATCGTAGTTCAGCCTCAGGATGTTGGTAAAGTTCATCTTTCCCAAAACCTCCAGGACGCTGTCGTCAAACTTATGGCTGCTGGCACAGATGGCCAGGCAACACAGGGCCAGGTCCTCATTGTAAACAGTGCTGGGAGTGTTGAAGTAAGCCAGCGTCCATCTGGCTTCAACGGCAAAGCCGTCGCTGATCTCATAGGTCTCAGCCTTTGCCGGCACCACAAAAAGGGCGGCAACAAGCAGACAGATCATCACTTTCCTAACGCGCATATTCCATTACTTCCTTTTGTTTCATTATACCAAACCTGACGATTATGCTGTGATGAAATCATCATCAACGAGTCAAAGAAAGGCTTCATTTTCATTCCGGGATGACTGAAAAAAGGAACCTTTGGGTTCCTGGATTTTTCAGTCATGGTTCAGTTGACGCCTGTTGCGGAATACAGGCCGCCAACCAGGATGTCAATAAATTCAGAATTTGCGGAGTAGTCATTAACCTTCCAGCCTTCCGGCGTCCGGTTCAGGGTGATGGTAAAGGGGGTGATCCGGATCTGGCCGGCCTCTTCCTGCTCACCCAGCGCCGCTTTCCAGCTTTCGCTCGCCAGCCTGATCAGATCATTGGCGTCCGGCTGCTTTCCCGAGCTGGCATATTCGATGATCGTTTCCGTGAATCTTTCCAGCATGTTCTTATAAGCCTTGCCGATGTCGTAAGAGGAGAAAGTGACTTCGACCTGAGCGCTGTCACCTTCAATGACCGGTTCGGCGATCTCATATTTGGTCCTTCTCATCATCTCGCTGATGATCTGCCACTCCTCAGAATCCTTCTGAGCGGCGGCGAGGATATCATCATCCCCGGCCACCATCTTCAGCGGGTCGGCAAAGGTCTCCTTCAGAAACCCCGTTACCGCCTTGCTGACCTGCTTCTCATCGGAAGCGGCCTGAGAACAGCCGACCATTGCCGCAAGCAGAGTGATGGCGAGTAATAATGACAGTAATCTTTTCATATGCTTTCCTTTCTTATTTCCGATTTATCTTTAATGGCGGCCCTCATCATCATAGCATTCCACAAAGCGGGCTGACCCGGAGGGCTGTTCGCCGGCCAGGGTCAGATGCGGGGTCGCGCCCAGATACAGCGTACGGAACATCGCGATTCCCTGCTGCCTTTCCTCGCTGACGACTTCGGTCAGCGCTGAAGGCGCCGGGCAGGTAAACTGCGGTATGACAAAGGGCGAGAGATTGTTCAGATGAGCCAGCAGTACGGAGCTGACGCCCAGATGGCAGAACAGCGTTATGGTATCATGACTGGCCCTTTCCACCCGGTAGAGCTTGCCCTGGCGGTGATAGCCATGCTCCTTCAGCAACTCATCGAACGCCCCGGTCACCCGGTCATAAAGTTCGGCCATGTTGCTGGCGCGGCTGATCCGGCTCTGCCGCCAGTTTTCATTATCGATCAGCAGGGGATCACTCCAGAGCATTGCGGGAACGATGTCCCAGGCGCAGCGGCGGTTTACCGCAGCACCCTCGGGTATCTCCGGATAGAACTGTCGCATTTCCTCATCTCTTACGGCCTCTACATTGATGTCGAATTCCCGCAGCCACGCTTTGGTCTCAGTCCGGACACTGCGGCCGGCCAGCACGATCTCAGCCGTCTTCTGGGCCCGGCCCAACGGCGAAACATAGATGTCGCCCAACTCGCGGTCCTTCAGGTATTCCCTGAGCAGCTGAGCTTCATGGATGCCTCTTTCCGTCAGGCTGTCACGCCCGTAGTCAGGATCACCGTGGCGGATGAACAGAATGCGCATGTTCTTCCCTCTCTTTCCTCGTTTCTTCTTAATTATATCAGCAATCGTCTTCATTTCTTAAGGAAATGTCTTCCCTCTGGTTTTCCCAAGGGCCCTGTTGTGCTAAACTCTATTTTGCGGATTGGAGGAAGAAAAATGACTGATAAGATAGAAAACAACCGTGAGAGTTTTTGGAAAACGATCGCCATCGCGGCCATCGCGCTGCTGTTAGTGGTAAGCTGCTGCTATGGCGCCGGACTGGGCTGGAAGCAGCCGGAAGAAGCCAAACCGGCAACTGACGGTGCCAGCATGCTCACCTTATGGACTGAGGATGCCCGGGCCCGGAAGGAACTCATTGAATATGTGGAAGCCGTCACCGATGAAAAGAACCCGGACTACATTCCCGTGGAAAACCGCATCGCCGTCTTTGACCTCGACGGTACCCTTTATAACGAAACCGACCCCAACTACTTTGACTATACCCTGCTGGTCCATCGGGTGACCGAGGATCCCGACTACATCGACAAGGCTTCCGATTTTGAAAAGGAAGTTGCCGGCAAGATCATCAGACAGAATGAGACCGGCGAATCCTTCAGCGGTCTGGAAGTCGATCATGGCAAGGCCGTCGCCTCTTCCTTTGCCGGCTTTACCGTCGAACAGTTCATCGACTACATTCAGGATTTCAAGAAGCAGCCGATGCCTTCCTATGATGGCATGACCAGAGGCGAAGCCTTCTATAAGCCGATGCTTCAGGTCATCGACTACCTGAAGGCCCATGACTTCACCTGCTATGTCGTCTCCGGAACCGACCGCTTCATCGTCCGGGGCATCTGCCACAACTCCCTGGACATCCCGACCACCCAGATCATTGGCTCCGATGAGAATCTGGTAGCCCGGGATCAGGGTGATGTCGACGGTCTGAATTATGTCTTTGACGATGACGACGAGCTGGTATTGGGCGGTCAGTTCATCATCAAGAACCTGAAGATGAACAAGGTCACCGTCATCATGCAGGAGATCGGCATTCAGCCGGTATTGTCCTTCGGCAACAGCACCGGGGACGCCTCGATGGCGGAATACGCCACTTCCAACAATAAATATCGCTCACTGGCCTTCATGCTGTGCTGCGATGACCTGGAAAGAGAAAACGGCAATCAGAAAAAGGCGGACAAGATGTACGACCTCTGTGAAGAGTTCGGCTGGACACCGGTTTCGATGAAGAACGACTGGACGACCATCTATGGCGATGGTGTCACCAAAAAGTAGAATTCATTCATTGCCAAAGCCATCAGGGACGGAAAGATTTCCGTCCTTTTATTTCATTACTTGCTTTCTTGTACAGTTAATGCTTATCAGTTAAAATGATATATATAACAAGGAGAAATAATGCCATGAATACCAAACAGATCACTCTTTTGCATTCCAATGACATGCATGGCGATTTTCTGGCCGAACACGTGGATGACCAGCTGACCGGCGGTGTTTCGATGCTGTCGGGATATCTGACCAAATGCCGCAATGAGGACCCCAATGTCATCTATGCCATTGCCGGCGACATGTTCAGAGGATCGGTAATTGACAGTGAATTCCTCGGTCTTTCCACCATTCAGATCGTCAACCTGCTTGCTCCCGATGTGGTGACCCTGGGCAACCATGAGACCGACTACGGCGTCGCCCATCTGCTGTTTCTGGAAAAGATGGCGACCTTCCCGATCATCAACGCCAATCTCTACATCAAGCAGAATGAGACCCGGCTGTTCCGTCCCTGTTACATAATGGAAATTGACGGGATGAAGATCCTTTTCATCGGCATTCTGACTGAAGAGGTGATCTCCCAGACCAAGGGCGAAAAGATCATCGGCTCCTTTATCGGCATTGAAGAGGCTGCCAAGGAAGTCGGCAAGATCTGCAACGCCTATAACGCTCTGGACGTTGATCTGACCGTACTGCTGACCCATATCGGCTTTGAAGAAGACAAGAAACTGGCAGCGATGCTGGATCCTGCCTGGGGTGTGGATGTCATCATCGGCGGCCACTCTCATACCTTCCTGGCGGAACCGGCAATCGTCAACGGCATTCCCATCGTTCAGGCCGGCACCGGTACCGACCAGATCGGCCGCTTCGACCTGGTGATCGACACCGATGAAAACTGCATCGCCTCCTACCAGTGGCAGGCCGTGCCCATTAATGAAGCCACCTGTCCCCATGACGAGCGCATGGAAGAACTGATCGGCTCGATCAAGGCCAAGACCGATCTGAAATACGCCAAGGTCGTTGCCAACTTTGACTATGAACTGGAGCACCACGACCGCTGGTGTCAGACGGAACTGGGCGGCGTATTTGCCGATGCCATGAAGGATTCTCTGGGCGTTGACCTTTTCCTGATGGGTTCCGGTTCAGTACGCAAGTACAGCATGGGCCCAATCGTCACCTTCCAGGACTTCACTGAGTGCTACCCGTATGACGGCAAGTCCTACGGCCTGAAACTGACCGGTGCCCAGCTGAAGAAAGCTCTGCTGCACATCTACCGTGATGATGCCTGGCTGGGCAACCACACCGAATTCTATCAGCTTTCCAAGGGTATGAAGGTCATCTACCATCGCCCCCTGCATCAGATCCTGAAATGCGAACTCAATGGCGAAAAGATCGAAGATGACAGGATCTACACCGTCGGCATTCAGGAGTTCCACTATAACAACCTGCCGGAATTCCTCAACCTTTCCTACGAAGAGGTTAAGGCCAATGGGGAACCGCTGGTGCTGACTACCAGCGACGTTCAGACCCTTCTGGCCTACTTTGAACATAACAAGCATCTGGGCTTTGACCTGGATGGCAGACTGGAGGTAGTACAGTAATATGAAGAAACTGACCAGATTAATTCTTATTGCCGCCGTAATACTCTGTTGCAGCTCTGCGGTAACCCAGCAGCATGTTCATGCTGATGCATTTCTGCCCGGGCACGGCAATTCTTTCGTGATCCAGCCCAAATATGAGCTGGAAAGCGTTCTGAAGAAGTGCCCCGGCTGCGGCCGGACCAATACTTACAGGGTCAAGGAACAGCCGATCCCGCCATCATGTACCGAGCGCGGACTGCTGTTCTGCCGGTGCGAAGATGATACCGGAATGGATGATGATTGCGGGTATGAAAATGAAGAGTGGGTTCCTGCTCTGGGACATAACTACGGATCCATGACGGTCCAGAAGGCAGCTACCTGTACTGCCAGCGGAACCGGCAAGTATACCTGCCGGCGCTGCGGTCATGTGAAGACCGAGACCATCAAGGCGCTGGGACACAATTATCAATATGTTGACGTTGAAGCCACCTGCACGGAAGAAGGCCACCATACCGGAACCTGCACACGCTGCGGTGACATTACAGATGTAGTTCTTCCAGCCCTTGGCCATGACTTCACCGAGTATACAGTGAAAACACCTGCCAGTTGTGAAGAAGACGGCCTGCAGGAGGCCATCTGCATGCGCTGTTCCTTCGTAGACCAGCAGGTAATCCCGGCAACCGGCCATGCCTTCCCCGAGAACTGGACCATTGTCAAACAGCCGGGCTATCTGATCTCCGGTCTGAGGGAGAAGGTCTGTGCCAACTGCTCAATGGTGATACAGGAGGTTTTGCCTGCCAAGATACCAAAGTACATTTCCATACCTACCGGTATCGGTATTGTTGTGGCTGCCGGATTAGTCATTCTTAAGAAACTGAAAGCGGCTCGAAAGCTGTTCAAGCCTTCCGTAGAAACCAAATCGGTCGTCGTCAGGTCCGATGACGAGGAATTCATCAAGATCCTCAAGGACCGCCTGTACCTGTCGGTCTCCGCTGCAGACCGGGAAAAGCTGCTTGAGACCGTTGAGGAAAACGAACCCGACCTGCTGATCTGCCAGATTGATGATCAGAAGCAGCTTGATGAGCTGCTGAAGGAGATCAGAAAGCAGCACAAGACCAAGGAGCAGAAAGAGAAAGAAAAGAAACAGCCGGAAAAGAAGACCGAAGAAGCCGGGGAAAAGGAAGAGGAGCCGGTTGTTCTGGCCGATACCGTCATCGACCTGATTCTGAAACCGGAATTGCTGCAAAAGTGCGAAAAGAAGCTGAATAAGGCCGTTAAGGATGAACTCATCAGCAAGTACCTCAGCAGCGAAAACGGCAACTATGACACCTTCGTCAAATTCGTCCTGCCAATTCTCAAGCCCGATCTCAAGTCTGACGAATCACTGGAAAACTTTGGCCAGATCGCCGATCTGCTGGGCATCCCCGGGGTTTCCAATCTGATAAGTGTCTATACTTCCGGCCGGGACATCAAGTCCACGCTGGAAGGCGGAGAACTCGGCATATCCGAAACTGCCACCGTCATCGGTGACATTGCCTCGATCCTCGGCCTGGACACCGTCGGCTCCATTGCCGGACTGGTCGGTGACGTCGAAAGCATCAAGGAAGCCGTCGATGAGGAAAGCGGCGCCCATGAGCAGAAGGGCGGCATTGACGCCATCAAGGATATCGTTGAAGTGGTCAGCGATGTGATTGATTAAGATCATTCAAAAACCGTAAAAAGGGTGTGACCGTCAGTCACACTCTTTTGTTTCACATTAATGTTTATCGCTCAATTTCCTCATAGAGCGGCCGGATCTTCATCATCTCAGTATCCAGATAGCCGCAGTCAGTGAGCTTCAGCTTGGCCACGCAGGTCAGCGACAGCAGGCAGAAGTTCATCACGTTATTGTGGTGGATGTAACCCTGCTCGTCAAAGGCCTTGCGGATCGCGCTGAACTGCCTTCCGGCTTCCTCCACCGAGCGGTTGGACATGATTCCGGCAACCGGCAGTTCCAGAAGACCTTTTATTTCCCCGTCTTTTACCGCAATGATGCCGCCCTGTCTTTCGATCAGGGCGTCAACCGCCAGCTTCATGTCGGCCTCATTTCTGCCCATGACGATTAGATTATGACTGTCATGGCTCAAACTTGAGGCCACGGCTCCCTGCTTGAGGCAGTCCCCGCAGGCAAAGCCATAGGCGATGTGGCCATTTTTGCCATGCCTTTCAAACACCATGGTCAGCGCGCAGCCGCTCTTCTGCCACTGCAGGATCCCGTCCCTTACTTCCATCTCAACCAGTGTGGGCATTACCTTATTGGTATCCCGCCATATTCTCATGACTCTCACCAGTACCCGCCGGTCAAAACCCGGAATTGTGACCTTGAAGGTTTCTTCTGTCGGCCTTTCAATTCTGACGCTGTTTTCAAACTGCTCTCCCAATGAGTAGATATTCTGATCAGGTTCTGTTTCGCTGATGTCAAATACCTTCTTTCCTCTCTTATAGGTCTGAAGGATGTTTAACTTAGCCGGATCATCGATCAGAAGGAAATCGGCGATCTTTCCGGGAGCGATCAGGCCGCGATCAGTCAATCGCATCCTTATAGCCGGGGTATAGGTGGCACTGTAGATGGCATCTTCCGGCCGCATGCCCATGGCGACGGCCTTGCGGACCAGGTAGTCCAGATGTCCCTTCTGAGTCAGAATGTCGGGGAAGGTGTCATCGGTCACAAAGCTGAAGCGCTCATACAGGTTGTTTTCCCGGATGAAATCCAGGATCTCCTGGCGCATCATCATGTCCTGGATCTGCACGAACATGCCGTTTTCAAAGCGCTGGCGAACCTCTTCCAGATCATGTTCACAGTGATCAGAGCCGATACCCAGATACAGATAGCGGGCCAGTTCAGCGTCCTTAAGCTGGGGGCAGTGGCCTTCCAGCACATACCAGGGATCCTCTTCATGTACCTGAGCGATGAACCGGGCAACCTCGGAATCATTTTCCTGAATGATCTGGCGGTAGTTCATGACCTCGCCAAGACAGATGATGCCATCTGTCTTCTTCAAATCCAGCATGTCTTTACAGCTGATGGCCGCCCCGCTGGTTTCAAACTGTTCTCCGGTAACCGGAACGTTGGCCGGTATGGCAAAATACATGTCGCATGGTACATCCCTGCCGGAACGGATCATTGCCTCAATGCCCTCTCTTCCGAAGACATTGGCAATTTCATGCGGCTCGGCAACCACCGTAGTCAGACCGTTGCGGACTGTATAGGCTCCAAAGGCCGCCGGAGTGACCAGTGAACTTTCCACATGCATGTGAATGTCAATCAATCCGGGAATCATGTACAGGCCGGAAGCATCAATGCTCTCTTCCGCCTGGATCTCACCGGCGCGCTTGCGGTCGATGTAAAGAAACTTTCCCTTCTTAATGTAGACATCCACGTCACGAAAAGTACGGAAGCAGGAATTATATGCCCTGACGTTTCGGATCACCAGGTCTGCTCTGTTCAAATCTACGTTCATATTCCAACCCTCTATGCGCATTATACCATAGTTGTTCGGCAGTCAGCCGCCTTGTGAATCACTTGAGAGTAATGTCAGAAATACAGTTATGATAAAATATAGACGATATGAGGTGACGCTTATGAAGATACTGGTAATTGATGGCCAGGGCGGCAACATCGGCCGTCAGCTGGTCAAACTGATCATTGAACGCTATCCCGAACAGGATGTCATAGCGGTGGGGACCAACTCTCTGGCCACCGGAAACATGCTCAAGACCGGCCTTGCCAAAGCCGCGACCGGAGAAAACGCCGTGGTGGTAAACTGCCGCGACGCCGATGTGATCCTGGGACCGGTCGGCATTGTCATCGCCGATTCCCTGCTTGGTGAAGTTACTCCGGCCATGGCTCAGGCCGTTGGCGCCAGCAGCGCTAAGCGCATCCTGATCCCCATCAGCAAGTGCGATACCCTGATCGCCGGCGTTCAGCAGGCGAGTTTGGCAGAACTACTGGAAGACGCTGTTACCCAACTGGGCCAGCTGCTTGACTGATTCACTTTGCTGTAGTTAAATTATTACATCAGCATGAAGCTGACAGTCGGTCTGTAGGCCGAGATCAGAATACTGATTGAATATCATGAAGATATTGAGTTTTTCACCATGAATGACTCAGTATTTTTTTGGAAAGGAAGAACAAATCAATGAGAAACAATCAAATCCGCAAGCTCACCTACGCTGCCATGTTTTTGGCTCTGGGCCTTTTACTGCCCTTTCTGACCGGCCAGATTCCTGAGATCGGCTCAAAACTGTGCCCGATGCACCTGCCGGTACTGATGTGTGGCCTGTTATTAGGCCCGTACTACGGTGCCCTGGTCGGTCTGATCACCCCGTTGTTAAGATCGCTGATGTTCGGCATGCCACCCATGTATCCCGGGGCTGTTGCCATGGCCTTTGAGTTATGCACCTACGGTCTGGTGATCGGCCTGGTCTATCGGATGTTCAAAAGGAAGAATACCGCGGCCGTCTATTGCGCTTTGCTGGTGGCCATGGTCCTTGGCCGCGTCGTCTGGGGCATCGCCCGTTATGTCATGATGGCCATTCAGGGAGGCAGTTTCACGATGGCAGCCTTCATTGCCGGTGCCATTACCGGTTCCATTCCCGGTATCATTCTGCAGCTGGTGCTGATCCCGCTGATCATGTATCTGCTTAAGAACCGGACTTTTGACTAAACAGACAAAGCTTTTGAAAGCCAGGCATGAAGCCTGGCTTTTTTCATTCTTCCGATTTCCCTTCGTTCCACAGATCAATCAGGGTG
>JAEEGF011961949.1_pt1 | contig 15637 bp, 16 predicted proteins | sample 9134171 | NCBI WGS metagenome assembly JAEEGF01 (sample SAMN16246542, study PRJNA631951) | gut metagenome | biome: gut microbiome; feature: rumen; material: AP-attached | host: Bos | place: Iran: Karaj | collected 2018-10 | reverse complement strand
AAATTTTGACTTGATTTTGTTAAGGAATTTATTATATAAGTTTTCACTGTGATATTTTTTCAGAGAAAAATTTACTTATTTCCATTAAATTACGGAATGCCAACTATTAATCAATTAATTAAACAAGGTAGAAGCAAGAAAAAGAGCAAATCAAAGGCTCCTGTGCTTCAGTATGGATTAAACAAATTAAAAGGAGATAAAAAAGTTGAAAGACCTGCTCCATTTAAAAGATGAGTATGTTTAAAAGTTTCCGTAATGGGACCTAAAAAACCTAATTCTGCTCAGAGAAAGTTTGCTAAAGTTAGATTGTCTAACTGATCAGAAGTTTTAGCTTATATTCCTGGAGAATCTCACTCATTACAGGAGCACTCAGTTGTGCTTGTTCGTGGATGACGTGTTAAGGATCTTCCATGAGTTAAATATCATATTGTTAGATGAAAATATGATGCTAATCCTGTAGCAGATCGTAAAAAATCTCGCTCATTATATGGAGCTAAGAGACCTAAGAAGTAGGATTAAATAATTAAAAATATTATATTTATTTAGTGTTATTGTGTTGCACTCATGAGTAAACCAACAAGTGCTGTTATTCAGAAATCAAATGAAGAAAAATTCATTAACCATTTGATGAAAAACGGAAAGAAAAGCGTTGCTAGAAGAATTTATGCAGATGCTCTTAAAGAAATCAAAAAGGCTGGACATATGAATCCTGCTGTAGTTGTTCAGGCTGCTATCGAGAACGCTTCTCCAAATATTATGATTAAATCAAAGAGAATTGGTTGAGCTGTATATCAAGTTCCTGTAGAGGTAAAACCTGCCAAAAGATTTTTCTTTGCTACAAAATGGATTCTTGATGCTGCTAGATCTAAGGCTGGTAAACCAATGTCTCAGAAATTAGCTGAAGAATTAATTGCTGCTTATGGAAATCAATGAGCTGCTGTAAAAAAGAAGGAAGAAGCACATAGAATGGCTGAAGCTAATAAAGCTTTTGCTTACATGGCGAAATATGTTAACTAATTTAAAGATAACTAATTAAACTTTATCTCTTATCTGTGTTATAATGTGAGATACAAATGGAAGAAAAATTAAGCATTTCCTTAAAAGACTAACTTGGCATAGAAAAAAGTCTTGTACAAGAAATGATAAAGCAATTGATCGATATATTTTAATCCTAAAGAAAGAACAGAAATTCTGAGCTGATGACAAATGGGTTAAAAGAACAAAAGAGAAGGCTGAGCTTAGATTAAAGAAGCTTGGAATATCTCATGCAAAGATCAAAGAAGTTCTCGAATCTAGAGGACACAAAGATTTATCATCTAAAGTTGCCTAACACTATGAGACTTAGAACTAATGCAAAAAGAAAGCTAAACAAAGCTTTGGTTAGAGTTGAAAAAACTGTGATTATGGATGTTCGTAAGAACCTAGATCAGCAGAAAAAATGGAAAGCTAAGGTTGTAAACAGCAAATCTGCTAAATAAATTTTAAATTATTGATGCTTTTGTTCCCATGAACTACGAAAGATTACAAAGCGTATATAGCAAGAATGGATATCCAATTCTTCCTGTTAGAACTGGTATGCTTATTGAAGTACATGAAAAAGTTTGAGAAGGTTCTACAGAGAGAATTTGGAAATTTAGAGGATTGGTTATCAAAACTAAGAAAGAAAATCATCCTGATGGAACATTCACTATGAGATGAACTTGTTCAGGTGTGACTGTAGAAAAGATCTATCCTTTCTCTTTCAATAAATTCGAAAAAGTTCTTCTATTGGATGAGTACAAAGTTAGAAAATCTAAACTCTATTATATGAGAGATAAAATCTGAAAGGATGCTAGACTTAAGAGTATCATTTCAGCTGAAAATAGAGATTCAGATTTATTAAAGAAATTAAAAACTTTTGAAGCTCCAAAAGCTGAAGCAAAAGAAGAAGTTGTAGAAGAAAAAGTTGAAGCACCTGTTGTTGAAACTCCAGTTGAACCAGAAGCTCCAGTAGTTGAAGAAACACCAACAGTTGAGGAGACTCCTGCAACAGAAAGTGCAGAATAATTAAATATTTTATCTATTGAATAGATTGTGTAAATGAAACTTTCAGTTAAAAAGCGTGAAATCCATGGGAAGAAAGTTAAGAATCTGAGAGCTCAAGGATTAGTGCCAGCTGTTATATATGGTAAACATGTAAAAGCTGAATCTATATCTTGTGTAAAAAATGATCTTCTCAGGATTTATAGAACTGCCTGATATTCAACTCCAGTAGAGCTTACAGGAGATGTTGATCATTTGGTTCTTATTAACTCATTGCAATTAGATCCTGTATCTGATGAAATAATTTCTGCTGATTTCTTGGCAGTTAGTAGAACAGAGAAAGTATCAGCAAAGATTCCAGTGGTTACATTCGGAGAATCTCAACTTGAGAAACTTAATGAAGGTAAAATTATGCAAGTTAGAGACGAAATCGAAGTTGAAGCTTTACCTCAAGATTTGCCAAACAAATTCGAAATCGATGTTTCAGTATTACAAACGGTAAACGATGTATTCTTCATTAAAGATTTGAAGGTTTCAGATAAAGTTACTATATTGGATGATCCTGAGTTACCTATCTTAACTGTTGCTGTAATCGAAGATGAACCAGCAGAAGAAGGTGAAGAAGCTGCAGCTACTACAACTGAAGAAGCTCCAAAAGCTGAATAGTAATCAGAATTTATTTTAACTATCTTTTAAGAAAATATAATGGCGAGAGTGTGTTATTTTACCGGGAAGAAAACTAAATCCGGAAATTCTAGATCTCATTCAATGAGAGCTACAAAAAGATCTTTCAAACCAAATTTAATCAATAAGTGGGTTAGATTGGAAGATGGTTCTTCTGTAAAAGTAAAAATTAATTCAAAATTATATAAGAAATTTAAGTGATTTCTCTAGAATTTTGATAGGAAAAATGTATATATAGTTCACTTGTAGAAAATTAAGTAAGAGTGATAAGGGGTAGTAGCTCAGTCGGTAGAGCAACAGCCTTTTAAGCTGGTGGTCCTGGGTTCGATCCCCAGCTACCCCAAATTGATACTCTTACTTTTTTGTTTATGAATAAAATTTCACTTGAGAATTTGTTTATTATATTTATGTTATTCGTGTAGAAATGGTTTTTATGTAAATAAAAATTTTTATGGAGTTTGTTTCAAAAATATTAAAATTCTTCATTAAATTACGTTATCAAGTAAACATTTCCTGACTTGAATTGCTTGATTCAGATGGACCTAAACTATTTTTTCCATCTCATATAGCTCTAATAGATCCTATAATTCTTTTTGCATTTTTATGAAAAAGAAAAAGAATAAAACCTGTTGTAACTGAAAATTACTACAATGTACCTGTTCTAAGGCAGATTTTTGACTTAATTTGAGCAATCCCTGTGCTTGATCTAACTAGAGATAAAAATAAGGAATTGGATACTTCAGAAATAGTTTGAAAAGTTATAAAAGGGCTTGAAAATAATTATAATGTTTTACTTTATCCTCAATGAGCACTAGCTCGCCAATGATTTCAATCTATTGTTGGTAAGAAAACGGCTTTTTATGCTTCTCAACAGGCGCCAAAAGATACAAAAATTCTTACTATAAACATTCATTGACTTTGGGGATCTCGTTCATCTCGAGCCTGGACATGAAAAAGACCTAATCTTGCTATTTTTTTCTTAAAAGGTTTACGATTTGTTGTCTGAAACCTATTTTTCTTCGTACCTAAAAGAAAGGTTGATATTGAAATTAAAGATTCTACAGAATTACTCCATAAAATGGAAAAAAAATGAATAGATATTTTCAACCAAGAATTAGAAAAATTCTATAATTCCAAATGAGAAGAAAAAATAACTTATCTTTCAGGTTTGTGTTGGTATGATACTGTGGCAAATCATAAAGAACCAAGTGTAATTAAATGATCTATTAAAGATTTACAAAGAACAACATTTAAATCTAATGCTGAAATTTCTTCAAAAGTTTTGGATAAAATCATAACTATCATCAAGAAAATAAAGCCTGAATATTCTGGAGAGATAAATGTTGATACTAATTTAGTGCTTGATTGTTTTTTCGATTCTCTTGATATGGCAGAATTAAAATCAACAGTACAATCAGTTTTTGAAAATTCTTCTAACCCACCTCTTTTGGATTTAAAAACCGTATGAGATGTGGCTATGATGGCTATTTGAAATTCTAATACAAATGAGAAATTAAAACCTTGTAATTGGAACGCTACAAAAGATGCTAGAGTAATATATTCTCACGTAAAATTACTTCTTAATGAAGACTCGACAATTTTAAGTTTAATGAAAGAAACCTTCAAAAATGGTAAAAATCTTAGTTTTTGTTATGATTGAGTTTTTTGAGTTCAGAGTAGAAAAGATTTTGTAATAAAAGCATATTTGATAGCCGATTTGCTCAAAAAAATGCCAGGAGAAAGGATTGCGATAATGCTACCATCTTTAACTGCTACTTCATTACTAATAGTGTGATGCTACTTAGCAAAAAAAATTCCAGTTATGATGAACTGGACACAATCAAATGAAGCCTTCTCTCATTGTATTAAAACTCAAAATGTAGAGGCGATTTTGACTTCTAAATCTTTTTTTCAGAAGATTCAAACACCTCGATTAAAGGAATATGATATGATATTTTTTGAAGATATTTTAAAAGATATATCATTAATACAAAAATTGAAGGCTGTATTTAAAGCTAAGAGATTTAAAATTCCTACAAATATTTCAAAAATTGCTGTAGTTTTATTTACCTCATGAAGTGAAGCATTACCAAAGACTGTCGAGTTAACCCATGAAAATATATTGCATGATATACTATGAACAGCATGATTGGTGTGACTAAAGATGAACGATGTAGAATTGTGTTATTTGCCTCCTTTTCATTCTTTTGGATTTATTCTATGAATTGCAATTCCTCTAATAACATGAGTTAGAATTGTATTTACTCCTGATCCAAATGATTCAAAAACAATAGCAAATTTAACTGAACATACAAAAACTACTTTTATAGCTTCTACTCCAACTTTCCTTAATGGAGTAGTCCAAAGTACAAAAGAAAATCAGCTTGATTCTTTACGTTTTGCTGTTGTATGAGCTGAAAAATGTCCAAAAGATTTATTCACAAAATTCTCTAAAAAAGCTCCAAAAGCCACGATTATAGAATGATATTGAATTACTGAATGTAGTCCAATCATCGCAGTTAATCCATTTAAACGCAATGCAAAAATTAAAAGATGAACAGTTTGATTACCTATACTTTGAGAAAGTGTTAAAATTGTAGATATAGATACAAACAAAGAACTTCCAGTAAATAAAGAATGAATGATTTTAATCAGATGATTAAATATGTTTTGATGATATATAGATCCAAACCTTGAATCGCCGTTTGTTGAAATAGATTGAAGCCAACGGTATAGAACATGAGATCTCTGATTTTTTGATAAAGATGGATATTTAACTATATCTTGAAGATTAAAGAGATTTGTAAAAATTGCCTGAGAAATGATCTCTTTGCCTGCCATTGAAAGCCTTCTTTCTCGTAAGTGGAAAAGTAAAAATTGAGAAGAGTGTTTGGCAATTGAAGCAGAAGAAAAAGATTGAGATGTTTTATTAACTTTATTTACTACGGAAAAACTTGAAAAATCTGAAGTAAATAAATACTTACATGAGCAATGAGCAAGAAATTTAGTTAGTATCGATTCGATAATTCAGCTGAAAGAAATTCCTATGCTTGGTACATGAAAGGTCGACCATGTTCAGTTAAAATGATTTTTAGAATCAAATACAACGAAACAAACTGGGAAAATCTCATCAAAAAAACAAACAAAAACATCAAAAAGGAATCAAGAATAAAAAAGAATATGTTTATTTTCCTTTTTTAAGATAATTGTTATGTATTTTTCAATAGTATTAAGTACGGATGCATTATATCAAGAAGCTATGGATTTTTTTATAAAACAATGAAGAAGTGATTTATTAACAAGAGCTCCAAGCTCCTTAGTTTGAGCCTATTTAGTTACACAAGAAATGTATAAGCTTTGAAAGTTATGATTTTCTTTTGCCGAATGAGTATTTTCATATGAATGAATGTTTTTTTCTACTTCTCATAGTAATGATATGATAGTAATCGCTATTGATTCAAAAAAAGTGGCAGTTGATATAGAATATATTCATCCTAGACATGAAGGACTATTGGAAAATTCATTTATTCCTGATTCTTCTTATTCTCAACGAGAAAATTTTTATCTACAGCGATGCGCAAAAGAATGTTTGGTAAAATATCTGGATATCACAATGGCTGAAATGCAGGAAATGACCATAACAGCATTCTTTCCATACCACTATTTTGCGATAGGTGAACGAACACTAAATTCTCTTATGATAATTCACTATAGATGAAAAGAACATCCAGTTCACCTAGATATTAATAATGGAAGAGTTATAGCTTTTTTACGTCAAGATGATTATAATTATATGACGTTTTAATCAGATTTATTTTCTCATTCAAAATGATCTTCCTTTTTGTCATCCTGTCAGCAAGGAAGTTTTTTTATTAAGAAAAGATAAACATTTACTCAGAAAAATAATAATGCCATAATCACAAATATTATAATTTTATTCATTCTATTTGTTCATTGCATAAGCATCAATATCATCATTACAATTGACCAAATTCGGACAAAAGCTCTTACTTCTCATCTAGTCCATCAAAGACGTAATAAACGATGATGCATATGTTTATAATCTCATTGCATTGGAGATCTTTTAAGAATGAAGATTCTATAAAATATTATCCATATCGCATCAAATATCACTAAAGACAAAGCAACGATTAATGTTCATATCTTCGTCCCTCAAAGTACCGAGAGATACGCTAAACCAAACGCAAGGAACATTGTTCATATATCTCTAATTAATGCTCTAGGTTTAAATTCTATAACGGTATAAACTAATGAAATTATTGCTAAAACTAATGATAAATTTTGAACGAAGATTAAAGTATCATAATTTGTATATTCAGTATATGATGGAAGCACTACCCACTGAATAAGTCAAAAAATCGTAAAGAATCAGATTGTTAAAATTCAGTTTCACTGTGCATTGATTCCATCTATCCAATTCACTGCATTAGTTACAAATGTTGACCGAACTGCAAAAGTTATATATAAAACCCATTGAGGCAAAACTATTACATTTCATCATAGAATAAATTCAAAATCGTGGATTCAACTAATATATAAAGCTAAACAAGCAGCAATTAGATGCACCATAAATCTAGCCCGTGCTGGAATTTTAAACTTTATTTTTCAGATATATTCTAATTCTGTAATTATTTCTACAATAACTATTAATGTTCATCAAGCTAAAAATCAGAGTAATAGATTATTCGTCCTCATTTCAGGAAAGAATAGAGCAATTATGATAAGAAAGATTAAATAAACTACAATTCATTGCATTGTAGGGACAGGTTTTCTTGTTCATTTTAAATCTTTTCAAGGTTTGTCTAAAATATTCAATTTTCTAAAGATCTTTATTCCACATCGAGATAAAAATGTAACTAAACCTAGGATACATAAGCATGTTGTTCGGATATTCATGAGATTTTATAGATATAAAAATCAGAATACATTTATTTTGTATCTATTAAAATTCAAAAAACAAGAAATGTTTTTATTTTCGGTTAAAGAAAAAACTCCACCCCGAAGGGTAGAGTTTTCTCTGTATATGTTAGATATCAATTATTTATTTTGATATATTCTAGCATATCATTTACTGTCTGAAACTTTGAAGTAGTCTTCATATACACTCTTCTCTATAACTATAGGATTAGCACTAGCACTTGAAGTATACTCTATCTTAGTAATCATTTCTGCATTATCACTTGTGTTTACCTTTTCTACATTAATTTCGTCTCCGTCAGTTATTTCAACAGTTCATGTGTAAGCTTGACCATCTTTTGTGTATAGTTTCAAATTAGATACAACTATATCAGACTCTGATGTACTAACTCCTAACACAAATTTAGTAACTCATCATCAAAGATCTGTCATGTCTTTTATCCATACAAGAGCTTTCTCGAATCTCTTAGAGAATTTTCTTGTTTGTGCTTTACCATTAAGAGAATTTATAGTTAATGTATATTCTCATTGTTTCTTATCATTGAAACTAACTGTTATAGTTTGAGGTAATTTAAGCTTCAAATCGTTACAAGTGAATTGTCCAGCGCTAAAATCACAATCATCAAGATCAAATGAAGCATCAACATCATCCCTTGTGAAAGCATCAGCTCCAGTACCACCAGTAATAGTAAAGATTACTTCATTAAGTTCTGTACTTGTTGAACTATCTGATTTTACTGTAAATGTTGCAAGTTCTTCATTAGTTGATGTTTTTAGAACTGTATTTCTAGAAGCACCAGCTTCAATTTTAACAGATCCATTATCAAGAATCTTCATTTCTACTAATTTAGCAGCTTTATATTCAACATCTTTTCCAAACTCGTCTGTTCCTCCAAGAACTGCTTGAATTCCTGTAAGAGTTCCTGTATATCCGTAAGCTTCTACTTCTGCTACAACTCTAACGTTAACTGATTCTCCAGCTTTAACTTCAACGTCATCAAACATTTCTTCTGCTCCTGAACCATAAGCATCAACGCTTGCTACTTCATCATCATTTATGTACAAGTAGTAAGTAACCTTAACTTTATCAGGATTTGCAGCTCCGCTCATATAGAACTTATTAAGATTTATAAGAGCTTTCTTAGCAGTATAAGTTCCCTTAAGAACTTCTCCTTCAGTTGTATCATCATTTAAGAAGTCTACGCTATCTCATAGAGTATTCTTGAATGTAGCTTTAGCAGCCTGGATAGTAACTTGAGAGAAACTAATAGTTCCAGATACATCTCCAGTATTTACATCGTCTCTTGAATTATCATATCTAGCTCAAGAGAATGCATCACCATTGAAGTTTGGTTTAATAGTGAATACTTTATTTTGAGCGTTATCATCATCTTTGATATCAACTTTGAATTGGATATCTGCAGATTCAGCTATCTCAACATTAGAGAATGTGAATGTTGTTCCTGATTTTTTAGCTTCAAATTCTTCATCTCATACAAACATTCTTACGGCAGTTACATAATCTTTTCCTGTACCATCAGCTTCAAGACTGAATCCAAGTTTACTGATTGGTTCAGTTACTTTGATAGAACCTCTAGCTACTACAACGTCTTCAGATCCTTGAGAAGCATCAATTTTACCAATCTTATCATTTGATAATTTGATTTTTCCTCCGTTGAATGCATGATGAACAGCGTTAGCTTTTTTATAATTTCAGTCTACTGTTAATCTAGCTCATGTTTTCTTTTCTACTGCGTTTATGTCGCTATCTTTTTCTAGATAGTAAGCTACAGTCTTTCCATAATCATCGAAATCCTTGAATGAAGCAGAGATTACAAATAGAGCGCTCTTATTCATATCAATAGTCATATCATCGAAAGTAATAACTAATTGATCATCTTTATTTACGCTGAATTTTAATCCTTCAACGTCTTTTCCATCAGCTTTTACAGTTAACTTATCAAGGAAATCTGCCATATCAAGAGTTCCATCGTTTGTTAATGTGAATCCTTTAAGGTAGATTATTGATCATCCAGCTTTAACTTTAAGTCTTGCTATTTCGTAAGAATTTCATTCTTCATAATTGTAATTCTTACCATCTGTTCCTTTAATATCAACTGTTACAGTGTTTCCACTATATTGAACCATGTCATAAGTGTATGGAGTATAATCATCAAGGTTTAAGTTCTTAGCAGAAGATTCTGCATCTATTACTTTAAATCCGATAGTTCCTCCAACATTACTTCCAGTTAATTTTGCTACAACAGTTGCAACAAATGTTCCATCTACTGATCTGTAGTCTTTCTTTATAGACAAAGTAACTTTATCTTTTGAAAGACTCTTTCCATCAGCTATAACATTTCCATCTTGATCTTCTAATCGAACTTCATCTACATCATCTTGTGTAGAATATCCATATCTTTCAAGAACAACTTTAGTGATGTTTACATCTTCAGATGTTTTGAAAGTAAGAGTATCAAGATCAGAAACTCCAGGAACTCTAGCCCTTCTTCATTCAGTTGCTTTAGCAGTAACAGATAAGTCTCCTGATTTAACTACAGTATCCTTATCAGCCCCTTCTCTACAAGCAGCAGGACAGTTAGCATATACTTCCAATTCTGGATCTAGACATGCTAACATTATATCTGCATCAGTACAATCTACTCCAGCTCCTCACAATTCGCTTCTCATAAGCATTAGCATTACATATCCTCTAATTTCTTTTGTAGATTCAGCATTTGCAATTTGATTCATAATTGCGTTAGCTTTAAGAGCGTTTAAGTGGTTAGCATAGTAAGGAGTTCCTCCATTGTACTGATCTCCCCACAAAACTCTTGATAAAGCTGTACCGAATTCAGCTCTAGAGATAGTATCATAAGGCCTGAATGCATTATTTGGCATATTTTGACCCATGATACCTAATTGACAAGATTCAATAATGTAATCGTGAAGATCACCTTTAACTGAATCAATGTCTGTAAATGTACATGCAGCAGATGTATCAGCTTCCTTAGCAGGATTTAAAACTTTAGTAGCATATACAGATAACATTTTAGCCATTTCAGCTCTTGTAATGGCTCCATACATATTAGCGTTATCAATAGAATCCATTGTCGTAACGCCTTTGTCATGTGCCCAGTTGTAGGCATCTTGAAGTTCTTGGCTGTACTCAGCTCCGAACACTGATGCGCTAGGCAATGTCATTGTAACTGCAACTACCATTGCAGACAATGCAGTAAACATTTTCTTAATGTTCATGTTTTTTGTTGAATAAAAATAAAAGTCACAAAATAAATTACCAAACAGGGGTAGGGTTTCTGTGTCTCCACACAGTAAACTAACTCTCAGTGTAGAAATATTAGACACAAATGCAAGAGATTTTGACCAAAGTGGACATCTACATAACTTTAAAGCCCTAGTTAAAGGGAAATAAGAGATAAAATGCTGACTCACTTTCGTCAAGATCATCCAAGATTCGCGATTTACTCGCATGTCGATGATCCCCCATATTCGCCAAACAGGGAATACGAATTTAGGCATCTGCAAGCACGTTCTCATATCATTCTACCACGAGCGTCCCTTACAGTTGAGATTACGAACTATTTTAAATTTTGTGACAAATTTTGTCAAATTTTATACAAATCTGTACCTATTTTTATGAGTTTTTCTTGTTTTGAATTATGTTTTCTGCTTTTTTAGTTTGGCTTGACTTTTTGTTGGTTTGTTCTTTTCATCATTCTGAACGAATTGAGAGATCTTAGGTATCTTACCGTCATTCTGAGCGATAGCGAAGAATTTTATATACCGCATACCCCCCCCTCCCAATAAGAGAGAGGACGGGGTGGGGTTTTCAAAAAAATATTGTACATATAATATTATGTCATACCCCACTTTTAGACATCAACAAAAATCGAAAAATTAGACTTCTAAACCACCATATCTTTCTGTTTTTCACAAAATTCACAACAATAGTGAATTTCACTAATTCAGTGAACTTTTAGACAACAAAAATCATCTATCTTGTAAAAATTCACTATTTCATAGAAAGTGTGAAAAAATTTGCAAAATAAAATTTTTGGATTATACTTTAAAAAATTCACCGTTTCATAGAATAAGTGAATTTCACTAACTTAGTGAACTTTTAGACAACTAAAGTGGACAACATGATTGAGCATCCATGAATCGAATTACAGGCTCTCATCAAAGAAAAATGACTTACTCAAAAAGCTTTTTCTTCTATTTTGTGAAAAAAAGTTAGTGAAGTTAATGAGCTTTTAAAATGAAAAAGAAATATCACAATTCAGCGGGATTATTTATTACATCAAACTCTCTGAACTCCAATTAAATACCGGATTTTGAAGCAAGTTGATTATGATTATTCATTATTAGATATCGAAGAAAAATCCCCTCTCCCAATAGAAGAAAGCCTGGATGAAATTTCTGAAAATCATGACGCTCTGGACGACAACAAAGAATCTACTAAAATTTCTCCCCTTGATAAAGGGGATTCAGCGAAGCAGAGAGAATTTGAATCACAAAAAACTCCAACTCAAGAGCAGAATCAAAAAGAAGATGAAGACTTCAAAAAAAGAGCCAGAATTTTTAAGTCTTTCTAAAAATTATCCCCCTTTCATAAAGGGAACACACCATAGCTGAGAGAGATTTAACTCCTCAGTCGCAAGCGACAATCCCACTTGAAAGTGGAGCACAGCTTTCTAATATTGCAAACTTCCACAAATTCCCTATACTACCAACGTTTAGATTCCAAAAATCATGTCCACATATCTCTGACAAAATTTTCTTACTGATTCAACTATCAGACATCGAATTGCCAACAAAACTCAGGATTTTTATGATAAAAATAACTGTAAAAATCTAATAGAAATCTGACCATGAAAATGATCGATAACTAAACTAATTCTTAACATTTCTCCGAACTTTTTTCTTTTTGAAAAAGATGAAACTTTGAAGAAAATTTTGGAAGATGTCGTGGCGAAAAAGGAGAGTTGAACAGCAAAAATAATCCGATGAGATGTGCTAGAATGAGATTTAGATCAATTTGAATGAAAGAAAAATCAGACTTTTGTCGTATGAAATTTACCATATTATATTACATCTCCTATTCTAAGAATGTTTTTCTGAGATCGAAAAGGGGAGTTTGCAGGTTGACTTTTTATGGTTCAGGATGAAGTTTGACAAAAACTACGCTTCGATGCAGGGAAAAAATCATATTTATATTGGATTTTGAATTATGCTTATGAAGTACAATATCTTAAAACAGTTCCCGCTAAAGCTTTTTCTCCTGCCCCTAAAGTTAAAAGCTGTTTAATCTGACTCGTAAAGAAAAATAATGTTCCAAATATCAAATTTGATGAATTAATCAAATTTTTAGATTTATTTTCCCCGTACAGTAGAAAAACCTTATGAAAGATTTCTAAAATGATTAGTAAAAAATGAGGTAGTTTCGTTATTCCTGAAAATTTAAGCAACAAAAGATTGGAGGGGCTGGGTTGGTCTCAACTTGAAGAAATTTTCATGCCTTAAAATTTTGTGTAAAAAAACTTGCATTTTAAAAATTTTCGTCTATAATAGCACCACCACCAAAATGGTGCTATTTTATTTCCTAACCAATTATAACCATGTTTAAAGGAAAAGTTTATGTTTATAGAAACAACAACTGAAAAGAGGAAGAATTTGAAAAAGAATTCGATAATCCTCAAGAGTTTAATAACTTTAGAAAGACTTATCGCCAGCCAGAATTTGAAGGTCCTTTCATGTGACTATGAGATTGGGCACATCTACAGAATTATTTCAATAATTTAATAGATAGAAGATTCTGACTCGAATCTATGCCTGAAGCTGAGGAAGAACAAAAAAGTCTTCCAAGTGGAATCAACTTCGATGAATACGAATCAGAACTTCAAAAAATGGAATATGAAGAAGCTCATAAAACTGAAAAAATTCAATGACTTAAAGCTAGTATAGCTAAGCTAGAAGATTTCAAAAAGAAATTTAAAGCAAAAGGAAGAGATGATATGATTAAAAAGATTGATAAAGACATCGCTTCTACAAAAAAAGAGCTGAGCGAATTGGAAAAATAAAGTTATTTAATCACAAAAAGTCCCACAATTGTGGGACTTTTTTATTTTAAAATATACTCTACCATTGAACCGATTTCGATTTCCTCTCCATCAAAACACTGAATTACATTTTCCAATTTTACCTCATCTATTGGATCTATTTCAGGACAATTAATTTCTGGACGAATAGAAAGAAAAATCTGATCATTTAACTGATCTATACTCTCTACAAATCCAATCTGATTTTTTCACTTTCTTATAGCTTCTCTTGATTTTAAGAGATTATAAACCTGTTTACGAATTATACTAAAACGCTTATGAATAGTACTGTATGGAATTTTGTTTTCAAATGTGGATGATTTCGCTAAAGGTTCATCGTGATATTCAAAAATAGCAACATTATCGAAATAATCTTCATTAAGAAAAGATTGAAGAAGTCTCATATCTCCCTCCGTTTCTCATGGAAATCAAATTATAATATTCGTACGAATGAATGAATTTGGAAACAAATTACGAATTCATTTCAGTAATGTATGTATCATTTTATCATCATAAAAACGCCCCATTGATTTGAGTAATTTTGGAGAAATATGCTGTAAAGGAATATCAAAATATGGAATAAATTTTTCGAGAGTGGCAAAATCTTCGAGCTGCTTCAGCGTTAGAATGTCTGGATATAAATACAAAATACGATACCTGAAATCATATGGAAGTTTATCTAATTCATGAAGTAACGGTAAAAGTTGAGATTTTGAAGAAAAATCTGTCCCATATCTCATTGTATCTTGTGCAACTATAATCAATTCTTCTATTCATTGTTTGAGTAAATTTTCTGCTTCTGAAAGAATAGATTTAATTGGCAGGGAAGTTAATTTTCATCTGATTTGTGGAATTATACAGAAAGCACAAGAATTATTACATCATTCTGCGATTTTAAGATATTCATAGCGATTCTCATAATTTGTAAGCAATCTTGGTGCAGAATATCGACAAAAATCTTCAAATCTTTGGCTACGTTTTGTTAGACTTTCTATATTTGCAAAAGTTAGGTCATTTCGTGAAAGATAGGAAATGTTTTTATTTTTTAATAAATTTTCTCGCTTATCTAATTCTGACTTATACGCATTATCAAGAACATTTTTTGATTTTAATACTTTCTCAAAATACTGAACTCAACATCCAATTAAACATATTTTCTTTTTTTTCTTAAGTATTTTATTTATCGTTTGGAACATTTCTTCACGACCAGAAGAAATAAATCCACACGTATTGAGTAAAACTATTTCTACCGCCGAATCATAAGGATCGGAATAATATTTTATCTTATCTGAATTTTCACTCAAAAGTTTTCATAAAAACAATTGGCTGTCCACCAAATTTTTATTACATCATAGATTTATCATAGAAAGATGTACCTTTTTCATTCTATTCATTCAGCGACAAAAAATTTAAACCAGGCTCTTGAACTAATGATTTATTGTATTTATCTTGAAATTGAAGTAAAGCCCAATTTATTTCTTCAGGAATTGAAGATTGAATTTTTGATATAAGATATTCTTTGGAATCCAGTTCATATTTATCAGAAAAAAGTGAAATAATATCATTAACTGGGATTATTTTTCAACCCCGCTCAAATTGATAATCTCATGATTTTATGGTCTTTTTAGCAGAAGAATATAAATCAAAATATTCTTTTAATTTTGAACTATAATACAGCATAGAATAGTTATTTTTTAAGTATTTCTGAATCTCTGCTATGTAAGAATTCTGCATTGAAAGGAGTTTCTTATTCTTTTCTGTCGTAGAATTTGGAATACTTTTACATGAAAATAGAGTTTTATTATATGAAACACAAAGTTTGTCTCATTTTTTTACCAATGTGATTTTCTTCACGATTGCAAGTTCTTCTGCTG
>JAEEGF012406120.1_pt1 | contig 15639 bp, 13 predicted proteins | sample 9134171 | NCBI WGS metagenome assembly JAEEGF01 (sample SAMN16246542, study PRJNA631951) | gut metagenome | biome: gut microbiome; feature: rumen; material: AP-attached | host: Bos | place: Iran: Karaj | collected 2018-10 | reverse complement strand
GGTTAAGTTTATTGTATCAGAAGATAAACTGGAAGAATCTATTCCTGATGTCTTTGAAAAAACAGGGAAAAAGTCAACAATTCTAACATATTCCTCTTTCGCATTCTTCCATACCATACCTTTCTTTCATCTTGATCGTAATATTGATGAATGGGGAGAATACCTTTATAGATACATAAATGGCAAATGGGGAGTTTCCAGCTGGGAAGATATTTTCGGAGAGGAAGTGTATAAGGACAATAAAATTTGGGTATCAGCACTCCCTGACACGCTGGTATTAACTACTCCTATCAAGCCTTCATTTGTTAATAAGTATCATTCCTTAAATGAGAAGAATTTCAATGATTTTATCAATGAGTGGAAAAATTGGTCCTTACAACTAAGGTCTTTTTCAACTGATTCTTTGATAAATCGGGCCATAACAAGAGTTTTCACCGAATACAGCAAAAACAATGCAGACAGTTGCGCATTATGTTCATTGCCAGGTTGCATTGAGGTCAGGAGGTATCCTGGTTCTTTCAGCGATTATCCATTTGATATCGTTCACGATTGGGAGTATATGATGAAAGCATCTGATCGTTTCGCATATGTCCCAAGTCTTGATTCTGATAAGGAGATTGTATACATAACACCAATTATTTACAGAATCCTATCTGAATATATTGGAGGTGTCTATGAGAATGAAGAGGATACTGATATCGAGAATAATAAATGGATAGAGATTAATGAGGATAGATTAGCTGAGCTCAGAAAGCTAATCCAAGCTAACAGAATTCATTGGGGAACTACTTGGCGTTTTGAATCAATGCCGATATTTTTCTGGATCTATCTTTACAACGATGGATTTGTTGCCGATCTCCGAACATCCGGGTGCGCAGGAGAGACTGTTTTCTTCCCTAATGACTTAACAGAAGAGAAGGCGTATTTGTCTGAATGGATAGAATAGCTATTCTGCCTGGGAAGTAAAAGTAACAGTTATACAGTCAGTTGATGGCATCTCAGCCTGCCTCAGACTACCCCTGTGACTATCCCAAGTTTCTGAATACAAGTGTAAGTAGTTGATAATAAGATTATTACCTCAAAATACACTTTCTTTGGAACGAGGAAGAATATTGATTTGATAATCAAATAATTATGAAGAATCCCGCGGTAAAAACCGCGGGATTCTTTCTTACTTTATTTCAAAATCATAAGTTATCTGGTAACCATCTTTAACCGAACAGAACCACTCGTGTAGTCCGTCATTATAAAGCAGAGATGCGGAGTCAAAGTGGGTAGGATCCTTTTGATAAATTAGTTTATACCTATATGTTCCAGGGGGAAGGCTAATTCCAAAGCTACCTACTATGGCATCACTTGATTTCCCGGGGAAGAGAGGATCTCTGTCAGCAAAGTTTGTATCAATTATCCCTGGGCGGAATTTCCCACAGACACCATCCTTAATTGTGGCGATTTCACCCCAGAAGTATCCAGGAAGGTATCTTCCATAAACTGTATCTGGACTGTTGTTTGTAATTGTAAAGAATGGCCCACGGTAATTACCCTTGGGAATGTATGTTGAATAAACCAATTCAACCCCTGGATTCGGTTCTAATATCCTTTGAATAAGTAAAAAGCCGCTACCCTTATCATACTTTAATTGGACCTTGATTCCAATGACATCCTTATCACAAAAGAACACCTCTTTTGAGAGTGTATCAAGACCAAACTCCTGGGTCTCAAAAGAGCAGAATATTTTGTAATAGCCATCTTCTGCTAATGGTATTGTCTTTTCTGATTCCTTTTGACAAGGAATAGGTGTTTTTGTCCCACTAGGAGATACTACATAAACATCAGATTTTAGACCTTGTGAGAAATCTGATTCATGAATGTTACAGGAGAAATCAAGAGTCTTAACCTGAGCTCCAAGAAACAAAGGCAACCCCATTAAACAGAATATAACAATGATAAACCTATTCATACGACCTAATTACTGCAAATATATAGCCATTTTATGCAGTATGTGAGATATAATGCATAAAAAAGCCAATGAAAAGCCAGGGATAGTGTCCAAGACAAATTGTTGTCAGTTAAAGGCCTCTCAACCTGCCTCAGGCTTCCCCTGTGACTATCCTAAGTTTTTGAATACAGTGGTAAGTAGTTGATAATGAATCATTTAACAGCAACTACTCCATATATGGAACGAGGAAGAATATTGATTTTATAATATATTGAAAATCAATAAATTACAAGACTGCCAAGGTTGATTCCTTGGCAGTTTTTGGTTATTTAGCCACTTTGGGACTATCCCTGGAAGAAGAGGAATTGTTGGGGCTTTTTATTATATTTGTAGAAATCCTTGGAAATGAAAAAGTTCATTATTCAATACTGGTGGACACTCATCGCTTTCATGGCGTTTGTCATGATCATCATGCTTGTCCTTTTTATGACCGCCCCGCCTACCGTATTTGAAACCATTGTCGGTATCCTGTTATTATTGACGTTAATCGCACTGCTCGCCTCATGGGTCATCTTACTGATAAATAAGCAATGGCTGAAGTGTTTTCTCTCGTTTGTATTATCTTTGGTGACGATTGTCGTCCTCGGAGGGATGCTTGCCTTTTCAGCAATGTGGGGACCCGGCTATGATGACTTTGGTAAAAAACATAAAATACCTGATGGCCTGGAATACAGTATTCCATTAGAGAGCTCTACTCTATCTGTTGCAATAGACAGTTTGGATATAAACACATATCTTCAAATCTGGGATGGTGATCAAGGAGGAATCTATGATTATGACTTTTATTATGGCTCCATACCTGCCGGAGAAGTGTTTCTTCGATGTTTTGAGAGTACAGAGAATATTCCACTTTCCGAAAGCAGACTCCCTGAAAGAAGCAAAGTCTCTATTGATTCTACAGAAGCGTTTTCTCAGCTTGTACATAATCAGAGTTTTACCATCTACGAAGGTGACTGGGATGACTATTATGCTGCAAGGATTGAAGTCTGGCATAAGGATGCCAAAACCGGGCAGGAAACCAAACTGATGGAGAAGGTTTATCGTGTAGAGGGGTGGATGAGATAATAATCCGTATAAGACTTCCCCTGTGACTATCCGAGTTTTTGAACACAAGTATAACTGGCTGACAATAATCAGCATACAAAGGCTAGACTAATTTTTGGAACGAGGAAGAATATTAATATTAAGCCCGCTGCAAAACAGCGGGCTTAATTTTTACTTCAACATAATGGTGCGGAGGTCGTCGATGTCTTTCTGAGGAACGCCTATCTTGACCAGATACTTGGCTATTCGCTCCTGGTAGGTTCCGCTGTCGGTCTGACTGAAGATGGTCTTGCGGATGGACTTGTAGCTGTACGCTGTGCGTACGTGTCCGTAATACCAGTTGCCGTCGTCGTCCTTGGACATACCCCAGTCTTTGGGCGAGAAGTAGGTGAGCTCATAGTCTTTGGCCATATCGCTCTCGCTTACGCCCAGGGTCCCCAGCAGCAGGACGGCCAGGGTACCGGTACGGTCACGGCCGGCGGCGCAGTGGAAGTACACGGGCTTCCCTTCCCTGAGGCGGGCCACTATCCAGCAGAAAGTTTCCTTTACCTTGGCGGGATTATCCCTCACCATATGGTTGTAGCCGCTGTCGAAACCGGGGGCCAGGAAAGCGACCGTACTGCCCAGCGGAGATTCTTTAGGAACGTCGGAGGCTTCACGAAGGTCTACTTCGGCCTTTATGCCTTCGGCCAGCATTTCGGCCTTGCCCTTATCGCTGGTGCGGGATTTATGGATGGCTCCGCCGCGATACAGTTTGTGGAAGGCTACGGTTTTGCCGTTGAGACCTTTCCAGCCGCCCAGGTCACGGCCGTTGCGCACATTGGGTTCAAAGTAAACCTGACGCAGGAGACCGGTGGTCACAAAGCTGCCGCTGGCCACTTGCTTTCCGGAAGAGGTAACCGTCCACTCATAAGTGGTCTTGGGCACCAGGTTGGTGATTTCCTGCTTGCCAACACCGGCGGCCAGGGAGTAATCCCGGGTCCAGTCTCCTTCTTTCACCGTAAGGGTCTGGGCCGAAGAAGAAGCCGTCCAGGTAATGGTATAGGTAGGAGGAAGCTCAATGTCGTTCTCACTGGGACCGCCGCCCGGATAGCCTATGACCTTGGTGTCATAGTACTCCTTGTCCGTATCCGGATTGTTGGTATTGGGATAGTTGACTTCTTCCATATACTTCTGGACATACTGGTTGGTGGCCAGGAAGGCGTTGGCGGGTTCCGGTTCCTCTTTGCCGGTTCCTATGAGACAGGAGGAAATGGCACGGGAAAGGGTCCATTTGTCGTCATCGGCCTCAATGTTCCAGTACATAGCGCCGCGGAGGCCTTTCTTCTGGATGTATTCGGCCTTGAGGCCCACGGATTTGGCATTATCAAAGCTGAGGACCATATTGCCCAGATCATCTACCAGGAAGGGAACCTGGGCCGTGTTGTCCCACATTTCCGTATACTTGCCGGGCGTGATGTCGCGGTAATCCAGGCAATCGGTGGTAAAGGCCTTGCCGTCTCCGTGGCCGTAGAAAGGAATGCCCAGGACAATCTTCTCGTACGGGACACCTTTATTAAAATGGAGGGTTACGGACTCGTCACAGCTACGCTTGGTCTTGGAAGACTTATACAGGCCGGCGTTGTGATACGGCGGTTTGCCCATATCATACGTCATAATGTTGATGAAGTTGAAATAGGGCGTAACATCCTTGAAGTCAATGTACTTGGCGCTGGAAGAGGAGGCCATGGTAAGGAGCTTGTCTGCTCCCAGCACGGTGCGCAGTTCCTTCACCAGGAGGGTGAAGTTCTTGGTATCGTCCGGCGATGAGGAGATACCGGCATCACTGCTGGTGGGATACTCCCAGTCCAAGTCAATACCGTCCAGACCGTACTGGTTAACGGCCTTGAGGCAGTTCTGGGCAAACTTCTTGCGATGGGTTTCGCTGGCGGCCATTTCGCTGAAATTGCCGGCCTCCCATCCGCCTATGGACAGGAGCACTTTCAGGGTAGGCTTATCCTTTTTGAGCCCTGCGATGGTGGTCAGGCGCGAAGGCGTCTTGATATCCAGGGTCTCGAAATCGTTGTTGATATGAGCAAAGGCGTAGCAGATATGGGTGAGGTACTCCGGATTGGGGATGGTCTTGTCCCAATACGTGGCGTAACCCACAATGACAAACCCGTCCGGAGGCGTAACCACGGGCGTCTGAGGATCCGGATCGGTGGTTTCCGGTTCGTCGGGTTTCTGGGGTTGGGTCTGGTTGTTGCCGTTGTTGCTGGGCGTGGGGATTACGTAGCCGTTGATGGGCTTCTCACAGGACAGGAGAAGGGCGGCTGCGCAAAGGAGTGTTAAAAATATGTGTCTCATATTTGCGAAAATATGCGTTTTTATACTCATATTACTCTCAATTTGCGCAGGATTGCTCCCAATTTGCAAGCGCCGGCGGAAATGCCTATATTTGTCTGGTTATTAGAAGTGTATCTATGAAAAGAATCTTACTCCTTCTTGTGAGCCTGGTCGTGGCATACAGCGCCACGGGCCAGAATCTCCCTGCCTATCTGGAGGCCGAAGAGCTTCCGGACGCCGTTATCTTCCTTCCGCCGCCTCCGGAGGAGGGTTCGGCCCATTTTGAGCTGGATCAGGCCATGTACGAATGGGGAAAGACCCAGCGTGAGGGAGATCGGGGCCTGCAGGCCATTGCCGAAGGTACCACCGACGTGGACACCATGGCCCTGATGTTCAGCAAGGCTTTCGGCCTGAAACTTTGCCAGGAGGATACCCCTAAGACCATCCATCTCCTGAAGCGGAGCATCCGTACGTTCCGCCTGGGGGCTTCCAAGCCCAAGGCCCACTACATGCGGCTTCGGCCCTTTGTGTTCCATCAGGAAGGGACGCTGATTCCCGAATGGGAAGAAGAAGAGCGCGTCACGGGCTCCTACCCGTCCGGTCATACCGTACGTGGCTGGGGCATGGCCCTGGTGCTGGCCCAGCTCAATCCGGAAAACCAGGACCAGCTGCTGCTGGCCGGCTACGAATGGGGACAGAGCCGCGTCATTGCCGGTTACCACTGGCAGAGCGACGTGAACGCCTCGCGGCTTTTGGCTTCGGCCTGTTTTGCCAGGCTACAAGCCTGCAAGGAGTATCTGGAAGACGTAGAAGCCGCCCAGGAAGAACTGAAAGAGTTCTTGAAAAAGGAGGACGACTAAACACAATAAACCCCGGGTTCATCGCCCGGGGTTTTACTTTACTTAAGCAGGGAACGCATAGGTTCTGAGACTTTGTTGAATTCGGCCTCTCCTATGACCTGGCACTTTCCGGTGAACTTGGCATCCAGTTCTACCTGCAGGCGCTGGAAGAAGAGATCTCCCTGTACGGAACTGCCGGTCTTGAGGGACAGCGTGTCCTTTACATAGAAGCGACCCTCGGTCATGGTGCCGTTGAAGTCTATGAAGGTGCAGAAGATGTCACCTTTTACCACAGCCTTCTCACCCACTACGACGCGGGCCTCGGAATAGATGCGGCCTTCGAAGGTGCCGTCAATGCGAATGTCGTTGGCGGTGGCAATGTCTCCTTTGAAGATGGCACCCGCGGCAATGCGGTTTACCTCATTGATATTGATGTTAGCCATAACGGTCTGTATTATTCGTTATTCTCAGGGGTTTCTTCTGCAGCGGGGGCTTCTTCGGCCTTGGGGGCTTCCTTAGGCTGTACGGGAGCCTTGATGCCCTGGGTCTTGGCTACCTGCTCGAACTCTTTCTCAGAGAGAACACGGCAGTTGCCGTTGAACTTGGCATCGAGGTCCACCTGCAGACGCTTGAAACGAAGGTCTCCGTCTACGGAGCAGCCGGGCTTCAGGGACAGGGTGTCCTGCACATAGAATGTACCCTTGTTCATGGTACCGCTGAAATCTACATTGGTGCAGATGATGTCTCCGTTCACTTTGGCGTTTTCTCCCACCACAATGCGGCCTTTGGACTTGATGCAGCCCTCAACCTGACCGTCGATGCGGATGTCGTTGGGAGTGGTAATTTCACCTTTGAACACAGCGCCCTCAGACAGGCGGCTCACTTCATTCAGGTTAGTATTGGTTTCCATATCAATTGTTTTTTGTGTTTACCCGTGGATAATGGAACAAATATAACAAAAAATCAATATAAAACCTCTACAATCCCATATTTTTTGCCCCTTTCCCACAGTTTGGTGTGTAAACGGCCTCAAAACGCACAACGGAAACACCGAAGTGCAGTAGACGTCACTGATTTTTGGACGTATAATGCACTCTGACCCGGAAATCTGTCCCACCATCCTCCGGAATTTATTTTTCGGGACGGGACCCGAAAAACCAATTTTCTCCGGATTTATCAATCCCGTGTGTGAAAACACCCCCAAACGCACACCGGAAGGGTCTGAAACACTTCCCGTATGTGAAACAGGCCCAAAACGCACACCGGAATGGTCAAAAACACTTCCCGTATGTGAAACAGGCCCAAAACGCACACGGAAAATGACCTTAGTCTGCCTTAAGCACACTTTCTGGATTCTAGGGCCATTTTTGTGCTTTACCCCCACTCTTCAACCAGACTTAAAGCACACTTTCGGCCTTCTACGCCACATTTTGTGCTTTACCCCCGGGTAAACACCCCCTCTAAAGCACACTTTGGGCTCCGTAGGGCATTATTTGTGCTTTAGCTCTGGACGGGAGATCCCGGGGCAAAGCACGGGATAAGGAGAAGGGACCGAAGAAGAAGGTAGTAGTGTCGCAGGTGAGAAGTAGTAGTGTCGCAGGCCTGCGTTTTTTCGTTAGCCTGCGACGCTAGAAAGCACAAGATGGCGAAAAGCGTCGCCGGTCAAGAGAAAAATGCGGACCGGCGACGTTTTGAGTCCTGACCTGCGACGATGAACGGGAGATCCCGGGGCAGAGCCCGGGATGAGGAGAAAGGCCGAAAAGGGCTGGCACCGAATGGAATGATAATCAGAAAGATAAACACGCCAACCCCCATCAAACACAGGGGGGTCAACCAGTCAACCAACAAACAATCAATCACTTGAGTGCCAGCGCACAAACATTAGTGACCGGAAGGGAGAGCCTCCGGAAGGCGTAGCCGCCCATGGCTCGTGAATGGGAGGGGCCCGCCCCGTAGGGGTGGGAGGGATAGGACCGAAGGTCCGTACCTTCAGGAGGCTCTCCCTGGAGGGCACGTCTTTTAAAAATCATTACCGGAGGATGGAGGATTTGGAGGATATAGGTGAAATTTTGATAAAAAGGGGCAAAAAGAGCAGAATTTCAGTTTGTAACTTTGAGAAGGTGTTTTCTTACAATCTGACAGTAAAAATTTTTACGGATCGTTTTAAATGGTTTTATTAATCCAAAACGAGTTAATTATTAGCGGATTATGCTCCTTTTGTGCATTTGCAAAATTGAAATATGTTTCCAATCTTTGCATTGGTTAGTTGATTTCACTTTTGCCAATCACAACTGTCATCTCTTGTAGATGCGGCTTTTTGTGCTTATTTGAGATATAGTTACAGAGAATACAGATTTGTTAAAACATAATATTGATATGATCTGTAGCCCCCGGAGCGAGTCGTGAGACCCGCTCCGGTTTTTTTATCCCAGAGGAGGGAAGGTGGCCCGGCTGCAGATACCGGGCATACATTGCTCCAGGGCGGCCAGTACCTGCTTGGGCGTGTAGCCCTGGCGCAGGCCCAGGAGTACCGTGTCGTCTCCGGCGAGGGTGCCCAGAATGGAATCGGTGGGGTGCTGGTCCAGGTAGGTAGCCACGGCAGCCGCATAACCTTCCAAGGTCCGTATCACGGCCAGAGGGAAGGAGATTTCCACCCGGATGATACCGTTGACAACGGAAGGAGAGGCCGCCTCTTTGGTTACGGTCTGGGGAAGTCTGTATCCCTCTCCCGGGAGTTTGCGGATATGCAGGGCCTTAAGGTCGCGCGAGAGCGTGGCCTGGGTGGTGGCGATGCCTCGCTCGCTCATTTTCTCAATGAGTTCTTCCTGACTGAAGATGTTTTCTTTGCCCACAATTTCCAGCAGGGCCGACTGACGGGATTTGATGTTCTGCATAGTTTTCTCTTTTTGCGGTACAAAGATAGTGAATAAAAATGAATATTTGCGAATAATACAACAATTTATACAAAAATTTCTTAAAAAGTTTGCATATCTCATTTATTCTGTGTTCCTTTGCATCGGTTTAGTTCAGTAGTGTATTCTAAATATATTCACAATGAAAGTGCTAAAATTCGGCGGAACCTCTGTGGGAAGCGCCCAGCGTTTCAAAGAGGTCGCACGCCTTATCACCGCCGGAAAGAAGGATATCGTGGTTTTGTCGGCTATGTCCGGTACCACCAATACGCTGGTAGAGATTGCCGGCTATCTGTACAGTCGTAACCAGGACGGAGCAAGGGATACCATTGCTTCCCTGCACGCAAAGTATAATGGTGTTATCAGGGAGCTCCTTTCCAAGCAGGAAAGCAAAGAGAAGGCCCAGACATACATTGACGGCATTTTCAACACCCTCTCGGATATCACCAAAGAGCCCTTTGGCGATATTCAGGAGCGGATTATCCTGTCGCAGGGAGAGCTGATGTCCACCTTCCTGATGACCACCTATCTGGAAGAGCAGGGCGTGAACGTCAGGCTCCTGCCGGCCCTCTCCTTTATGAGAACCGACGCCCAGGGAGAGCCCGACCTGGAAGCCATCAAAGGGCTTCTGAGCAAGCTTCTTGAAAAAGAAAAAGGGGCCGATCTGTACATCACCCAGGGCTACATCTGTATGAACGCACGCGACGAGGTAGACAACCTCAAGCGCGGCGGCTCGGACTATTCGGCCTGTATCATTGGCGCTGTAACCGGTGCCCAGGAAATCCAGATCTGGACCGACATTGACGGCCTCCATAACAACGATCCCCGCGTTGTGGAGAAGACCTCGGCCGTGCGGCACCTTCATTTTGACGAGGCTGCCGAGCTGGCGTATTTTGGAGCCAAAATCCTGCACCCCACCTGCATCCTCCCCGCCCGGTATGCCAACATCCCGGTGCGCCTTCTGAATACTATGGAACCGGAAGCTCCGGGAACCCTGATTGACAGCGTTCCGGATACGGGCGTCATCAAAGCCGTGGCTGCCAAAGACAATATTGTGGCCATCAAAATCAAATCGTCCCGAATGCTGCTGGCCCACGGTTTCCTGCGCAAAGTCTTTGAAATCTTTGAGACCTACCGCACTCCCATTGATATGATCTGCACCTCGGAGGTGGGCGTATCCCTGACCATTGACGACACCCGCTACCTCAGCGAGATTGTGCACGACCTCAAGAAGTACGGCACCGTGTCGGTGGACCTGGATATGTGCATCGTGTGCGTGGTGGGCGATATGGACTGGGCCAACTGCGGCTTTGAGTCCAAGGTTATGAACGCCCTCAAAGACATTCCGGTGAGAATGGTTTCCTACGGCGGCAGCAACTACAACATCTCCCTTCTGGTAAGGGAAGAAGACAAAGTGGCTACGCTTCGTTCTTTAAGTCAAACGCTCTTTGGATAATGGATACTTTGCTAAAAGGCTGTGGAACGGCTATGTTTACCCCTTTCCGCCACGGAGAGGTTGACGTAGAGGCCCTTGTTGCCACTACAAAACGCCAGGTGCAGGCTGGTGTCGATTTCCTGGTTCCCCTGGGAACGACGGGAGAAACGCCCACCCTGTCCAACGAAGAGAGGCTCCTGGTCTTCCATACCGTAAAAGAGCACGCCGCCGGTCACCCGGTGGTGGTGGGCGTGGGCACCAACAGTGTGCACGGCACGCTGGCCAATATGGAACTGCTCAAGGAGGCCGATGCCTATCTGGTGGTAGTGCCTTTCTACAACAAACCTCCGCAGCGCGGCATCTACCAGTATTTTAAGACCCTGGCCGAAGCTACGGACAAGCCGGTGATCCTCTATAATGTACCGGGCCGGACGGGAACCAACTGCGAGGCCGAAACCACGCTGGCCCTGGCCCACGATGTGCCCAATATCGTGGCTGTGAAAGAGGCCTCCGGAAACCGGGCCCAGATCCAGAAGATTATCCAAGGTGCCCCGGCCGGTTTCAGCGTGCTGTCCGGCAACGACGACGACACCCTGGCCGTGATGCGTATGGGTGGCCACGGCGTAGTGTCGGTAGCTTCCAACGTGGCCCCTATGGAGATGGCGCTGTTTGTACACGCCACCCAGAGCGGGGATTGGAAGAGGGCCGAAGAACTTAACGAGCGGATGAGCACCCTGTTCAAAAACCTCTTTGTAGAACCCAACCCCATCCCCGGCAAAGTGGCTATGGCCCGGCTGGGACTTATGGAAAACAGCCTCCGTCTGCCGCTGGTAACGGCCCAGGAATCGACGGAAGCCCTGATACAACAAACCCTGAATCAATTGTGGGCATGATCAAAGTGATTATCAGCGGCTACGGCCGTATGGGACATATGATAGAGAAGGAGCTCCAAAACAGGGGCATCCAGCTGGTAGAAGCCAGCGAGAACATTACGGCCACCGATCCGGATGTGGCCCGCGAATGTGTCTGCATAGATTTCACAACCCCGGAGGCCTTCCGAGCCAACTACGCCTTCATTGCCCGGCATTTCAAAGCCGCGGTGGTGGGCACTACGGGCTGGAATGATATCCAGGCCGATGTCCGCCGCGCCTTCGAAGAGGCCGGCACCCCTCTTATCTATGCCTCCAACTTCTCCCTGGGCGTGAATGCCCTTTTTGCGGCTGCCGCCAAGGCTTCGGCCCTTCTCAGAGGCGCCGGCTATGAGCCTTCCATTGAGGAAATCCACCATATCCACAAGCTGGATGCCCCTTCCGGCACCGCCATCACGCTGGGAAATCTGGTGGAGAAGGCCCTGGGAGAAAAGCCGGTCATCTCTTCGGTTCGTGAGGGAGAGGTGCCCGGTATCCATACACTTACCCTAAAATCGGACTGTGATGAACTCACGCTTAAACACGAAGCGTTTTCCCGCGAGGGACTGGCCAAAGGAGCTGTGGTGGCTGCTTTGATGACAGAAGGACTCCAAGGAGTTCACGAGTTTAGTGAATTATTGTAAATTTGTAAAGATTATGGAAAAAATCAGAGTAGCCATTGTTGGCTACGGCAACATTGGTCAATATACATTGGAAGCTATTGAGACTTCTCCCGATATGGTTTGTGCGGGAGTGGTCCGCCGGGTGCCCTCCAGGGAAGGTTTCCCGGAGCTGGCTCCTTATCCGGTGGTTTCGGACATCCGGGAACTGGGAAAGGTGGATGTGGCCATCCTTGCCACGCCTTCCCGCCTTTGTGAGGAGTACGCCAAGAAGTATCTGGCCCTGGGCATTAACACCGTGGATTCGTTTGATATCCATACCTCTATAGTAGAGTATCGCAGGGCCCTGTTGCCTCTGGCTAAGGAGAATGGAGCTGTTGCCATTATTTCGGCCGGCTGGGATCCGGGTTCCGATTCCATTGTCCGTGCCCTGATGGAAAGTATGGCCCCCAGCGGCCTTTCCTATACCAACTTCGGCCCTGGACGCTCTATGGGACATTCCGTGTGTGCCCGTTCCAAGGCCGGCGTGAAGGATGCCCTTTCTATGACCATCCCCACCGGAGAAGGCATTCACCGCCGTATGGTGTATGTGGAGCTGGAAGAGGGTGCCCGTCTGGAATACGTGACGGAAGCCATTACCTCTGACCCCTATTTTGCCCACGACGAGACCCACGTGATTCCGGTAGAGAGCGTGAACGCCATCAACAACGTGGCCCACGGCGTGAATCTGGTCAGAAACGGCGTGAGCGGAAAGACGCACAACCAGTTCTTTGAGTTTAATATGAAAATCAACAATCCGGCCCTGACCGCCCAGATTCTGGTGAATGTGGCGCGCGCTTCTATGAAGCAGCAGCCGGGCTGCTATACCACTATTGAGATTCCGGTCATCGATATGCTCTACGGAGACCGCGAGAAGCTGATCGGAAGCCTGGTTTAATTAGTTTTTAAAAATGAAAGTAGCCATTGTAGGAGCAAGCGGAGCCGTAGGACAGGAGTTCCTCCGCATTCTGGCCCAAAGGGATTTCCCTATGGACGATCTTGTACTTTTCGGGTCCGAGCGTTCTGCGGGAAGAAAGTATGAGTTCCGGGGAAAGGAGTATGAAGTGAAACTGCTTCAGCACAACGACGATTTCAAGGACATCGACATTGCCTTTACCTCGGCCGGAGCCGGAACTTCCAAGGAGTTCGCAGAGGATATCACCAAGTACGGATGCGTGATGATTGACAATTCCAGCGCCTTCCGTATGGACGAAGACGTTCCCCTGGTGGTACCGGAATGCAACGCTGAGGATGCCCTGGTGCGCCCCCGCGGCATCATTGCCAACCCCAATTGCACTACTATCTTAATGGTAGTGGTTCTCAAGCCCATCGAGCAGCTGAGCCACATCCGCCGCATTCACGTGAGCTCCTACCAGAGCGCCAGCGGCGCCGGTGCAGCCGCTATGGCCGAGCTGGAGCAGCAGTACCGCGAGATAGTGGAGACCGGTGAGGTGAAGACCGTGAGCAAGTTCCCCCACCAGCTGGCCTACAACGTGATTCCCCAGATTGACAAGATGACGGAGAACGACTACACCAAGGAGGAGATGAAAATGTTCAACGAAACGCGCAAGATTATGCACAGCGATGTTCGCACATCGGCCACATGTGTCCGCGTTTCCTCCCTCCGTTCCCACTCCGAGTCGGTGTGGCTGGAGACGGAAAAGCCGCTGGACGTGGCCGATATCCGGAAAGCCCTGGAAGGCGCTCCGGGCGTGACCCTGGTGGACGATCCCCAGAACTACGTGTACCCCATGCCCATCGAATCGGCTGGAAAAGACGATGTCTATGTGGGCCGCATCCGCAAGGACCTGGCCGATGACAACGGCATCACCCTTTGGCTCACCGGAGACCAAATTCGCAAGGGCGCGGCCCTCAACGCCGTCCAAATTGCCGAATACCTGCTGGAAAAGGACGAAACCCTCCGCTAAATCTTCCTTTTCTGCTAAAAAATTCGTAAATTTGCGCCGCATCCAAGATGTGACGCAAATTTTTTAATACTATAACATTATGCAGATCGTATCCGTATTCGGTAGAGAGATCCTGGATTCCCGCGGAAATCCTACCATCGAAGTTGAAGTTACCCTTGATTCCGGTTTTGTTGGTGTTGCTGCCGTTCCCTCTGGCGCATCCACCGGTGAGAATGAAGCCCTCGAGCTCCGCGATGGCGACAAGAAGCGCTACGGCGGTAAGGGCGTTCTCAAGGCCGTTGACAATGTGAACAAGGTGATTGCTCCCGAAATCATCGGTATGGACGCTACTCAGCAGCGCGCCATCGATAAGGCCATGATCGAGCTGGACGGCACCGCTACCAAGAGCAAGCTGGGCGCCAACGCCATCCTGGGCGTTTCCCTGGCCGTTGCCAAGGCTGCTGCCGCTGAGCTGGGCATGCCCCTGTACCGTTACCTGGGTGGCACCAACGCCTATGTTCTCCCGGTTCCTATGATGAACATCATCAATGGTGGCGCCCACTCCGACGCTCCCATCGCTTTCCAGGAGTTTATGATCCGTCCCATCGGCGCCGCCAACGAGGCTGAGGCCGTCCGTATGGGTGCCGAGGTATTCCACGCTCTGCAGAAAGTACTCAAGGGCCGTGGCCTGTCCACCGCCGTGGGTGACGAGGGTGGTTTCGCTCCCGCTCTCAAGGGCATCAACGACGCTCTTGACTGCATCATCGCCGCTATCGAAGGCGCCGGCTACGTACCTGGTAAGGACGTGACCATCGCTATGGACTGCGCTGCTTCCGAGTTCTGCTTCAAGGAGGACGGTAAGTTCTACTATGACTACAAGCAGCTCAAGGACGGTAAGAAGAAAGACCCTCGCGGCCGCAAGCTCACCACCGACCAGCAGATCAACTACCTCAAGCAGCTCATCAGCAAGTACCCCATCGACTCCATCGAGGACGGTCTGTCCGAGGAAGACTGGGAAGGCTGGGTGAAGCTCACCAAGGCCATCGGCGACAAGTGCCAGCTGGTAGGTGACGACCTCTTCGTTACCAACGTGAAGTACCTGCAGAAGGGTATCGAGATGGGTGCCGGTAACTCCATCCTCATCAAGGTGAACCAGATCGGTTCCCTTACCGAGACCCTGGACGCCATCGAGATGGCCCACCGTCACGGCTATACCACCGTTACTTCCCACCGTTCCGGTGAGACCGAGGACACCACCATCGCCGACATCGCCGTCGCTACCAACAGCGGCCAGATCAAGACTGGTTCCCTCAGCCGTACGGACCGTATCGCCAAGTACAACCGTCTCATGCGCATCGAGATCGAACTGGCCGACGAGGCCCGTTACGGTTACAAGAAGCTTCGCTAAGAAACTTTCGGTCAATAAAAAAGCTCCCGGATTGGATTCGGGAGCTTTTTTTGTTAAAGAGCGTCTTGCTTCAGGTCGTCTATGTATTTGGCGATGCGCCTTAGCTGCGTGGGGATGGCGATGCTCTGGGGGCAGTGGCTCAGGCATTCTCCGCAATTGATGCAGTGATCGGCCTGGCGGACGGTGGCAACGGCCCGGTCGTA
>JAEEGF011040494.1_pt1 | contig 15644 bp, 9 predicted proteins | sample 9134171 | NCBI WGS metagenome assembly JAEEGF01 (sample SAMN16246542, study PRJNA631951) | gut metagenome | biome: gut microbiome; feature: rumen; material: AP-attached | host: Bos | place: Iran: Karaj | collected 2018-10 | reverse complement strand
TACTTTTCGGCAAAAACACACGCTCCACTATCCCGGTATCTGGAAATACAATCCATCATCATCTCAGAACCTGTATAGAAAGGTTCGACGGGATGATAATGCACGAAACCGGCCACTTGGGAACCCGACTGTGCGTGGCATGAAGAGAACAATTGCGATATTATCGCAACAAGCAGAACCAGCCTATGCGCCAGCCGTTTCAATTTTCAACTTTCATTTTTCAACTCTTTCCAGTGTGGCCGAAGCCGCCCGCACCGCGCTCAGTGTCCGACAACTCCTCCACCTGAATGATTTCTGCCTGCTCATGTCGGGCGATAACCATCTGGGCGATGCGCTCGCCGTCGTTGATAACAAAATCCTCTTGCGAGAGGTTTATGAGGATCACACAAATCTCGCCGCGGTAATCGGCATCGATGGTGCCGGGCGAGTTGAGCACAGTGATACCTTTCTTCAGGGCCAAGCCGCTGCGGGGGCGCACCTGCGCCTCATAGCCTGCGGGCAGCTCCATGAAAAGGCCTGTCTTCACCAGTCCGCGCTCCATGGGGCGCAGTGTGACCGGCCCGTCGGGCAGGTATGCCCGCAAGTCCATCCCCGCCGACTGCGCAGTCTCGTACTTCGGCAGCGGGTGGTGAGAGGTATTTCTTATCTTGATTTGCATCATAAGACTACTAGCTATTCTGGCCAAACTAGTTCTTCTTGGTCAACACTTCATCAATCATGCCGTAGGCCTTAGCCTCTTCGGCGGTGAACCAGTGGTCACGGTCGCTGTCCTTCTCCACCTGCTCGAAGGGCTGTCCGCTGTGTTTGGCGATAATCTCGTAGAGCTCCTTTTTCAGCTTGAGGATTTCGCGGACGGTAATCTCCATGTCCGTAGCCTGGCCGTCGGCACCGCCCATGGGCTGGTGAATCATCACGCGGGCATGTGGCAGGGCGCAGCGCATGCCCTTCTCGCCGGCACAGAGCAGCACACTGGCCATCGAGGCGGCAAGACCCGTGCAGATGGTTGCAATCTTAGGCTGGATATACTGCATGGTGTCGTAGATTCCCAAACCTGCATAGACTGAGCCTCCAGGAGAGTTGAGGTAAATCTGTATGTCCTTTTCGCTGTCGACACTCTCAAGGAAAAGGAGTTGAGCCTGGATGACGTTGGCTGTGTAGTCGTCAACCTGTGTCCCCAAGAAGATGATGCGGTCCATCATCAGTCGAGAAAACACATCCATCTGTGTCACATTGAGTTGTCGCTCCTCCATGATGGTGGGCGAAATATAGCTGCTGGTGATGTCACCACTGTACTGGTCAAGTGCTAGTCCATTCATTCCCAGATGATGAACTGCGAAATTGCGAAAGTCGTTTTTCATTATAAGATTACTGATAAAAATAATGGTTCCTTAAAAATCATTTTTCAAAGTTACTACTTTTTTTTGACCGCCACAAAAAAAATTGCTTTTTTTCAAAAAAAAATGGGCCGAACGACATGTTCGACCCATTTTTAAGGTGTATTTTGGTCAATTTCTCGACTTACTTTGCCTCGAAAAGTTTGTTGAAATCGTCCAGCGATACGGTTTTCTCATCGAGTGTAACCGTTTGCTTGAGTGCTGCAAAGAACTTGTCGTCAAAGGCACGGTCATTGATTTGGTCCTGATAACGCTCATCGTCCAACAGCTTCTGTGCGTAGTTATCGACAACATCGTCGGGCAGGTTGGTCATGCCATACTGCGCGAACTGCTGTGCAGCCATGAGCTTAGCCAGACGCTTACGATCGCTGTCATCAACCTTGACCTGCAGCGACTGAGCAGCCTTGTCCTTGATGAGTTGCCATTCAAGCTGTTTCTTTGCAGTGGGGAACTCCTCGTCAATCTTTTCGGGAGTATTCTCCTTGCTGCGTGCAAGCAGGAATCGCTTGAGGAACTCATCGGGCAACTGCAGCTCGCCCACCATGCCACGCAACTTGTCCTCGGCATCAATGGTGAAACGGTAATTGCTATCGGCAGTCATCTGGTGGCGGATGCTCTCCTTGAGTTTGGCGAAATACTCCTCTTCGTTTGTAGCCTCGCCCTTGCCCAGAACATTGTCAAAGAACTCCTGATCCATCTCAGCCTCTTGGTTAACCATAATCTCGTTGATGGTCATCTTGAAGTCGGCAGTGATGGCATCAGCTCCCTCCTTGTCAACATTGAGCATCGATGCAATCTCGTTGGCGTTGCCACCATTGGCAGTATTGGGATTGAAGACAATCTCCTGTCCCACCTTGGCTCCGATGAACTTCTGCTTCTGCTCCTCGTCATGGAGATACTGAGGCATGATGATGGTGCGCTCGGTCTTGATGCCCTCGGCTTTCTCCTCACCGTTCTCATCAAGCTCAACGAGCGAGCCGCGCAACAGTGAATCGACAGCAGCCTCTTCGCCAGGCACTTGCTTGCCAAAGCGCTTGCGGTAACCCTCGTTGTGCTTTTGCACCATGTCGTCAGTTACCTCTATATTATAATAAGGTATAGTGATGTTATTGTCGATCGTGAGGTCAAACTCTGGAGCAACACCAATGTCAAACTTGAACTCAAAATCCTTGTCCTTATCGATGTCAATAGCCGAGTCGTTGGCAATCATGGGCTCTCCCAAGATGGCAATGTGGTTGTTGATGATATAATCAGAAACAGTTCGGTTAAGCATATGGTCAACCACTTCGGCTTTAACCTGGGCGCCGTACATTCTTTGCAACAATGCAGCAGGCACATGACCCGGTCGGAAACCCTTGATAGGACGTTGCCCCAGCTTGTTCAGTTGCTTTTTAACCTCATTCTTGTAGTCATCCTCAACGAAAGCAACGGTAAGAACACCGTTCACTTGGTCGATTTTCTCAAAGTTTACGTTCATTTCAGTAGTGCAATCTATGTTAAAATATTTGTTTTTGCAAAATTGAGCTGCAAAATTACACCAAATTCGTCGCCCGCCCAAATTTTGCGTGTTATTTTTTATTACCTTAACAGTTGTATCGATTGCGTTTCTTCATGTTAAGGCGGCAGTTACTATCGCCAGTAAACACCACTTTGCTCTGTGCCAGGCTCTGGATAGCCTGTGCCACTTGCTCACGGAACGAGATTACACACTTGTCGATGCCAAAGAGTTGTGTGATCATTTGAATGAGCGCGTCTTCGCTCATTTCGCCCCGTTGCTCTAGTTGCTCGATGATTGCGTTCTTGATTTCAACCAGTGGTATGTCTTCCCATCCTCGCCCGCTCTTGATACGGTAATTGCAATAACCCTCACGGGCATTTAGTTCGCCCCAGTAATAAGGCACCTCGCGTGTGCCGCTAGGATCTTGCGCTGCGGTTTGCTTGAGGAGCCAGGTGACATATCTCTTGACACGGTCATTGATCTTGCGCACGCTCCATATACGACACATTCGCGTGCAGGCATAATGGAATGTGATGGGCTGCTCGGCGGCCAATATCTTTTTCATCTGCGACAGAGTCAACGTTGGACTGGTGACCAATGTGGTGATGCCGCCCTTTTCTATAGGGGCAATCTGGGCCATCGTGTATGGCACTTTCCCAGGATTGACTGATGTGCAAACTTCAGGCTCGTCCTCTTCCTCGTCTTCTTCCTCTTCCTCTGCCTCTACCTCTGCCTCTACAGGGGGCAAATCGTTGGGTTTCTCGTTATGCTCACTGTCAGATGCCATCTTGACGGGTTGTCCAGTAACGATATGGGCTGATGAATCTTGTGATGATTCATCTTCTTGACCAGGTTCCTCGCTGGGCGCAAGCACTATTTCTTGCTCATCTTTTGTCGCTCTTTCCTTTCTCTGCTCAATTTGTTGCAGGGCCTCCACCACTTGCTGGACGACACGATCGCGGTTGAAGTACCAGTCGACTATCCAGATGCGAACTAAATTCCACCCCAAGGCAGACAAAACTGCTGGCTGGCACACCTCACGGTCACGAACAGTCTTGGTGTCGCTATATCCCTTACCATCGCAAAGAATTCCCAGCAAGTATTTGCTCGGGTCATCTGGATCGATAACCGCCAAGTCAATCTTAAACTTTGAGCGTCCTACTGTCATAGTCACCTGATAACCCTTATCGGTCAATACTTGAGCCAACTGCTCAGCCATCACATTCACCTCGGGTTGCTGGGTACTAATCTGATAACTAGTACGGCCATCGCGTGCAAACTCCAAAAATTGTTTCAGACCCTGGACGCCCAGTGACTTCGACCGGTTTAGGTCAATCTGTTCGGGCTGCAATGTCGAGAAGACCATCATCTCGTAGCGTGCACGCGACACTGCCACATTGAGTCGGCGTTCACCACCACTATTGTTCAATGGTCCGAAGTTCATCGACACTTTACCGCGTGCATCGGGACCATAACCAATTGAGAACATAATCACATCCCGCTCATCGCCTTGAACATTTTCCAGATTCTTGATGAAGAGTGGCTCCTCGCAGTCGGTTGCATACGCTTCAAGCTCGGGATTTGCCGTAAAGGCATCCAACAAGAGGTCCTCAATCATGTTTTGTTGAGAAATGCTGAACGCGACAATTCCTATACTGAACTTGCGCAGTTCTTTATCACCCAGTCGCCGCATCACCTCGGCAACAATCGCCTGTGCCTCGGCGGAATTGCTGCGCGAACGGCCGTAGTCATAGACGCCCTGCACGTGAATAAAGGTAACCTTTGTGTTGCGGTCATCTACACTGGGGAATGTGATGAGTCGCCCGTCGTAATATTGCGAATTACTAAATGCAATCAAGCTCTCATGGCGGCTTCGATAGTGCCATCTGAGGTGACGCGAGGGAAAGTCGAGGGCGATGGCGTCATCGAGCACGCTATCCAGGTCGTCTATAACAGCCTCCGACTCATCTACCTGATTAACATTAAAGAAGTTGGTTGGCGGCATTTGCTTCGGGTCTCCAACAACGATGAGCGACCTACCTCGAGCAATGGCTCCCACTGCCTCACTGGTAGGCATCTGCGACGCCTCATCAAAAATCACCATGTCAAATGGTGGCTGATTCAGATCGAGGTACTGCGCAACCGAAATGGGGCTCATAAGCATACAAGGACACAGGTTGGGCAGTATGGGAGAAAGATGGTCCATGATGTTGCGCACACTCTGTCCTCGTCCGCGATTGGCAATATTGCGTCGCAAATATCCAATCAGTGGATAAACCGACGGATTGGCCGAGTACTCGCGCAGTCTTCTTGCCAACTGGTTATACAGCTGTTTCTTAGTCAATACTTGGAATTGATGATCCAGTTGCTTGAAGCGCTTGATGGTTTCCTCAAATACGGGACCCGAGAACGATGCAAGCAGCTCATTTTCGGCAAGTACATCTGTAATCATCTTGTGGTAAACGCCCTTTTTCCAAGCATTTGCTACCTGATCGGCATCCTCACCTACCGCTAGCGCAGTAAGCACCTCATCCACCTTATAGGGACGTAATTCGGCCGCACGATCAGTCCATAGTTTCCAGTCGCGGCCCTTGTTCTTGACCGATGGTGCCATTGCGCTTGCAAGCTCGCCGATGTGCTCATTGTCGGGATCTTCAAACGCACAACATCCACTCATTCTCACTTGAGTCTGCTGCAGTGCAGAATAATCCTTAGCCGTCTTACTCCACAGCGCAGCATGCTCGGCAATGATGCGTGGATTGAATGCTGTAACCTGCTTGAGCTGTGTGATTATCATGTCTCGCTGTCGTGGCTTAAATCCCTCAGCAATGCGTTTCAGCAGACGTTCGGCATCGGCATATAGACCTTTGAGCTGTTGCCAGTCGGTATTGTCCTTATTAATATTGTATCCGAGACAAGTATTCAGACGGTTCTGCCAGTTGGCATCACAGCGCGCATCAGCTTGCTGGAAATCTAGGAGCACTTGCAGTAACTGGTCAATGTCAGGGTCTTGCTGAACGACAAGATACGGTTTGAGCTTTTTAGTGAACTGCCATCGTTTGAATTGTTTGATTAGCCACCACTGTTGGTTAATGTCGCTCCACTGGGCCAACAGTTCTGTCGCATTGAGTGAGGCTGCCGATGGCAGAAACATCGATTGCATTACCTGCTTCTTCAGCTTGCGATCATCGCCCATGTCCAACATAGCCTGCCATTGATCGTGTTGTGAAGCGGCAGTATCTATCATGCCTGGTGTCAAGTATTTGATGTCACCAAGCCAGTGACACAACTGCGACAACGCTTGGAAAGAAGATGGTTTGTGTCCCAGATCCACTCCCATGAGTTGGTTAATCTGTTCAGCGTCAACATTAAGTTGCACCATATTCTGTTCCAGTTGATTCAGCAGAGTGATAACACGTGTCAGGTTGTCGGGATCGGATTTGTCGATAACCAGTCCATACAGAGGGTTGTTGGCGGGTACGCCAGTAAGCTGGGTCACGGTGCTTGTAGACCGAATGAGTTGCTCGATATGTTCGATTACATCAACAGTCAACAGCTTGTGATCCATCTTTTCAGATGCCAACTCATCACCCTCCATGGCTAGATAAAAACTGAGGCATTGATATAGTGACAATCCCGAGGGTTGCTTGGTATGCAGTTCGCGAACATATTGAGCCAATACCTCGCGTTCCTTGCCCAGCTTCTGGGCAATATCCATGAACTCACGCAGTGTGAAACGGTCGATGGTGTTCAGCGCGTTGCTTAGCTGTTGCAACACATGCGACTTGGTTGCCTTGTTGCTGTGCAGTTCCAAGCAGAATGGGTCAATGCCAATGGCTTTAAGTCGCTTCTGCACTACTTCAAGTGCTGCCATTTTCTCAGCGACGAACAGCACACGCTTGCCCTGGAACAAAGCATTGGCAATCATGTTGGTAATCGTCTGTGACTTGCCTGTTCCCGGAGGCCCATGCAAGACAAAGCTGTGCCCCCTACCCGACTCAACGATTGCCTCAAACTGTGATGAGTCTACATCAACAGGTATGGCAAAGTCAGCTGGCGAGGTTTCCTCATCAAGCACGCGAGCATCGATATCTTCCTCTCCCTCATGTGCCAAGCGCAACGCCTGGTTACTTGCCAGGGCTTGTATCACAGGGTGTTTGGCAAGGATATTGGCATGGTGGTGAATATCGTTCCACATGACAAACTTGCTGAACGAGAACAATCCCAGCACAGCTTCATCGAGAACATCCCATCTGGGCCGATTCATGATAGCCGACCTGATGGATGCCAACACCTGCAGCACATCCACCCCACTGTGATCGGTGGGTAAAGGCTCCACACCTGGTATGGAGAGTTGGAACTGCTGTTTGACCATCTCGACAAGTGTGACATTGATGATGGTATCCTCGTCACGTGAACGGATGACATATCGATTGGCTCCGTGTCTAATCAAGTCGACGGGAATCATCAGAATGGGCGCATATCGCGGTTTGATGCTCCGATCGGTTTCATACCACTTGAGAATGCCCAATGCCAAGAAGAGCGAATTGGCGCCATTCTCTTCAATGGCGATGCGTGAAGTTCGGTGGATAAACTTGAGCACATTGACCATTTCGGTCTCGTTAAGATAGGTGCGGAGTCGGTGTTGCTTGAGGTCGTTAACTACCAATTCCTGCCATTCATCACGAAACCGCGCCGAGTCATAGATGCCATTTTCGTCGGGCATGAGGCGTTGCTCCGAGGGTGATGGCAAGATATCGTAATCTTCACCATTGTTGACATGGTCTTCAAGTTCGTTGATGGCGAATGAGATGAATGGCAACACGCGTTTTCCAATGCGCATGTTCAGCAGGTTGTTTCGCATCGAGAAATCTAGCAGTTTCCTCTCCCAGATTTGTTGCTTGGTGACCTCGGCCTGCTGCGTGGTGTCAATCTCGACAGGAATCTTAGGTTGTAGCTCTGGAATACCATCGGTCATCACCTGGGTTACGTCCTTACTGCTTACAGGTGCCTCGGCAGCCATAATGAGTCGCGATGGCTTAATGTTTTGCAGTCGGCATGCCTTGATGTCGATAAAGCAGTTGAAATCTTGCTCCGCTTCACGCAACAATGCGTCTGCTCGTTGTGTGGCCTCGTTAAATGTGATCTCTTTGTCTTGACGTGCACATGCTACGACATCGAGTAGCTCCATCTCGGCAACACTATCATTGGCCGCTTTGAGCAGGAAGGCCTTATCGTCGCTAACAGTATGAGAATTATATGAGTCGACAAGCCACATGCCCACCATTACCCTGTCTTTGAGGAACACTAGCAGGGAATTCAGTCCGCATGCCTCGATGCATGATGCCACCATCAAGGCCAATTCCAAGCAATTTGCTGTTCTAGCTTCGACGATTTGCTCTGGCGTTCGAACGGGTGAGCGATAACAGTTCAGTTCGTTTTTCAAGGGTTCAAGGGTGAATTCATTCAGCTGAATGGCTCGATATATGGCAGCCAGTTGCGCTCGTGCTCGATTGGGGTCTTGTGTCTGATAGTCGTCAAATTGTGCCTCACCAGTGATTTGGTCTAGAATTGGTGAGGCCTTGTCGAGCAGTTCTTTCACTGCAAGTGAGTGTGGCAGGACGTGAGCTGCCACGGCAGCGGGCATCACATCCAGCCCCGCCCAGTAATTGTCAGGCAACAAACACACCTCGCTCTCACGTTCGCACACCAGTTCACCATTGCAGTGTGCCATGAATGAGACTCGCGTCTTGACCGGAACATCTAACTGTGCAAGAAACTGCCGGTCAAACTCCAACTTCAGTCCGCTTAGTTGCACCGTCCAGTTTGATGGAAGCCGATTGATCGTCATACTATTGTCCTGGACATGTTCCCCCGAGACGACCACAGTGATCGCCTCCATCTCGTTGTCGGTTGCGTTAACAAGAGCACAACGATTGCCAATCAGGACTTGGTTGTCGACCATGGCTAGATTTACACATGGCAACAACTCAATTTGTAGAGTGACACCCTTCTGTGTCGATGTCGGCGTGTTGGAACCCATACCCTAATAATTACTGTTTGTACACTATAGAAATCAGCCAACCTCACAAATTGCAAATATACAACAAATAAACGGAATTATCAAAAGAAAACAGAGAAAAATCAGAAAAAGCGAGAAAAAACCATTAAAAGTTGTCCTAAATAGCATTTTTTTTGTAATTTTGCACCTTGAAAAGCGATATTTGTTTTGGGAACACTCATTTCACTCATTATAGGTTGCTTGTCGATTGGCATTATTCTGTCGGCACCGATGGGACCCATAGGCATCCTTACCGTTCAGCGCACCATCAACAAGGGACAGAAGTCTGGGCTTTTTACGGGGCTGGGCGCGGCTGCCAGCGACCTTTTCTATTGTCTGTTGACTGGACTGGGCATCAGTTTTGTTACTGACTTCATCGAGGGCAACATCACGATGCTTCAAATCTTGGGTAGCGTCATCCTGATTGTCTATGCATCCTATATGATTCTGCACAACCCAGCAAATGATCGCATCAAGGACACCAACGACAAGGATGACAATACGCGTGACGCAATCACGGGGTTTCTGTTCACCTTGTCTAATCCACTGATTTTGTTCCTAGTCATCCCGTTGTTCGCCCGTTTTGGCTTCCCTAACCCCGAGGTGCATCACTGGTATCACATTATTTTGGGTTATATTCTCATTGCTGGTGGTGCAATGCTTTGGTGGACAGCCATCACCTATATTGTCGACAAGGTGCGTTCCCGCTTCACCCGAGGTAGCATGTGGACTATCAACCGCATCATGGGTTCGTTGTTGCTCATTATCTCGCTCTATGGTTTAGGGACTGGGCTAATTGAGTATGTTTCGCACAAGGGAATTCTTTAATCGCTCGGCCATGAAACACTTGCTGGCTTTGCTGCTCATCATGTCGAGCACTGCCACCGTGTTGGCGCGGTCGCACTATGCCACTATCCACAACCATTTTGCCTCTTTAACAGCACGGTTGCATCAAACCGTAGGTAATCATGTCCACTATTATTATGAGGCTGAGCGCTTGGTTATTGCCAATGGCAACGCTCGAGCATTAATACTGTGTGACACAACCCTTGTTCCTGAACAAGGCTACGAGTACATGGTGCGTGCCGCATCCAAGACCAATCATGCCGGGCGCAGTTACAGTATAACTGATGCTCAAGGCAGGAAGAGCCGTGTATCAACAACAGCATGGGGCATCGTGTTTGACTGGCGCGACTCGCTCAACTACCGACGAGTAGAGCTCTCTTGTGACAACAGTAACCTATATGATGACCTGACAGACAAGCGCCAGATGCACGTATCGGTCTATCGTTGCGTTGCTGGCGATGAAACCATGTCAGATAGCTGGGAGCTAAGTCGCGGTGTTGACCTAGATGACGGGCTAAACACCCTGTCGGTCAGTGTACATGACAATAATGTGCACGTGTCGGTGGGTAAGCATGAATTGCAGAGTGTTGGTACCATACCACTTGACATGGGAGATCCCTGCACGACACTATCTGGTATCTATTTAAGTCCTGGTGCAGAGATAGCCGTTGAGCGTACTGTGCTGAATGCCGACAGCACCCCCCCTCGCCGTATCGCCACCACTTGGACACGCGAGTCGCTCGACCAGCATTTTTCGCTGAGTGATGACCCCATCGAGGGCTACTGGCAATACCAGGACCGCGATATGGAGGACCGCTGGCTTCGGCTGGGAGGCCGTTACACAGTGGCAGTGGTTGCGGGCGACAAGGGCTATGACATCGTTTATGTGAGTGGCGCGCAGGTCAATGCTCCACAGTGGCGCGAAGGACTGCTCAAGGGGCACATAAGCAAAACCATCTTTGATGGACACTATGACCTCGAGTGGATTGACGCCACGTTCGAGCCCATCACACAAGATGCCTACGCCGCGTTTGAGAACGGCGTGTTGATGACACTCAACTTCCCCGTTTATAAGAGTTCTCTACGCTTGTCCAAAGTGCTTGCAGGTGATGATTAAGGATTTAAACCGCAAATTGCTGGAACCAGGAATTCTTTAATTCCTTTATTTCTTGACTAGAAAAGAATTGATAATTCGAAATTTCGTTATAACTTTGCATAATTTATTGCAATGCGATACTTATTATATGGCATATTGTTGATTTTTGCAGGGCTGATGCTTACCTGTTGCGAGCATCGGCCGGAATCTGATGGTGCCTTTGAGGTCACTGTCACGCTTCATGGTGACAGCATCCATACCGACAGTGCCACTCTCATCATGATTGATGATGACTATGACCTGAAGCGTGTGCTGGGCGGTGCCCGATTGCAAGACTCGTCCTTCACATTCACTGGCCACACTCCGGTGCCTCGCATTGCCTATCTTGACTTTGCCACTGACTCGCTACCTTTTCAGTTCTATTTCATTCTTGAGCCTGGGAAGATTGCTATCGACCTTCAACCAGGCAGTTGGCTCATCACAAGCACACAGTCAGGCAATAGGCTCCTGCAGTCATTCCTCAACAAGTATCAGCATCTCGAGCGCGAGCGCAAGGCGTTGTGGGAGCGCTACCAGCAAATGGGTGCCGACTCGACACTGACATGGGATCAGGAACGCGCTGCCTTGCGTGCCGACAGTGTATTGCAAGACTCGATACAGCGCATCACCATTGACCGAATTAATCAGGGAGACCTGGTGTCGCGCCTGGTTAAACAACGCCTGATGCACACCCTCACCCGCGAGTCGCTCGAGCAACTGAAATAACAGAAATAATGAAATACTACCGCAATAACCAAGCACAATGTGTTATTTGTGTCGATGACAACGGCACTCACACAGTTGCCACCTTCGACCCGTCAACACAACAAGTTGTTTATTCTACAGTTGCTGCCGATGACCCTCGCGTTGTTGGAGCTGTTGGCGAAGGCAGTCAGTTCCCCTTGACCCAGATTGACCAACAGAGTTACGAGGCATTCGGCTTTGCTTGGCGCTATGGCACGCACCATGGGCGGTCGGTAATCGTGTTAGATGACCGTCTGTTCACACAAGACTATATCGTGCGTAATCGTGCAATGGATGACTTATATAACGATGGGAAGCCCTATGATGACATTTTTGAGCAGCTGGGTACTGTTTCGACACTTCCATCACTGCCCTACCCTGCCCATCAGCCAAGCGCATCACGTATCAGTATTGAGGATGCTCTGCGCATTGCCATAGATGCCCATGAGGGCGACTCTGACCTCGACGGACTACCCGTCATCTTACATCCGTTGACGGTGGGGCTTGCAGGCCGTAATCGCCAGGAGATGATTGCGGGTTTTCTGCATGATGTGGTCGAAGACACCGAAAACACATTTGACGACTTGCTTGCGCATGGTGTAGACCACGAAATTGTTGACTCATTGCGTTTGCTTACCCACGACAAGCAAGCAATGAGCTATGCCGAATATATCGAACGCATCGCCACAAGCCGCGACCCTATTGCTCTGCATGTCAAGCTTAATGACCTGACACACAACCTACAGCGAGGCCGTGCTGGTGGGCACTGGCAACAAGTCGCCAAGCATGAGCCAGCCCTCCAACGCATTCAGGAGGCATTACAATCGTACTATAACGAAAAATGATATATCCTAAGAACTTCGATAATAAGATTGGTTTTGACACCGTCAGGCACGAGATTGAGCGACGATGCATCAGTCCGTTGGGTATTACCTGGTGTTCAGCGATGCACTTCTCGTGCGACTTTGACGAGGTCACCCGTTGGCTCGAGGAGACCAACGAGTTCCTGTCCATCCTGCAGTCGAAGCGTGAATTCCCGCTAAACCACTTCTTCGACATGCGCGGTGTACTCAAGGCCATCGCCACCCCAGGTAGTTTCATCACCGCCGAGAACCTCTTCCAGTTGCAGCGTTCGCTCACCACCATCGGCGAGATACGCCGCTTCTTCGCTAATCGCGACAACGAACAAGCGCCCTACCCTCGCCTGGCCCGATTGACCGCCTCGATGGAGCCGTTCCCCGAGATTGTCACCGAGATTGGTCGCGTGCTCGACAAGTTTGGCAATGTCAAGGACAACGCGTCGCCCCTGCTCGCCGAGCTGCGCTCCACTATTCAGCACGTCACCGCAAGCATCAATGGCATCCTGCGACGCGTCATCACCCAGGGGAAACAAGATGGTGTGCTCGATAACGATGTGCAGCCCAGCGTGCGTGATGGCCGTCTGGTGATTCCCGTGTCGCCCATGCACAAGCGCAAGGTGCGCGGCATCGTACATGACGAGAGTGCCAGCGGAAAGACCGTATTTATAGAGCCCGAAGAGATTGTCGAGGCCAATAACCGCATCCGTGAGACCGAGGCCGAGATCGCTCGAGAAATCATCCGCATTCTCACAGCAGTGACCGACCTGATTCGTCCGCATGCCGAAGAACTGCAGGCCACTTATGAGGTGTTAGGTCAGATTGATTTTATCCGCGCCAAGGCCTTGCTCGCCAGCGAACTTGACGCCCAAATGCCCACCATCGAGCGCCACCCTCACGTTGAATGGTATCATGCCGTTCATCCCGCCCTTTTCCTCTCATTGCGCGAACAAGGCAAACAAGTGGTGCCGCTCAACATCGAACTGAACACAAAACAGCGCATCCTGGTCATCTCGGGACCCAATGCCGGTGGCAAGAGCGTCTGCCTCAAGACCGTGGGCGTGGTACAATATATGATGCAGTGTGGCATCCTGCCACCGCTCTACAGCAACTCGCACATGGGCTTGTTCCGCAGTATCTTCATCGACATCGGTGACCAGCAGTCAATCGAGGACGACCTGAGCACCTACAGCTCGCACCTGCAGAACATGAAGACTTTTCTCAATCGTGGCGGCAAGGAAACCTTGGTACTCATCGACGAGATGGGCAGCGGCACCGAGCCACAGATTGGCGGCGCCATCGCGCAGGCCATTCTCGAGCAACTGAACCTGAAACGCATGTTTGGCGTGGTTACCACGCATTACCAGAACCTCAAGCACTTTGCCGAGGAGACCAACGGCATCGTCAACGGTGCCATGCTCTATGATCGTGGTCGCATGCAGCCACTGTTCCAGTTAAGCATTGGCTACCCTGGCAGTTCGTTTGCAATCGAAATCGCACGCAAGATTGGCCTCGACCCCGCGGTCATTGCCACCGCCAGCGATATTGTGGGCAGCGACTACATCAACATGGACAAGTATCTGCTCGACCTTGTGCGCGACCGCAAGTACTGGGAGAGCAAGCGTCACGAGGTTCGCCAAAAGGAGAAAAAACTTGATGACCTGCTCGAGCAGTATAATGACCGTCTCAAGCGCATCGGTGACGAGCATCGTCAGATCATCAAAGACGCGAAGGCCGAGGCTCGCGAGATTGTGCAGCAAAGCAATGCGCAGGTTGAGCGCACTATTCGCGAGATTCGCGAGATGCAGGCCGAGCGCGAGAAGACCAAGGAAGTGCGCCGCCAACTCGATGAGTTCAAGCAGCGTCTTGATGGCACAGAAGGCGAGGAAAGCCAGCAGGTACAGCAACTCAAACCCAAGCACCAGATGCGTCGCAAGCCCGCTGCGCCCGCCAAGCCTCAGAACGACCCCAACCGCCCGCTGCAAGCTGGTGACAATGTCGTACTCAAGGGTCAGACCACCGTGGGCACCATCATCAGCGTCGATGAGAAGTATGCCGTCGTTGCCTTTGGTGCACTCAAGACCCGCGTCGAGACCAGCCGCTTGCAGCGCAGCAACCGCAAGATGGAGCGTGCCCAAACCTCCACTATGAGCCGCGAAACCACCAACGACATCCGTGACCGCCAACTCCGCTTCAAGCCTGAGATTGATGTGCGAGGGATGCGTGGTGACGAGGCCCTGCAAGCCATCACCTACTTCATGGATGACGCCATTCAGTTTGAGTCCAAGCGTGTACGCATCCTCCACGGAACAGGCACCGGCGCCTTGCGCGAGCTCCTGCGTCAGTACCTCCGCACCGTACCAGGTGTCCACAGCGCACACGACGAAGATGTCCGCTTGGGAGGTGCCGGTATTACCGTTGTCGAACTTGAATAGTGAAGCATGTTCACGAGTCTTTGGAAGCATATCGTTTACCCGCCGAAATCGGTCAGCGACACGAAGCTGTGTGAGACATTTCGTGGTAAGTGGGTCGTTATTACCGGTGCTTCCTCTGGAATTGGCGAGGCATTGACGCTTAGACTGATAGATGCTAGAGCCAATCTGTTTCTCATTGCCCGCAGTGAGGAGAAGTTAAGGCAACTATGTGACAAGGCTCGTGCAAAGGGTTGCAAGGCGCGTTATAAAGCCATCGACCTTCGCTGCCGGCAGGAGTTGGATGCCTATTGCAAGACATTGCCAGAGGAGTTGCCCAGTGTGTCATTCCTCTTTTGCAATGCAGGGAAGTCCATCAAGCGAAGCATCAGTTCTTCCATAGAACGGATGCACGATTTTGACCGCACAATGGACCTGAATTATCGTTCGATGGTAGCATTGTCGCTGGCGTTGATGCCATCACTGCGTGAAGGCAAAGGACGCATGATTTATACATCCTCGGTGAGCAGCCGATATCCATTTGCCCCTGGCTGGTCGGCCTATCATGCCTCGAAATGTGCAGCCAACGTGTGGTGTCGCACTGCCCGCCGTGAGCGCAAGAAGTTGGGTGTGAAAGGTCAAGTGGCATATCTGCCGCTAGTTCCCACACCCATGTCGGGTGTGAAAGACACCTCCAA